>Ga0187894_10001011_pt1 | contig 37418 bp, 33 predicted proteins | sample GBC1701081metaG_FD_136650 | JGI IMG/M metagenome (GOLD analysis project Ga0187894, IMG submission 136650) | White microbial mat communities from a lava cave in the Kipuka Kanohina Cave System on the Island of Hawaii, USA - GBC170108-1 metaG ... | reverse complement strand
GTCGAACGGATCATTGAAATAGAAAAAACTACCAACCACGACGTTATCGCTTTCACGACAAACCTGGCCGAATCGATCGGCGATGCGAGTCGTTTCGTTCATTACGGACTCACTTCGTCAGACGTCGTCGACACCGCCAACGCGCTGCTGCTACGGGATGCCGCGGTCGTCCTGCTGAAAAAAGTCGACGCCCTGATCGACGTGCTGAAGCGCCGTGCACTCGAATTCAAAAACACGCCACAGGTCGGGCGCACACACGGCATTCACGCCGAACCGACTTCTTTCGGTTTGACGTTTGCCCTGTGGTTCGACGAGATGCGCCGCAACCGCGAGCGGCTGTGGCGTGCGAAAGAAGCCGTAGCGGTGGGAAAGATCAGTGGCGCGGTCGGCGCGTTTGCGCATCTCGATCCGGCGGTTGAAGAAGCTGTCTGCGCGCGTCTGGGTTTGAAAGCCGCGCCAGTGTCAACGCAGGTGATCCAGCGCGACACGTACGCCGAGTATCTCAACACGCTCGCGGTGACCGCTTCATCGCTCGAGAAGTTTGCACTGAACGTACGTCACTGGCAGCGCACCGAAGTCCGGGAAGCACAGGAGAAATTTGCTAAGGGTCAGAAGGGTTCGAGTGCGATGCCGCACAAGCGCAATCCGATCATTTCGGAACGCATCTGTGGCATGGCTCGCATCGTTCGCGCCAACAGTCTCGTGGGACTCGAAAACATCGCGTTGTGGCACGAGCGCGACATTTCCCACTCGTCTGCCGAACGCGTAGTGCTGCCCGATTCCAGCATCGCGCTCGACTACATGCTGCAAAAAGCGATTGGCTTGATTGACGGTTTGATGGTCTATCCGGAACGAATGCTGGAGAACCTCCGCATCACTCGCGGGCTGATCTTCAGCGGACAGTTGTTGCTGGCGTTAACCAACAAAGGTGTGTCGCGTGAGACCGCCTACGAGTGGGTGCAGCGCAATGCGATGAGAGTTTGGGACGAGGATCGCGACTTTCACGAGCTCGTGAAAGTCGATCCCGATATTACGTCGCGGTTGTCGGCCGCCGAGATCGATCGCACGTTCTCGCTGGATCACTACCTGCGAAACGTGGATCAGATCTTCAAACGATTGGGAATTATTTAGCTGAGAACTTTTCGGCGAAATTCCCGATGATCGGCAGCTTGAAGTACTGGCTCTGGAAAGCCTTGACCAGGCACAGAATCCACGCGATCAGAATGCCGACCGAGAAAAGCAACCAGAGCAACGTGGCGAGCAGGCTAAATATTGTGCCTACGATATCGCCTATAGCCGCACCGATTAACACTAGAACAAACGTCAGGATCCAGCAGACGAATACCAGGATCGCTACCAAAACATTGAAGAGTATCGACTGCATCGCATGAAACCGCACGAGCCGACTATCTTTCTCGATCAGGAAGAAAATCAGTCCCGAGACCCAACCAAAAATGTAGGACAGCAGTGCGGCAATGTTTTCATCGAGCCCGGTGCTTGATTTGGTCGTTTGAACGGGCGGCGGGTTTTGCATTATAAGTTTCTCCTTGGGGACGTTTTGAGCCGGAGGATATTAGTCCAATAAACGCTTTTTAAGCAACGTTTTATTGAGATAACGTACTGAAGCAGGAGTTCTGAGTTCAAGCTTTAGCTTGTCAGCCCAGGAACAGCCTAAAGGCTGAACTCAAAACGTAAAGACAGGGCGAAGATGAAAGCCAAAGTTTATGTAAATCTGAAGGCCGGCGTGCTCGATCCGCAGGGAAAAGCGATTCAACACTCAGTTGAGCTGCTTGGATTTTCTGGGATCTCGGACGTGCGGCAGGGTAAGTTTTTCGAGATCGCGCTGGACGACTCGGTCGATAGCCAACAAGCCCGCGAGGCGGTAGAGAAAATGGCGCGTGAAGTGTTGTCAAACCCGATAATTGAAGACTACCGCGTGGAGATAGAAGCGTGAAGTTTGGAGTAATAGTTTTTCCCGGTTCGAATTGCGACCACGATGCCTACCACGTGATCTCAAAACACGTGGGTCAGCCGGTGGATTTTATCTGGCATCGGGAAACCGATTTGAGCACGTACGACGCGGTGATCATTCCGGGCGGATTTTCCTACGGCGACTACCTGCGAGCCGGAGCGCTCGCGCGGTTTTCGCCCGTGATGAACTCGGTGAAAAAGTTTGCCGAAAGCGGTCGCTTCGTACTCGGAATCTGCAACGGTTTTCAGATTCTCTGCGAAGCCGGACTGCTGCCGGGCGCGTTGATTCGCAATCGCGACCTGCATTTCATCTGCGAACACATTTACGTGCGTGTTGAAACATCGGACAGCCCGTTTACTAACGAAATGCAACGCGGTTCCGTCTTGCGCATTCCAATCGCTCATGCAGAGGGCAACTATGTTTGCGACGATGCGACGCTGGCGGAACTGCAACGTGAAGATCGCATCGTCTTTCGTTACTGTGAAAAGGACGGCACCGTCACCGACGCAGCCAACCCGAACGGCTCGCGCGATAACATCGCCGGAATTTGCAATCGCGAACGTAACGTCCTGGGATTGATGCCGCATCCGGAACGCGCTTGCGAAGACTTGCTCGGGTCCAGTGACGGGCGCGACATCTTTCGTTCACTCGCGGCCACACTCGCAGCCGCAGTTTAAGACCTAAATATGAAACGAATACTGCCATTTGTAATCATTCTTCTGGTGCTCGGCGTTGCGATAGGTTCCGGGTGGTATTTAACGCGGGTAACTCCTGGCTCTACAACAACCAATCCGGCGCCCGCGTCGCAACCATCGTCAGCCAACGAACCGTCACGACCGGCGCCATTGAGAGGTGTTCCGGGCGCTGAACCAGCGCACACACTCGGCCCCGCAAACGCTCCGGTGCAACTCGAAGAGTTTGGTGATTTTCAGTGTCCGCCGTGCGGCATGTTTCATCCGATCCTCGAACAGATGCACGCGGAGTTTGGCGACAAACTCCGCATCACCTTCCGCGAGTTTCCGCTTGTCCCCGCGCACCAGCACGCGGTCGTCGCGGCTTCATCGGCCGAGGCTGCGGGACTGCAAGGCAAGTTTTGGGAGATGCACGATCTCCTTTACGAACATCAGGGTGATTGGAAGGACAAGATGGACGTCGCTCCCATCTTCGAAGGCTACGCCAACCAGATTGGCCTCAACATCGAGCGTTGGAAAAAAGACGTTGGCAGTGAGCAGGTCGCGCAACGGATCTTTCTCGACGGCAAGCGCGGTCATTCGATGGGCGTAAGAGGCACGCCGACTGTTTTCATCAACGGCCGCGAAGTGCCGTTTGAATCGCTTCCTGCCGAGAAACTGCGAGTGGTAATTCAAAGTGAAATCGCCGCCAGCGGAAGCCGGTAAAGCTTAAATGCCACAAAGAAGCACAAGACGCACAAAAGGTTTGGCGAACTCGCTTGTGCCTTTTGTGCTTTTTTGTGGCGAAACCAAGCGGTAATGAAACTCTATGTCACAGCAGCGATCGTTTCGCTCATAGGTCTTGCCGATGCTATTTACCTCACGGTTGAACACGTAACCGGACAAAGTGTTCGCTGCACGATCGTCGCCGGCTGCTCGGAAGTGTTGAGCAGCCCGTATTCGGTGGTGGCCGGTGTGCCGTTGGCGGCGATTGGCGCTGCTGCTTATTTCGGTGTCTTCAGCCTGGCGACGCTGGCAGCTTTTGGTTATCGCAGCGCCGGGAAATTGTTGACGGTCATGGTGCTATCAATGTTTCTCGTCAGCTTGTGGTTGATTTATCTCCAGGCTTTCGTGATTCACGCCTTTTGTCAGTTCTGCCTGCTCTCCGCCGCCGTCACCACCGCGTTGACAGTCATCGCTCTATTCGCGCGGCGAACCGCTCGCCTTTCGTAAACGCTCGGTTCTCCTGTAATCTGTGGCAACACCATGGAACAACCGTCAGTTGCAGACATCTTTCGTCGCGCGCAGGCATTGCGCCGTGAACATCCTGATTACTCTCTGGCTCAGCTCAACGATCTTTTGGTCCGGGAATACTCCGGCGCGCCTTTTCCTCCGCTGCACAACTTGACGATCCCCGAGCAGGACGCGCGTGCCCCGGAAGAAGACTGGAGCGCCGGTTTGCCGATCGTGCGGCGTGGAATTCAGTTTCAGGACTGGAAGGAGATCATCGACGGCATCCTGATCAGTCTGGAGCAAACCGAAAACTACGAACGCGAGCGCGGCCCGGAAGGCACTCGCGACGACTGGCATGATCGCAGTGTGGGCATCAGTGAAGCGGTAGCAAAGGGAGTCGGCAAGTGGATGCCGGACGAACTAGTAGCGCTTGCTGAAAGGCAGGCAAAGAAATAGTAGGGTAGGAAATGAGTTTTCTCGACAAAATGTTTGTGGATCCGAAGTACCAAACCACCGACCCGCGCAAGGCGGAGGAGATCGAGGATCCCGAGGTCATCATCAGTCCCGACACGCGGCGTGAGAAACGCCTGCCACCCGGACAATCGCGCACGAAGAAGTGGCCCGTGCTCGATGCGCACGGCACGCCGAGCGTCGATTTGGCGACGTGGGAGTTTGAAGTTGACGGACTGGTCGAGCATCCGATGAAGTGGTCGCTGGATGAGTTTATGCAGCTTCCCCCGGTGCGGGTTTATGCCGACTTTCATTGCGTCACGCGCTGGTCGCGACTCGACAATGTCTGGAGCGGCGTCTCGACACGAGAGATCGCCAAGCGGGTGGGCATCAAACCGGAAGCGAAGTTTGTGCGCGCGCTTGCTTACGATTACGGTTGGACCACAAATGTTCCGCTCGAATACTTTCTGAAAGAAGACTCACTCTTAGCGTGGGCCCACGACGGCCAACCAATTGCGCCGGAGCACGGTGGACCAGTGCGCTTGATCATCCCGCAACTCTACGCCTGGAAGTCGGCGAAGTGGGTGAAAGGAGTGCGCTTTCTCCAGGAAGATCAGGCGGGTTTTTGGGAACAGGGTGGTTACCACATGCGCGGCGTACCGTGGGGACCCGGCGACGGCGAAAGATTCAGGTGGTCGTGAGCCACAAAAAGGCACAAGAGGCACAGGCGGGTGTAGTTCCTAAAGACGCAGCCGCAGTTATTCTTCTCCGGCAGAACACCGATCCGCAGAAGCCCGAAGTTTACTGGGTGAAACGAAGCGAAAAGCTCGCGTTTCTCGGCGGCTATCACGCGTTTCCCGGCGGCCAAATCGACGCGACCGACGCCGAGGTCGACGTACGCAACTCGCCCGACGCCATAACGTCGGCGATGATCAGCGGCGCTGCGCGCGAACTGTTTGAAGAGTTGGGTGTGCTGGCGGTTCGCGGCGGCGAGACGCTCACGAAAGGTCAACGCGCTTCGTTGCTCGACGATCTCGAGTCGGGACGAATGTCGTGGCCTGCGCTGCTGCAGCATTACGAACTGTTTCTCGACGCCAACGACTTCACGTACGTTGGCCGTTGGGTCACGCCGCCATTCAACGCGCGCCGCTTTGATACCTGGTTCTTTCTGGTTAACTGCCCCGCCAAACAGGAACCGTATTTGACTGCGGGCGAGTTGGAGGATGGTGAATGGATTACGGCACAGGAAGCTTACGAGCACTGGCGGCGCGATCAGGTCGTTGCGGTCCCGCCGACGTTGCATGCGTTGCGCACCCTCGCAGGCGGTGTCACGCAAGATCTGGTCGCTCGCTTTCTTTCCCTCAGCAATGCGCAGGGCGAGCCAACGCGGCGCATCACGTTTCGGCCTAATTACATCTGTTTTCCGGTGCGCACGCCAACGCGTCCGCCCGCTACACATACGTGCTGCTATCTGATTCACACGTCGCAGGAGATCCTGGTTATCGATCCCGGTTCGCCTTACGAAGACGAGCAACAGACACTGGCCGAGTGTCTCGACGAGATGATCGCGAATGGCCGGCGCGTGCGAGAGATAATCATCACGCACCTGCATCCGGATCACATCGGCGGCGTGAATGCTTTGAAAGCCCATCTCGGAGGGGATGTCCCCTTAGCGGCCCACGCGCACACGGCTGAAGCGCTGACGGATGTGCACGTCGATCAACTCATCGAAGACGGCGACGTGATCACACTCGAAGGCGAGCCACCGATTCGATTAACTGCCCTGCACACGCCTGGACACGCGCGTGGCCATCTTTGTTTTCACGACGCCGATCGTGGCGCGTTGTTGACGGGTGACAATATCGTCGGCGTCGGCTCGGTGCTGATCGATCCGCCCGAAGGCAACATGCGCGATTATCTGAAGTCCCTTGAGCGAATGCGCTCGCTGCCAAACTTGTCGGTGCTGTTTGGCGGTCATGGACCGGCTGTCGCCACGCCCTATCAGAAGATCGACGAGTACATCTCACACCGGCTGGAGCGCGAGCAAAATATTCTGGAAGCGGTCAGAAACGGCGCGACAGATCCGAGACAAATTGTCGCAAAGGTTTATACTGACGTCTCCCCCAAAGCCTACTCAATGGCTGAACGAGCAGTGCTGGCGCATTTGGAGAAGCTTCGTGATGACGGTGCGGTCATCACCGATGACCACGGTTTGTGGCTGCCGGCAGACAGGGCCTAAATAGAAACATGGACTACCCACGTACCCTTCGCGAACTCAAAGCGTCCAGGTATCAAACTCGTTCGGTTAAAGACGAACTGCGAGACAACCTGATCAAGAAATTACGCGCCGGCGAGAAACTCTTTCCCGGCATCGTCGGTTACGACGACACGGTCATTCCGCAGCTCGTCAACGCGATTCTGTCGCGTCACAACATCATCCTGCTCGGCCTGCGCGGCCAGGCCAAAAGCCGCCTCATTCGGCAATTAACTGAACTGCTCGACGAGCGCATTCCGATCATCGCCGGTTCGGAAGTGAACGACGATCCGTTTCATCCGATCTCCGCTTACGGGCGACAGACGCTCGAACAAAACGGCGACATGACGCGCCTCGACTGGATCGATCCCGACGCTCGCTTTGTCGAAAAACTCGCCACGCCCGACGTGACTGTCGCTGACATCATCGGCGACGTCGATCCGATCAAAGCGGCCAAGGGCGGACACCTGCTGAGTGATGAACTGACGATTCATTACGGTCTGCTGCCGCGCGCGAATCGCGGCATCTTTGCTATCAACGAGCTGCCTGACCTCGCCGGCAAGATTCAGGTCGGCCTCTTCAACATCATGCAGGAAGGCGACGTGCAGATTAAGGGTTATCCCGTGCGCCTGCTTCTCGACGTGATGCTTGTCTTCTCCGCGAATCCGGAGGACTACACGGCGCGCGGCAAGATCATCACGCCTTTGAAGGATCGCATCGGCGCCGAGATCATGACCCACTACGCGAAGGAGCTCCCGGTCGCGATCGAAATCACGCGGCAGGAGGCGTGGACCAATCGTTCGCAAAGTAGCGACGTGGTCGTGCCCGAGTTTATTCGCGAGGTAGTCGAACAGATCGCGTTCGAAGCGCGTGAAGACAATCACGTCGACAAGCACTCCGGTGTTTCACAGCGTCTGCCGATCACAGTGATTGAATCGGTCGTGTCAAACGCCGAGCGCCGCTCGTTGTTGACCGGTGAGGAACCGATCGTGCCGCGTGTCGCTGATATTTATGCTGCGATTCCCTCGATTACCGGCAAGATGGAGCTCGAATACGAAGGCGAACAACTCGGCGCGCATCGCATCGCGCGCGAGTTGATCAAGCGCGCCGCCGGCGAGATCTTTGAAGGCTACTTTGTCGGCATCGACTTCTCGCGCGCTGTGCAGTGGTTTGACGAAGGAAACAAGCTGCTGCTGACCGACACTGCGTCCGCCGAGGAATGCAAGACGCTCCTGGATGCCGTGCCGGAACTGTGGGAGACTGCGTCAATCCCGTTTGACTTTCGCTCGAGCGACACCGCGAAGCTCGTCGCTGCGTGCGAACTCGTGCTCGAAGGTCTCTACGCAGAAAACAAGATTAGCCGCAACGAAGAAGGCACTTACACCGCCGTAACCAAAGCCCGAAAAGATCGCCGCGGCATGATCTACGACGATCTGACCGAAACAGGAAAGTACAGTTGATTGCCGATTTTCGATTGCCGATTGCCGATTTGAAGACCGTTCCGGCTTCAGCGGATCGTTGGCTGCGAACAAATCGTCAATCGGCAATCGAAAATCGGCAATGAAATTCACTCGTTACTCGAAATTCAAGGGCTTCGACGTGTCGTCGATTAATCTCGGTGAGTTGATGGACAGCATGTCTGATGCCCTGCTCGATTCGGGTTACGACGACGATTACTACTGGACGCGTCAACGCCGGGAGACTGATACCTCACTCGATGCGCTCCGTCGTGCACTGCTTCAGGCGCTGATCGACAAAGGCCTGGTTAGTGAACACCAAATCCTGGAAATGCTCGCCGAGAACGAAGGCAAGTTTCAGGGTTCGTTGCTCGAGCAGTTGCTGAATCAACTGATCGAACGCCTGGTCGAAGAAGGTTACTTAACGCTTCACGCAGAGCAGCCTCCAGAAAACGCGCGACAACAACAACCCGGCGCCGGACAAGGCGAGTTTTCAGAGCCCTTGCCCCGCGAAGTGCGCTTCGAAGTTACGGAAAAAGGCCTGGATTTTCTCGGTTACAAAACACTGCGAAATCTCCTCGGAAGTTTCGGCAAAAGCGCCGCCGGCCGTCATGACACGGTTTATCTGTCGACGGGCATCGAGGCCGCGGCGGCCAGCAAGCGCTACGAGTTTGGCGATACGATCAACCTCGACGTTAACACCACGCTGCTCTCCGCCATTCAACGCGAGGGCCTGAAGGTCCCGCTCAATCTCGAGTACCAGGATCTTTACGTTCATCAGTGCGACTATCAATCATCGTGTGCGACAGTCGTGATGCTCGACTGTTCCCACTCGATGATTCTTTACGGCGAGGATCGTTTCACTCCGGCGAAGAAAGTGGCCCTCGCAATGTCGCACCTGATCCGCACGCAATATCCCGGCGACTCGCTCAAGGTTGTGCTCTTTCACGATGCCGCCGAAGAGCTAGCGCTCGCCAAGCTGGCGACCACGCGCGTCGGGCCTTATCACACAAACACTGCCGAAGGTTTGCGTCTCTCGCGCCGCTTGTTGCAAGCCCAACGCAAAGAGATGAAGCAGATCGTAATGGTCACGGACGGCAAACCAACCGCGTGCTTCGTAGGACAGGCTTTCCAGCCTGTCTCCGCAAGAGATCGAGTCCCGACGGACAAGAATGTCCATCCTGCCAGGCGGCTTTACAAAAACTCGATGGGCGGCGATCCGCTGGTGATGGCCGAGACGTTCAAAGAGGTTCAGGCCTGTCGCAAAGCCGGTATAATGATCAACACTTTCATGCTGGCGAGTGATTATTATCTGGTTGACTTCGTCAAACAGATGACCGCGATGACAAATGGCAAAGCTTATTTCGCCAACCCCGGCAATCTTTCTCAGTTTGTGCTCATAGATTTTTTGCGTCGACGTACCCGGCGCGTCAGATAGTTTCTTTAACTGGCCTCGCATTTTTGTCTCTCCATGCGCGAGTTGAAACGAGCTCGGGATGCACAGAACCAACGGTCACGCCGCATTTTTCTGCCTTATCTGATCGTGCTGGTCGGGCTTTCCTTTACGCTCATCGTCTACTACTACTTTTCCAAACTCACTCTCGAACAGGACCAAAGCCGGTTTCAAAAGAACGTCCAGGAACTTCAGGATCGGATAAGACTCAAGGTTGAAACGTCGATTACTTTGCTGCGTGCTGGAACCGGTCTCTTCGCGGCGAGCGATGAGGTTGACGCCGTCGAATTTCATCGCTTCGTGCAGCAGCTCGACTTGCAGAGGAACTATCCCGGTATTCAAGGCATTGGGTTTTCGCAGAGCTTCACGTCGGCACAGAAAGATGAGCTGGTCCGGAAGATGCGCGAGTCAGTGCGGGAAGACTTCCACATCTGGCCTGATAGACCACGCGACGAGTACACCGCGATCATCTATCTCTATCCGCCCGGAAATCGAAACGAGAAGGCGATTGGTTTCGACATGTTTGAAGATCCCGTGCGCCGGCAGGCGATGGAGCAGGCACGCGACACGGGTACGCCCGCAGCTTCAGGGCGAGTGCGGCTGGTCCAGGAGCCAGACAATGAAGGACAACCCGGCTTTCTGATCTATGCGCCGGTCTATCGAAATGGAGCGCCTATCAGTTCCGTCGAGGAACGGCGTCAGGCGCTCGTCGGTTATGTGTACAGTCCGTATCGAATCAATGATTTTCTCGGTCCGATCGCGGCAGTAAAAACCGACGTCAGTCTTCAAGTTTACGACGGCAACGAAACAATAGAAGCGAACCTTCTGCACGGCGCCGGCGATGAGCCGCCGCCGAGCGATCTTCGTTTCACCCGGAACGAATCGCTTTATGTCGCGGGCCGTGTCTGGACGTTGAGCTATGCGGTCAAGCCTTCGTTTGAGCGTGGTTCCAGTCGACCGTTGTTGAAGTACACGATTATTGTCGGCGTGCTGCTTAGTTTCCTCTTTTTTGCGGTCACACGTGCTGAAGTGCGGGCACGCTCGCGCGCTGAACAGTCGGCGGAAGAGGTCAGAGAGTCGGAAAAGGCGATTAACGAAGCGAATCAGCGCGCGCTGTCGGAGTATGAACGACTGCTCGCACGCATTTCGAGCCTCTCGCAAGTTTTGGGAATGGCGCGGGAGTTGAACACGATCTTCCGCGGCCTGCGTGAGTTTACGAAAGTGTCTGTTCCCTGCGACGGCTTTTTTGTTTCGCTTTACGATTCGGTTCGTGACGTTCGCACTGCGTGTTACGGCTGGGGCGATGGCGAGGAAGTCGATGTTTCGCAATTGCCGCCGATGCCCGTGACCGAGCGTGGTCCAAACAGTCGCGCGGTGCGAACTGGCGAAGCGGTCATAACCAACGATTACATGCGCGCGACCAGTGCAAATCTTTCAGTGATTGTTGGTCCAGACAACGGTTTGCGTCCCGAGTCTTCACTCGCGGTGCCGATGGCGGTGATGGGCCGGATCATCGGCACGATTGAAGTGCAGAGTTATCAGCAGCAGGCGTACCAGCAGGAACACGTCACGGCCATGAGCATGGCTGCGAACTTAACGGCCGTCGCGATTGAAAACGTTCGGCTGCTGAAGCTCGAACGCACCGCACGCGAAGTTGCTGAAGAATCAAACCGTCTGAAAGACGAGTTTCTTGCGACCGTCTCCCACGAGCTGCGCACGCCGCTCACAGCGATTCTCGGTTGGGCGCGCTTACTTGAAGACGGCTCACTCGATAGAGCGATGACCCAACAGGCTATCGACACGATCTGGCGCAACGCGAGAGCGCAGGCACAGATCGTGGACGACATACTCGACGTGTCGCGAATCATCACCGGCAACTTGTACATCGATCTTCATCCTATCGAAGTCGCGCCGGTGGTCCAGAATGCGATCAACGTCGTGCGTCCAACAGCCGACGCGAAGGGCATACGCATCGACTCGCAGATCGACAACCCACCGGCGATGATTTCCGGCGATGCCAACCGTCTTCAGCAAGTAATCTGGAACTTGCTGTCAAACGCGGTGAAGTTTACGAACAGCGGCGGGCGTGTGACGGTGAAAGTCACGCAAGCGAATGCGGCAGTGGAGATCAGCGTGGCCGATACGGGCCAGGGGATTTCACGCGAGTTTATGCCGTACGTGTTCGATCGTTTTAGCCAGGCTGACAGCACGACGACGCGACATCACGGCGGGCTCGGACTCGGTTTGGCGATCGCGCGTCACCTGGTTGAAATACATGGCGGCACGATCCGCGCGGCAAGTCGCGGCGAAGGTCAAGGCGCAAACTTTACGATCACGCTGCCGTTGCTTGATTCCCGGGTCAACGCTATCGACCCGGCGGCCGATAAGAGCCTGGCTTATGCCTCGCAAATGCTGTCTGGCGTTAACGTGCTGCTCGTTGATGACGACTCAGACACATTGAAATTGATGGCCACCGCGTTGACCAGAAGACAAGCGAACGTCACTGCGGTATCTTCCGCAGGAGAGGCGATTCAGGCCATCAGGCAGCAGCGGCCGGATGTGCTCGTTTCGGACATTGCGATGCCGGACGAGGACGGTTACGGTCTGATTGAAAAAGTGCGATCGCTGGAAAACGGGGAAACGCAGAGCATTCCGGCAGTGGCGCTCACGGCGTATGCGAAGGAAGAGGACCGCGAGCGAGCGTTGTCGTCCGGTTTTCAAATCTATCTGGCGAAGCCGATCGAGTTGCGGGAGTTGGTGTCGGTAGTGGCGCGCGCGGCGCGTAGAGATTTTTAGGTTATGTCGTTTACTCGGGTGGACGATATTCAGTTGGCGTACACGGACACGGGGCTTGGTCTGCCGGTCGTGTTGTTGCACGGTTATCCTTTCAATCGAACGTTGTGGAATGAACAGGTCAGTGCGTTGAGTAATAGTTATCGCGTGATCACGCCCGACCTGCGAGGCCTGGGTGAAAGCGGCGTTTCACCGCGCGGTGAAAGAGATGCCTCGCCGGGGGCCGCTACGATGAATCGCATGGCGCAGGACGTGACGGCGCTGTTGGACCACTTGGAGATCTCTCGCGCCGTTATCGGTGGGCTGTCGATGGGTGGTTATGTTGCGCTCGCTTTCTACAAACAGTTTCCGTCGCGTGTTCGGACGTTGATTCTGGCCGATACGCGCGCGCAGGCGGATACTGAAGAAGGCAAACAGACGCGCCGGCAACAAGCGGAGAAGGCGCTCGCTGAAGGAATGGCGGGGATCGCGGACTCGATGTTGCCAAAGCTTTTGACGCCAGACACTGTCAGCAAGCGGCCTGAGGTGGTGAAGCGCGTGCGCGACATGATGTTGAAGACGAAACCCGAGGGCGCCGCGGGTGCGCTGTTGGGAATGGCAGAACGTGACGAGCAAACGCCGTTGCTGTCAAAGATCTCGTGTCCGACGTTGATTTTGGTCGGACAGGAAGATCAGATCACGCCGGTGCAGGACAGTGAGAAGATGCACCGCGAGATTGCCGGCTCGCGTTTGGTGGTGATCGAGAATGCCGCGCACGTTTCGAATCTCGAGCGCACGGAGCAGTTCAACGAGGAGTTAACGCGCTTTTTGAAGCAGTTCTGAGTTCAATCTCTTCTCTGTGCCTTTGTGTCTCGGTGGTTGGTTATCGCTTAGGAAAAGCCAACCACAGAGGCACAGAGAAATCAAACTTAATGGCGAGCTATAAGAAGTTTACGATTGAAGAGCGTGTGCGCTGGGGCGACGTCGACGCAGCGCGCATTATTTTTTACGGCGCTTACATCCACTTCTTCGAGTTTGCGGAGACCGAACTGTTTCGCGAAGTCGGTCTCGCTTACGGCAAGATGTTTGACGAACTGAAGATCTGGTTGCCGCGCGTACATCTGGAGTGTGATTTTCGTCGCGCAGCGCGGCTCGACGATCTGTTGGAGGTTAGTGTTTACGTCGGACGGTTTGGAACGAAGTCGATGAAGCTCGATTTTGAAGTGCGGCGCAAAGGCGAAGACGAGATGATCGCAACGGCGCATTTCGTTCTGGCGGCAGTCAATCAGGATACGTTTGAAACGGTTCCGATTCCGGCTGAGTTGCGCGAACGTCTCGCACCCTACACGGCAAACAAAGAATGATTCAGAAGAATATCGAAGGCTTGGACGAGAAACGGATCGACAACGATCCAGTCAAACAATTTCAGCTCTGGTTTGACGACGCGATCGCCGCGAAGCTGCCGATGCCGGACGCGATGAACCTCGCGACCGTCACGCCCGATGGACGGCCCACCGCGCGCATGGTTTTGTTGAAACAAGTAGACGCCGACGGTTTCGTCTTCTTTACCAATTATCAAAGCCCCAAAGCGCGGCAACTGGAGATCAATCCGTACGCGGCGCTCGTGTTTTATTGGCCGCAACTCGAACGACAGGTGCGCGTCGAGGGAAAGGCCGTGAAGACTTCAGCGGAAGAGTCGGCTGCGTACTTTAAGACTCGGCCACGCGAGAGTCAGATCGGCGCGTGGGCGTCGCCGCAAAGCGAAGTGATTCCGGCGCGAGAGGTTCTTGAGCAGCGCGCGCACGAGTTAACTGAAGCGTACTGCGATCGTGAAATAGACTGTCCGGAATACTGGGGTGGCTTTCGCTTGAAACCGGATCGGATCGAGTTTTGGAAAGGCCGTGTCGGCCGTCTGCACGATCGAATCTTGTACGAGCTCCAGCCTGACGGCACCTGGACCATCAAACGCCTCGCGCCGTGAGCCGGAGGCTTCGGCAAACTCGCCTTCGTTGATCGCAATCTGTCGCCGGCGGGCGCGGTTTGTGGTGAACGTCGCTTCAAACGCGCGGCCAAAATCAAGATCTGCGGCGAGCAATTGCTGAAAGCGATTGCAAACACGATACGCCGCGACCGCATCTCGCGGCTGCTGCGTCTTTTGTGCTGACGCTGGCGAATGTCCCAGCAAAAAGAGTGCGAGACCAAAGAAAGCCAGCAAAACTGGACGCAGTGCACTCTTGACCAGTTTTTTCTTCAAATCGACGTAGCTTTGTTCGCCTGCCACCAGCTCTCCCAACACGCGCTTAACTCCCCGATGCCCTTTCGCAAACTCGATCATCCGTTCGGTGAATGGCGCGCCCCAGAAGTTTCCGTAAAAGCGTCGTCGCATCTGTGCGGCGCGACGTAACTCGGCGCCGAAGTCTTTACGCCAACTTGTTTCGTAGCTTTGTACATCTCCGCGCGAGTAAGCATCGGCGAATAATTCCGCCGAACGTAACGCATAATAGATGCCTTCACCAGTAACCGGATCCGCGAAACCGGCGGCGTCGCCAAGCAAGGCCCAGTTGGCGCCACAAACAGTTCTGTTGTCCCAAGTCGTGGCTGAAAGGCCAGGGATGCGGGCAGCGTAACGTTCAGCAGTCGAACGAAGATGATCGCGAATGGCTGCTGTTTCGGGCGACGCTGTTTCGTCTTTCCAGAAATTAGCTTTGCCGTCTTCGCGTTGCTGGTAGTAGCTGATCATGAAGCGCCACAGTAGATCGTCGAGCGGCTGATGTTCGAAAGCGTCCTGCGTTGTCGCGATGCCGAAAGAGATGTGATCGGGACGGGGAAACGCCCACGCATATCCGACCCAACGCGGCAGGAAGGCAACCACCGTTGGCGCCGCTCCATTCGCAGGCAACGGCGCGCGATAACCAAAAGCGACCTCCATGTCGGAAGGCGCAAGTGGACCAGCGAGCTTTTTAGCAACGCCGCTGTTAGCACCATCGGCGCCGACCAGCACCGAACCGGACCACTCGCCTGAATCACCCGACATGCGCCAGCCGCTCTCGGTCTTCTTTATCTTTCTCGCGGAGACCTTTTCCGCGAATACATGCGCACCGGCATCGCGCGCCCGGTCGCGTAAGTGGCCGTCAAATACCACGCGCGAATAAACCGCGAAGGGTTCGTCTAGTTGCAAATGGAGTCTTTTGCCGGAAGGTGAATAGAGATCAAGTTCGTCGATCGTGCGACCGACTGCATTCAGCAACTCGGGCCAGGCCTTCAATGCTTTCGCCGTCACACCACCGCCGCAGGCTTTCGGTTCGGTGGGCGGGCGGCCATCAAAGAGTGCTACCTTCGCGCCACGGCTCGCAAGTAGTTCAGCCGCAAAGGACCCGGCGGGTCCGGCGCCGGCAATCAGCAGATCGAATTCGCTCATCGTATCAATTGTGACACTCGGCTGTCGGCGCTAGAATAACAGCGGTCCCTCTCAAATCGCGAAGCGCGTACAATGACCAACGAGAGCAGCTGCCTAGTCTTCTCCGGCATTGCCCCGCATCCGCCTATCATGGTGCCAGAGGTCGGACGCGAGTCGATAGCTGCCGTGCGCCTTTCGATCGAAGCGATGGCTGAGCTCACGGAGCGACTTATCGCCAGCGGCGCCGAGTCGGTCATTCTAATCTCGCCGCACGCGCCACTCGAGATCGACTCCTTTGTCGCTTACGAAGGACCGGAAGTTTACGGCGACTTCGCCAACTTCCACGCGCCTGAGACGAGCGTGTCTGCGCCAGTCGATCGTGAGCTACTCGCCGCGATAATTGCTTCAGCCGCAGACGAAAACTATCGCGTTTCCACCCTACCCGATTTCGATCTCGATCATGGCACCGCAGTGCCGCTTTATTTCCTGTTGCGAAATGGCTGGCAGGGAAAAGTGATCGCACTCGGTTACAGCTTTCTCTCAAACGAAGATCACATCCGTTTTGGCCGTTGTCTGAAAAAGGCGGTTGATGGCCTGGGCCGGCCGGTCGGTTTCATCGCCAGTGGCGACTTGAGTCACCGGCTTGCGCCACACGCTCCCGCCGGGTTCAATCCAAACGCACACGTGTTCGACGAGCGGGTCGTCGCGGCGCTGCGCGCGAACAATCCGCAAGGAATTGTCGAGATAGATTACAACCTGCGGAAGCTTGCCGGTGAATGCGGGTTTAGATCGATGCTGGTGGCGATCGGCGCGAGCACGGGTTTGCCGTTGGCGTGCGAAGTGATGAATTACGAAGCGCCGTTCGGCGTCGGATATCTCGTGGCGCAGTTGATCAATCAACGCGCACTAGCGGACCGGGACGCTTTGCCGCGTCTGGCGCGAGAAGCGGTGGAGACGTTTATTCGTTCGGGAGAGATTTTGCAGCCGCCGCGTGAAGCGTCGGCCGGGTTCTTGTCCGCACGCGCGCCTTGTTTTGTTTGTCTTAAGACACTCGACGGCGAGTTGCGCGGATGCATCGGGACGATCGAACCGGCAAAGGAAAGTTTAGCCGAGGAGATCATCTCCAATGCGATCAGCGCGGCCATGAACGATCCGCGGTTTGATCCGGTCAGCGAAGATGAATTGCCGAACCTGCGCTATTCGGTCGATGTTCTGCTACCTGCGGAAGAGACCGTTTTTGAGGAACTGGATCCGGCAGTGTTTGGCGTGATTGTCGAAGATGAAGCCTCCTCACGGCGTGGTTTGTTGTTGCCGGACATTCCGGGCGTGGACAGCGCGGAACAGCAGATCGACATCGCCACGCGCAAGGCGGGCATACCTGCCGGTACACCCGTCAAGCTTTGGCGTTTTAAGGTCGATCGATTTCGTGAGGCCAAACGGAGTTAGACGGTTTTGAAGGAAGTTCTGAGTTCAGCCTTTAGGCTGCTGCTTGGCGCGGCAAGCCAGAGCTTGAACTCCAAACTTAAACGTCCAGGTTTCTCACGTCGAGCGCGTTGTCTTCGATGAACTTCCGGCGCGGTTCGACAGCGTCGCCCATCAGCACGGTGAAGATCTCGTCAGTTTCGACCGCGTCATCAATTCTGACTTCCAACAGCGTGCGCTTTTCCGGATTCATCGTTGTTTCCCAAAGCTGTTCCGGGTTCATCTCGCCCAGACCTTTGTAGCGTTGGATCGACAAGTCTTTCTTCGCTGCGGCCAGAACCTTTTCGAGCAGCGCTTCGCGAGTGGGAACTTCCTCGCTGGTTCCGTTTTCGCCGGAGATGAAGGGCGCCGCCAGTTCATCTTCGAGCGATTTGAAGAGCTCGACGGCTTTTTGGAACTCGACGTAGCTCGCGAAGTTCCAATCGACAATGATGTTCACGCCTGAACTGGTGACGGTTTCGATCTCCCAGAGGCCATGCTCTTCGTCGGGCGTCAACTCGGTTTTGTAGCCCGCTTTGTGCAGAGCGCCTTCGACCTTCGCCATCAGGTCTCCGTCCTGAAACACTTTGCGCAGCGTCAGTCCTTCTTTCCGCAGGATTCCTTTGCGCCCGCTGAAGGATTCAAGGAGTATGCTGAGCATTTGGGAGTCGCCACCCAGGCGGCGGGTGGCTCTCTCACAGTAACGTTTAAAATCAACCATCCGCTCCAGCGCTCGGGCGAGATCGCGCCCCTCAATCGCCTGGTTTGTTCCGGCAGATTTCACGCTCATGTCGCTGGTCGCCTGGCGCATAAGGTAACGAATCATCGAGCCTTCGTCTTTGATGTACTCCTCTTTCTTCCCGCGTTTTACCTTAAACAACGGGGGTTGAGCGATGTAGACGTGGCCGTTTTCGACCAGCGCCGGCATTTGCCGGTAGAAGAAGGTCAACAGCAACGTGCGGATGTGTGAGCCGTCGACGTCCGCGTCGGTCATCAGGATGATCTTGTGATAACGCAGCTTGGTCAGGTCGAAGTCGTCTTTGCCGATCCCTGTGCCGAGCGCGGTGATGAGCGATTTGATTTCGCTGTGACCGAGCATCTTGTCAAAACGGGCTTTCTCGACGTTGAGAATCTTACCCTTCAAAGGAAGGATGGCCTGGTTCTTTCGATCGCGTCCCTGTTTGGCGGAGCCGCCGGCGGAATCACCCTCGACGATGTAGATCTCGGAGAGCGCCGGATCGCGTTCCTGACAGTCGGCCAGCTTGCCGGGCAACATGCTCGAGCCCATTGCGCCTTTGCGAACGATTTCCCGCGCCTTACGCGCCGCTTCGCGAGCCCGCGCGGCATCCAGCGCCTTGCCGACAATCTTTCGCGCTATGGGCGGATTCTGCTCGAAGAACTCCGTCAGGCGGTCGTTCAGAAACGACTCGACGGCGCCCTTCACGTCTGAATTCAGCTTTCCTTTTGTTTGGCCTTCAAACTGCGGCTGCGGCAGCTTGACCGAGATTACGGCGACGAGTCCTTCGCGCACGTCGTCTCCGGTCAGGGAGCCTTTGAAGTTCTTCGCCAGGCCCGATGATTGGGCATAGGCATTAATCGTCCGCGTAAATGAAGACCGAAAACCCGAAAGGTGACTGCCACCGTCAACCGTGTTGATGTTGTTGGCAAACGAATAGACCTTTTCGTCGTAGCCGTCGTTGTACTGAATGGCCACTTCGATCGAGAGACTGTCGGACTCTCTCTCGAAATAGATCGGCTTGTCGTGAAGCGTGGTTTTGTTCTTGTTCAGGTGCTTCACAAACTCCGCGATGCCACCCTTGTAGTAGAACTCGTGCGACCGCTCAGGCTCTTCGCGCTCATCTTTGATCGTGATCCGGATTCCCTTGTTGAGAAATGCCTTCTCGCGTAGCCGCTCAGACAATTTGTCGAAACTGAAAGAGGTCTCGGTAAAGATCTGTGAATCGGGTTTGAAAGTGATCTTCGTGCCGCGTTTGCGCGTCTTGCCGGTCTGTTTGAGTGGGGCTACGGGAATGCCTCGAGTGTATTCCTGTTCGAAGGTCTTGTTCTCGCGCCAGATCTCCAGGTGCAGATTTTCTGAAAGGAAGTTGACGCACGATACGCCGACGCCGTGCAGACCGCCGGAAACTTTATAAGCGTTTGAATCAAACTTGCCGCCGGCGTGAAGCTTCGTCATCACGACCTCAGCCGCCGACTTCTTTTCTTTCTTTATATCGTCAACCGGAATGCCACGTCCGTTATCAATAACGGTGATCGAATTGTCGAGATGGATCGCTACTTCAACCGTGTCGCAATAACCCGCCAGCGCTTCGTCAATCGAATTGTCGACCACTTCGTAAACGAGATGATGAAGGCCCAGTTCGCCCGTCGAACCGATGTACATCGCCGGTCGTTTACGAACGGCCTCACGGCCCTCAAGAATAGTGATCGAGGACGAGTCGTACGACTGGCCCTTCTTGGTTTCTGTTGGTCCTGCTGTTGACAATCTACTTCTCCTAACTACCCAGCTCTATTACCATCATTTAAGCAAAGAAGGATTTGGCCGAAACGTCAGTTGTGCTCTGACTGCTTCGGACTTGGCCGTCTTCGATTTCATATACATTCGCCCTTGAAAAGAACCCTTCAACATGACTCCGCTTTGAGGTTGTAATGAAGGTCTGGGTGCGATTTTCAAGGTATTCCAGAAGGTGTCTAATCCTCCCCTCATCCAGCTCGGCATCCACATCGTCGATAACGAAAACCGGATGATCATTTGCGCTGGAATTATACAACGAAATCGCTGCTAAGTCTAATAGTAACAATGCGCTACGCTGTTGTCCGGAGCTTCCGTAAACGCGGATTTCGCGCCCGTCGAGCTGAATCTCCCAATCGTCCCGATGCGGACCTATAAGCGCATGTCCCGCAGCCACTTCCGCCGCCAGCCGGAGCGCGATTCTGGAGCGCAGCAACGACTCGTAATCCGCCAGGTCGCCTTTACCTTCGAGAGATGAAGCGTAACGCGTGTGAATGTCGCGGCGATCGAAGAGTTGACGTTCGAGCACGGCGTTCAGACCCGCGACATACTGTTCGCGTTCACGATGTATTTGCCTTGCGAGGCGAACCAATTGCTCGTTCCACGGCGCGAGAAGATCTTCCGTCTTCTCCAAACTGAACTCGCCTTCATTCGCAAACTGCAACACGCGGTTCTTTTGTTTGATTACTTTGCCGTAGTCAGCAATTGTTTTCAGATAGGCAGGCCTGATTGAAGAGATACCACGGTCAAGAAATCGTCTCCTTGCTTCGGGCACACCGCGGACGACTTCCAGATCGGCCGCGGTGAATGAGAAGACCTGGAGTTGAGTGAGATAGCGAGTGAGGGTTTCTCGTTTGCCGTTGACGAAGATCGTCTTTGCGTTGTCCTGAAGCGTTACTTGCAGATCTCTTTCGAGATCCGCGCCCGTTGTAACTTTGCCGCGAATTACACTGAGGTGTTCACCAAATCTGATTGCTTCCCGGAGTCGCTGCGTGCGAAAGGATTTTGTGCGGGCCAGGAGGTGGATCGCTTCCAACCAGTTGGTCTTACCCTGACCGTTATTACCGTAGATGATGTTAAGACGAGGTCCCCACTCAATCTTTCCACTGAGGTTCCTGAAATTTGTCGCTTCAATTGCAGCAAGAAGCATTCAGGGATATTAACATCTCTAGCGAACCAGAACCTTGTCTAGATGCGCATCGGCATCACTACATACTTGTAGTCGAAATCGCCGTTCTCCGATGGATGAAGTTGTGCTTGTGAATTTGAGTCTTTGAACTCGAAAGCGATCTTTGCATCGCCGACTACGTTGAGAAACTCTTGCAGGTATTGTGCATTGAAGCCGATGTCGGTTACGTCGCCGGTGTAGTCGGTTTGCAGGGTTTCGTTTGCTTCACCTTCTTCGGCGTTTTGTGAACTGATGACAAGTTGATTCGGCTCGAGGTGGAAGCGAATAGCGTGTGATCTTTCATCAGCCATCAGCGCTACGCGGCGAATTGCAAGATTCAACAGGCTGCTGTTGAACTCGACCGATTTATCGTTGTTCTTCGGCATAACCATTTCGTAGTTGGGAAACTGGCCGTAGAGCATGCGAGAAATCAAAAGCCGTGGTCCAACCTGGAAGTAGATGTGATTCTCGTCCATTCCAAGACTGATATCTTCATCGAAGCCCGCGGTTAATTTCGTAAGTTCAGCGAGAGTCTTGCGCGGAATTAGAGTATCAATCTTTTCTTTCGATCCGTTTCTGGCGATTTTCTTCTCAACGTAAGCGAGCCGGTGACCATCAGTGGTAACCATCTTCGCGCCCGATTCATCGAGCACAAACTTCGCACCGGAAAGTGTGTAGCGGGATTCTTCCTGCGTGATGGCGAAGATAGTGCGATCGATGAAGGTCTTGATTACATTGGCTGCCAGTTTAGTCGGCGCCGACTTGAACGAGGGCACTTCCGGAAACGCATCACGCGCCACACCAACCATCTTGAAGCGCGCACGATCGCACTTAACGGTGACCCATTCATTTTCTTCTTTTTTGAAACTCACGGGCGCGTCGGGAAGGAGCCGAGCAATCTCAAAAAGTTTTCGTGCCTGCACGCACATCGAACCCGGCGTAGTGATCTCCTCGGCATCCATGTCGCAGCGAATCGTCACGTCGAGATCTGTTCCCGTGATACGAATCGTGCTTTCGCCGACCGATTCAATGAGTATGTTTGAGAGCACCGGAATCGTGTTCTTCTTCTCGACGACACCTTGAACGAATCCGAGTTCTTTTTGGAGGTTCTGTTTGCTGACGACGAATTGCATTGCCCCTCAACTCCTTCGCATCCTTCGTTGATCCACCAATGTAGCTGCGCGATTCTGTAGCTACCTAATTTAAAACCAATATAAAGATCTAGTAGCAGTAGTAGGTGGCTGTGAATATGTGGAAAACCAGCTAAACCCTTTACGACTGCCTGCTTAGCACCGATCAAGCGCTGTGGAAACTTTTTGCAGTTTCGGCTTGAGTTTCGGAAAAAATCAGCGGTGACGAAACATTAACACATTTCCACAAATCGTTCGCGCTGAGACCTGTGAAAATGTGGAAACTTATTTCTGTAGCGACTCCGAAAGTTCGGTAATTAGCCGTTGTAACGTCGCATCCGTCGCCACCAGCGACTCGATCTTTTCCACAGAGTGCATGACGGTGGTGTGATGTTTTCCACCGAACGCCCGGCCGATCTCCGGATAACTATGTTTTGTTAAATGCTTGCAGAGATACATCGCCACTTGCCGCGGATGTGAAATGTTTCGCGCGTTGTTCTTCGAGACCAACTCATCGACAGTCAGCTTGTACGTCGACGCAACTAACTTCTGAATTTGTTGAATCGTAATTACTCCTGGTTCCTCTTCCTTTGCGATGTTTCGAATCGCATCCTGGGCCAGGGTCCTGGAAATGGGTTCACCGCGCAGCGAAGAGATCGCAATCAGACGCACCAGCGATCCTTCGAGCTCCCGAATGTTGCTCTTAACTCGGCCGGCAATAAATATCGCGACGTCATCAGGGATGCCGACGCCAATCAAATCACCCTTACGTTTGAGAATCGCGATCTTTGTTTCGAGATCCGGCGGTTCGATATCAGCGATTAAGCCCCACTCAAAACGAGAGTGAAGACGTTCTTCGAGCGTCGGTATTTCGCGCGGTGGACAATCAGAACTGATTACAATCTGTTTTTGTTGATCGTAGAGCGCGTTGAACGTGTGGAAGAATTCTTCCTGCGTGCGTTCCTTGCCAGCCATGAACTGCACATCGTCAATCAGTAGCACGTCGACCGATCGATATTTCTCACGAAAGCTCTGCGTCTTGTCGTAACGAATCGCGTTGATAAGATCGTTCATGAAGCGCTCGGACGAGATGTAGCAGAGTTTGAGATGTTGATTACGAGACTTGATGGCGTGACCGCACGCGTGCATCAGGTGCGTTTTGCCCAGACCCACGCCGCCGTAGAGATAAAGTGGGTTGTAAGTTCGACCAGGTGCTTCCGCGACCGCGAGCGAAGCAGCGTGCGCAAACTGATTACACGAGCCAACAACAAAACTTTCGTAAGTGTATTTAGAACTTAGTGAGGGTTCACTTAGTAGCGGGGAAGTAGAAACGTTAACCGAATGACCAGTATCGATAGGAGGATCGTCCGTGACGTCGCTGTTCCTGTTAGCAGTTGATTGTTCGACCGCGGGCGCCACCGGCTCCGGAGTCCGCTCCGGCACTTTTCCAATTACCCAACCTACTGAGTAGCCCGTCAGTCGCTGTTCGGTCAGCGATTCATCAAGCGCCTGGGCGTAGTTGCTTACGACCCAGTCTTTCACAATCTGATTCGGCGCTCGCAAATGAATGATGTGTTGCGAACTGTCGATCCGCTCAAACTGGATTGGTCGAAACCATGTCTCTAAAGCTTGTTGATTGAGTCTGCCTTCAAGGGAATGAAGAATACGGCCCCAAACATTACTCTCAACAGAAGTGTTCATCTGAAAAAACGTGAAGGGAAGGTCTCAATTGACTAAAGCCCCGTAATAGAACCGTACGCCGCCGGCGGCAAGCCTATCCGTAGAACTCTAACCTACTTCCCCAAACTCCCTCGTCCGCCGGACCGAAACAACCACAGCCGAAGACTTTTCCACAAGGTTTTCCACAGGTAGTGGAAAAAGTCCTCCGGCTTAAAGTAATGCTTTAAAGTCTAGTAGTATCAACTGTTTACAGGGCGGTCAGTCTCAAAGCGTGCGGAGACTAACATAGAACTTTCGACTCGATCAAGGGACGGAAAACAATAAAACAGCCGACGTTAAACCGCGCGTAAAAACAAGCGGGCGAGGTACGGTTCTCGTACAGATAATCATCCGGCGAAGGCGAAGAGCCTCGCGTTTTCTTGACATAACTTCTGGCGGCGATTAGTCTTAGCGTTTTCGTTTTAGAGGAGATTCATCACTATGTCGAAGCGCACTTTTCAACCTAATAACAGACGCCGGGCGAAGACCCACGGTTTTCGCGCCCGCATGGCTAGCAAGAACGGACGCCTGGTGCTAAAAAGGCGCCGCGCCAAGGGAAGAAAGCGACTTACTCCGGCGCACTACTGAGATCGGCATTTGCGTCGTAAGGCATGCGGAAGTACTTGCGAGACTCGGGAGAATTTCAGCACGTCTACAGGAACGGTAAACGGTACGACGGCGTATTCATCACCGTATTTGTGCTGGAGAACGACGCCTTGAATCATCGCTTGGGAGTGACCGCTTCGAAGAAGGCCCTCGGAAAGGCCGTGCAGCGAAATCGAGCCAAGCGTTTACTTCGTGAAACTTTTCGATCGAATGAGCCGTCGTTAAGTGCGCTGACCAGGAATTACGATTGGGTTTTGAATGCGAAACCGGCAGTGTTGAGTCAAAAGTTAAACGCGCCGCGCGAGGAGTTAGAGGGAATAATTGAGAAGGTTGGCAGACTGGAACAAATGGATCCTGTCAGGTAAGCGATGGTTGTGTGAAGACGGTTCTGATCTCATTTCTCAGATTTTATAAGTTGGCAATTTCTCCGCTGCTACCTCCTTCGTGCAGATTCATTCCCACTTGTTCGGAATATGCAGTTGACGCGATTTCCCGCTACGGTGCGGCTCGGGGAACCGTGTTGGCTGCCCGGCGACTGCTTCGTTGCCATCCATTTCATCCGGGAGGCTACGATCCGGTTAAATAGCCGGTTAGGTAAGACGTCCACCAAATGCAACAACGACGACTTCTACTTGCTCTAATTCTCTCCTCGGCAATTCTGTTCCTGTGGACTTATTTTTATTCGGTTCCTACGCCCCATCAGCAGGCGGGGGCGACACCGAGTCCATCACCGACAGCTACGGTCAACGCGACGCAATCTGCATCTCCTACTGCTACGACTGCCGCGCCCATCACGGCCATGAGCGAGGCTCCGCAACGTACGATCACGGTCAAGACTGATCTTTACGATGCGAGGTTTGATACCCGTGGCGCCGAACCGATCAGTTGGATCATCAAGAAAAACCAGCACAGCGACACGCCGATCTATTCGGTTGCCGGTCACAAAAGCGAAAAGAAGCCGCTTGAACTGATCTCGCCGGAAGGATTGAAGCGACAGCCGCGTCTTGTGCCGTTGCAGTTGCAAACCGGCGATGCGTCGCTCGACACATTGCTAGCGTCGTCGACCTATCGCGTCGAAGGCGCTGACGTCGCAAATGGCGATGCCGAATTGAACCTGGCAGCGGGTGAAACGAAGCAGCTCACGTTTGTGCTCGAAGATTCAAACGGGCTCCAGGTCAGGAAGACTATTAACTTCCACGCGGATCAGTACCAAACCGACATTGCTGTACAAGTAAAACGTGGTGACGCGATCGTTCCACAAGTGAAGGTAACAATCGGTCCGAGTATTGGCGACCAGGGAATCACACATCATACGTTCTATTCCGTCGCGCCTGAGGCGGTGTCTTACGTTGGAAATAAACTCGAACGACACCTCGCGGCCTCAATTAACGGAAACAGCAGCAGTCCGGATCGACTGGTCCTGAACGGCCCGGTTGATTGGGCCGGCGTAGCCGACACTTATTTTGCGATGGTGGCGGTGCCGCGGAGTAAAGTTGAGGGACTTGAGTATCGCACGGTTGCTTACGAGCATAAGCCGAATGGTGGCGCGGCAGAAAAGTGGTATCTGATTACGGCTTTGATTCCTGTGCCGGCAGACGGTTCGCCCACTGTCATTTACGCTGGTCCAAAGGACCACTATCTGCTTACCACTGCGAGTGATCTAATCAGCAAGACCGTTCAGCGTTCCGTCGATCTCGATGGTTTGATCGATTACGGTTATCTGGGTTGGTTGTCGCGCCCGCTGGCTGTGCCGATCCTCGAAGCAATTACTTATCTCTACGAGCTAACGAACAGTTACGGCCTTGCTATCATCCTCTTTACGATCGTTATCTATTCGCTCTTCTTTCCGCTGAAGTGGCGTTCTTCAAAAGCGATGAAGAAGGCGCAAAAACTCGCGCCGCGAATGAAGGAGCTGCAAGAGAAGCTCAAAGGAATGAAGCAGAACGATCCGCGGATGAAAGAGTTGCAGATGGAGCAACTGCGACTGATGAAGGAAGGCAATCCGCTTGGCGGCTGTTTGCCTTTGCTGATTCAGATGCCGTTTCTGTTTGCTCTTTATCGCGCGATCACGATCTCGCTCGACTTTCGCCAGGCGAGCTTTTTGTGGATTCCCGATCTGTCGGCTGCCGAGCCCTACCTGATTCACATACTGCCGATCCTCATGACCGGCACGATGGTGGTGCTACAATTGGTGACCCCGGCGCCGTCGGCCGATCCATTGCAAAGAAAGATGATGGCGATCGGCATGCCGCTCTTCATGTTGTATATCTTATGGAGCGCGCCATCGGGCTTGGTTTTATATTGGCTGGTGGGTAACATTGTCGGCTTCACACAACAGTTCTTGATCAACCGTTGGACCAAGACCGACGACGATGAAGTTAAAACACCGCCGCCGGTGAAGAAAACACCGCCGCGAAAGAAGCCGGTTGATTCAGCAACGGCGCGAACATAGGAACAGTTATGACTGAAGTTACGCAACAGGCAGCGCAATATCTCGAAGACGTGTTCGAGGCGACCGGTCTACAGTTGCGTGTGGCGGTGAAGCAGGGCGTTGCCGGCGAAGTGCTGGACATCGAAGGCAAAGATTCCGAACTGCTGCAAGCTCAAACTGGTGAACTGTTGGAAGCGTTGCAGCACTTGATCAATCAGGTTTTTGGCCGCAGTCTCGCAGGCGGCGCGCGGCTGGTTTGCGACGTCAATGGGTTTCGCGCCACGCGCGAAGCGGAGCTGCAAGCGATGGCGAATCTCGCAGCGAATCGTGTGCGCCAAACCGGAATGGCGTTTACGTTTGAACCGATGAGCGCGAACGAAAGACGGATCATTCACCTGACGCTTGCAGATAGTGAGGATTTGCTGACCGAGTCGATCGGCGAAGGATCGGAACGTAAGTTGAGAATTGTTCGCAGGAGTTCTGCGCCCAAGAACTCGTAGAAAGAGCCAAACCCACCAACTCGCGTTAGTTTCTCCCTACAATTTGTGATGAGTACTGTCGTTGCACTATCCACTCCAAGGGGCCGCGGTGCCCTTGCTGTAATTCGTCTGAGTGGACCAGAAGCGATCGCGATTGCGCAGCGGCTGGCGCAGGTTGATTCGTTTGAATCGCGGCGTGCAACGTTGACGAAGCTGAGAGCTGGCGATGAAGAGTTGGACCAGGTGCTGCTCACTTGTTTTCCGGCGCCGCATTCGTTAACCGGGGAAGACGTCGTAGAGATTAGTTGTCACGGATCGCCGGCGATTGTGCGACGCATCATCGACGCGACGCTCGAGTCAGGTGCGGCGCTAGCCGGTCCGGGAGAGTTCACGCTTCGTGCGTTGAGCAACGGAAAGATCAATTTGGCCCAGGCAGAAGCGATACGAGATCTGATCGCGGCGCAAACCGACGCCGCAGTGAAACAAGCAGCGCGACAGTTGAATGGAGAGTTGTCAAAGACGCTCGATCCGTTCAAAGAGAAATTGGTCCATGTGATCGTGTTGTTGGAGTCGGCGCTGGAGTTTGTTGAAGACGATCTACCCGCGCCGCAGGTGAATCAGGTTGAGGAGATTCTGAGTTCGGTGATCAGCGGCGTCGATGGTTTGAGCCAGAGCTATGGTGCTGGACGACTCTTGCAAGACGGTGCCCGAATTGCGATTACAGGGCGCCCGAATGTTGGTAAGTCTAGTCTTTTCAATAGTTTAATAAGAAGCGAGCGAGCGATTGTTACGGATGTTCCAGGTACGACGAGAGATACATTGTCAGAAGCGGTCGACATTGGCGGCGTGCCAGTTGTGCTCACCGATACAGCCGGCCTCCGGGAGACGAGTGACAACGTCGAAACACTCGGGATCGAGAGAACGCATCGCGCTATGGGGGACGCGGATCTGGTTCTGCTCGTGCTCGATGGTTCTAATCAACTTGGACCAGAAGACGAGGAGCTGCTAAAGCAAACCGCTGATACTCGTCGCCTCGTGGTGATGAACAAGAGCGACTTGCCAACGTTTCAATCGCTGGCGCGTTGTGTTGCGGATGTTGAAACGATTAATGTATCGGCGCGAAGTGGAGAAGGACTTCCGGTGTTGCACAGCGCGATCCTTGCGAAGCTGAACAGCGCAGGTGCTGAAAACGGAAGTTTACTCATCACGAATGCGCGGCACTACGATCTGCTGTGCAGTGCGAAACGAGAGCTCGAGTTGGCGCGCGCGTGCTTTCGTGATCGTCACAGTGAGGAGTTAGTCTTGGCTCCGCTGCACAATGCGCTGAAGTTGTTGGGGCAGATCACCGGAGAAACCACGACCGAAGATATACTCTCGGAGATCTTCGCGACGTTTTGTATTGGGAAATAATGATGTCGTTCGACGAGCGTTTTGATGTCATCGTGATCGGCGCCGGCCACGCCGGGTGTGAAGCTGCTTCAGCGGCAGCGCGCCTCGGCGCGGAAACGGGTCTGATCACGCTTAATCTCGATCTGGTTGGCCAGATGTCGTGCAACCCCGCGATCGGCGGCATTGCGAAAGGGCATTTGGTTCGGGAGATCGACGCGCTCGGCGGGATCATGGGACGCGTCATCGACCGCACGGGAATTCAGTTTCGGCTGCTGAATCGGTCACGTGGACCCGCGGTGCAGTCTCCGCGAGCGCAAGCGGATCGTTTCCGATATCGCAGCGAGATGCGGCGAACGCTCGAAGCTACTCCCAACCTTCATCTTCGTCAAGGGAAAGTCGTCGACTTTGTGCTTCATAATGGAAGACTCGTTGGCGTGGAGCTTGAGGACGGTCGCCGTTTTGGTGCCAGTGCGGTCGTCGTGGCAACGGGCACATTTCTGAACGGCCTTATTCACACCGGTCGTCGCACCTATCGAGGCGGTCGCGCTGGCGAACCGGCCGCGGTTGAGTTAGCGGAGGCGTTGAAGCGGCTCGGTTTTCCGGTCGGGCGGTTAAAAACCGGGACTCCGCCGCGACTGGACGGGAGAACTATTGATTGGGACGCGTTTGAGCCGCAGCCGGGTGATCAAACTCCGGTACCATTCTCCTTTTCGACGGACGAAATCACACAGAAACAGATCCAATGTCACATCGGCTACACCACGCCCGAAGTGCACGACGCAATCCGGGAGAATTTGGCTGAGTCGCCGCTCTATTCCGGCACCATTAAAGGTGTTGGGCCACGTTATTGCCCGTCGATCGAAGACAAGGTAGTGAAGTTTTCAGATAAGTCGCGCCACCAGCTTTTCCTCGAACCAGAGGGGCACGACACTAATGAGGTCTATCTAAACGGCTTCTCGACATCTTTGCCGGCAGAGCTACAGCAGGAGTTGGTGAGAATGATCCCGGGACTTGATGAAGCCCGGATCATTCGACCCGGTTACGCGATTGAGTATGACTTCGTCGACCCGAGAGAATTGGGGCCGGATCTGCAAACATCGCGTCTACCGGGACTTTTCCACGCCGGCCAGATCAACGGGACGACTGGTTACGAAGAGGCTGCGTGTCAGGGCCTGGTGGCGGGCATAAACGCGGCGCTTTACACGCAAAATCGGCAGTCGATCCGGCTTCGACGAGAGGAGTCGTACATCGGCGTCCTGATTGAGGATCTGATCAAGCAGGGCGTCGACGAGCCTTACCGGATTTTCACCTCGCGGGCCGAGTATCGTTTGGCGCTGCGTTACGACAACGCTGACGAAAGGCTACAGCGATATGGCAGGGAATTGGGCTTGGTCGGAGATTCGGATTGGGATCGATTCAACTCGCGACAGGCTCGACTCGCCGTTTTGCGAACCGCGCTGGATGAAACCCGGCTGCGCCGCTCCGACGCTGAGCATGCCGCTGTGAGTGCGGTGCTCGAAGCAGATCTTGGCGATACGATCACGCTGTCTCAATTAGCCAAGCGCCCCCGCGTGTCAGCCGACCTGATCATGTCGTTGCTACCAGGAGAACTGAAACCGGTCAGCGAAGCCGATCTCAATTCGGTGCTGGCCGATTCGCTCTATGACGGTTATCTCCAGTCCCAAAAGGCAACAATCGCGAAACTGTACCAGCACGATAGTTTGAGGATTCCACGCGACATGTTCTTTGGCGGCATTAGTGGGCTGTCGCACGAGGTAGTTGAGCGGCTGGATCGAGCTCGACCGGAAACGTTTGGAGAAGCGAGGCGCCTGCCGGGACTCACCCCGGCCGCGCTGTCGACGCTGCTCGTGTTCTTGTCCTTACAACAAAAAGCAGTTTAGCCGCGAGTGTTTCACGTGTCCCATGATGCCTTAAACAAGGACACGTGAAACATTCCGTTCGATAAAACCAGCCGAGAGCGGGTTGGTATGGCTCGCTTGACTGGACTGTGTTAGTTTACGGCGGAGAATAAATGGCAAGAATAATTGCTGTCGCAAACCAGAAGGGCGGAGTGGGAAAGACCACGACGGCGGTCAATTTGGCGGCAGTTATTGCCAAGTGGGGCCATAAAGTACTCCTTGTTGACGCCGACCCGCAGGGAAATGCCACCTCCGGAATCGGAGTCCAGCGCGGCAGTTTTCGCAAAAGTCTCTATCACAGCCTTGTCCTCGACGAGCCCGTTTCGTCGATAACCCTGCGATCCTCCATCGACTCACTCAATATCATTCCCGCGCACAAAGACCTCGCCGGTGCAGAGATCGAGTTAGTCGAAGTGGAGCAGCGGGAGTTCCGGCTGAAGCGCGCCCTCGCCTCTGTGGAAGAGAGCTACGACTATATGATCATCGACTGTCCGCCTTCGCTCGGACTGTTGACTCTGAATGCCCTCACTGCTGCAAGATCGTTGCTGGTGCCGATTCAGTGTGAATACTACGCCCTCGAAGGCGTGACGGAGCTCTTCGATACGCTGGCGCGAATCAGACGCCTGCACAATCCGGGATTGATGATCGAGGGACTGCTCCTAACAATGTATGACGAACGCACCAACTTGTCGGCCGCGGTGGCGGCCGACCTCCGTGATTTTTACGGCCTTCAAGTTTTCCAGACGGTGATTCCACGCAACGTCCGGCTCGCCGAGGCGCCCAGCTACGGCAAGCCGATCATCGCTTACGACGCGCATTCGAAAGGCGCTGAAGCTTACTCACAGCTAGCCAGGGAGATTGTCTATGAATCGAAAAGCACTGGGTCGAGGACTGGGAGCTCTACTGTCGTCTGACAGTACGGTCGATCTTGGTCCGGAACCAACCGAAGTCGCCGTCGACTTGATTGTTCCTGGGCCGATGCAGCCCCGGACCCATTTTGACGAGGGAAGCCTCGAGGGATTAGCGGACTCGATCCGGACTCATGGCATCGTGCAACCCCTGCTCGTACGGCGACAAGGCGACCGTTACGAACTCATCGCCGGCGAAAGGCGCTGGCGCGCGGCACGACTCGCGGGTCTTGCCCAGGTCCCGGTCGTCGTGAAAGAAGTCCCGGATCAAAATCTTCTGGAAATCGCGCTCATCGAAAACATTCAACGCGAAGATCTTAATCCCATCGAGGAAGCGCAGGCCTACAGGCGGTTGATCGAGAATGTAGGGTTGACGCAAGAGGCGCTCGCGGCACGCGTCGGCCGTGACCGGTCGTATATCACAAACTACCTACGCCTACTGAAGCTCCCGGACGACTTGCAGCAACTCGTCATCGAGGGTCGCCTTTCGACCGGCCACGCGCGAACGATCCTCGGGTTGGCGCACGTCGACCTTCAGCGCCGGATCGCACGACAGGTGATCGACGGCGCACTCTCGGTTCGTGCGACAGAACACCTGGTGCGCAAAGCAGTCGAAGGTTCACCGGCGAAGACGGCGAGCACAGTGGATCCGAACATTCGCGCAGCGGAAACAAAACTGAGGCGAGCGCTCGGTACACAGGTCAGAATCGTCCAACTCCGTGGCGAAGGACCGGGGAAGATCGAGATCAGTTTCTTTAGCAACCAGGACCTCGATCGAATCTACAATCTGCTGCTCTCAATAGCCCGGATGTAACAAGTAAACTCAGAACACAACACAATGTAAAATAGGACGTGCGACACGGTGCACGAAAGGCACGCGGTTCGGTCATTTGGTGGATGAAGGTGGTGCATGTTAGACTCGCGCGCTTTTCGGCAGGCAAAGTTAATCACTTATTAGAAGGAATCGGATGTTTCTCGCAGAGGCCTCAATTCAGTTGGTTCCTGACGGTACGTTACTGCTCCACCTCCTGATGGTGGGCGTAATGGTTTTTATCCTAAACCGAACGCTGCTGAAGCCGATCAATCAGATACTCGCCGAGCGCGAACGTCAGGTGGAAGGTCGGATAAGAGAGGCGGAGGCCCTGGCGGCTGAAACCGAAGAGAAGTTGAGGAGATACAACGCCACCCTGCGAGAGGCGCGCGCTGAAGGATATCGTTTGCTCGAAAAGGAGCGCACGGCGGCAATAAAAGAAAAGGACGAGCAGGTGCGCCAGTTTCGCGAGCAGATGTCGCAGACCGTTGCCGCGCAGTTGGAGACGACTCGGCAACAGGAGCAACAGGTTCGCCAAGAGCTTGAATCGCAGGCCGCAACGATCGGCGATTTGATCAGTTCGCAGATTCTGCGCCGGCCGGCTCAATAAATTAGTCGAATCTCACATCGTTAAGACGGACATGATCATATTCGCGTTCGCAGAAGAAACGAGCTGGTTCAACTATCCAGGCCTTGAGGTTTGGAAGTTTATCAACCTGGGCATCTTTGTAGCTTTCGGTGTCTACCTTTTACGGCGTCGCATCAGCGAAGCTCTGGGTGCGAGGCGCGAGGCGATCAGGCAGGAACTGATTCAGGCGCAAGAACAGAAGGCGCGCGCACTCGCGAAGATAGCAGAGGCCGACTCTCTGTTGAGCAGGCTCGACACCGACGTTCGCACGGTCCAGGAACAATCACGCAAGGAAGCCGAATCGGAGCGGCAACGCGTTGCTGCCGCAGCCTCACGTGAGATCGAGAAACTGAAGCAACAGGCAGAGCGCGAAATGGACACCGCTGCGAAGGTAGCCCGCAAATCGTTGCGCCAGTTTTTGGCGCAGAAAAGTATTGAGTTCGCGCGCCAGCGGGTTCGCGGCGAGATAGGTCCGGAAGCCGACCGGCGGTTGATCGAGGACAGCATCGGTGAACTGAGGAGGGCCCGAGTTTGAGCTTAGAGACGGTCGCGCGCCGGTACGCGTCAGCCCTCGCCGATGTGGTCATCGAGCGCCGCGAAGAACGTGAGGTCCAAAAAGAGATCGCACTTTGGGCTTCAATGATCGACAGTAATCCGCAGTTGAAAGAAGTTTTCGCCAATCCCATTGTCGCTTACGAACAAAAACGATCCGTTCTAGAGGAGTTGATCTCTCGCACTCGCGTCCGCGAAACAACTGCCAGCTTTCTGCGCGTACTATTGAGAAATCAGCGACTGGCGCAATTGCCTGAAGTTACAGAGCGGTTTGGTCAGATTCTTGACGAGCGTGCAGGCGTGGTGGCAGCGGAAATCACAACAGCGAGACCGATTCCGGAAGAGTTGAAGAAAGCACTGCACGACACACTCGCATCTGCGACCGGGCGAACGGTGCGGCTGACTTTTGCGACTGACGAAGCGATCATCGGCGGTCTTGTCGCACGCATTGGCTCAACCGTATTCGACGGATCCGTGGAAAACAATCTAGAGCGGTTGGCTGACGGTCTTGTAGGCAATTAAGGCGAGAAGTTTAGAGGACATCATGGAACCAATCAGAGCCAGCGAAATCAACGAAATTATCCGCAAACAGATCGAAAACTTCGATACCGGCGTGACCGTCACCGAAGTCGGAACCGTGATCAAGATCGGCGACGGTATCGCCGAAATTCACGGGCTCGAGAAAGTCATGGCCGGCGAACTGCTCGAGTTTCCGCACGACGTTCGCGGCCTGGCGCTCAACCTCGAAGAAGACAAAGTCGGCGCCGTGTTGTTCGGCGAGTTTCAAGCGATCCGCGAAGGCGATCTGGTCAAGCGCACGGGACGCATCATGCAGGTGCCTGTCGGTGAAGCACTGGTTGGCCGTGTGGTCGACGTGCTCGGCAATCCGATCGACGACGCTGGTCCAATCGTCACTGACCACTACAACCCGGTCGAGCGCATCGCTCCCGGCGTGGTCGACCGGCAGCCCGTGAAAGAGCCGCTGCAAACCGGTCTCAAGGCAATCGACGCGATGGTGCCGATCGGCCGTGGTCAGCGCGAACTGATCATTGGCGACCGGCAAACAGGAAAAACCGCCGTCGCCGTCGACACGATCATCAACCAAAAAGGAAAAGACGTAATCTGTATTTACGTCGCCATCGGTCAGAAGGCGTCCACCGTGGCTCAGGTCGTGAAAACGTTGCAAGATTTTGGCGCGATGGACTACACGATCGTCATCAAGGCGACTGCTTCTGATCCCGCGGCGATGCAGTTTCTGGCGCCGTATTCGGGCGCTGCCATGGGCGAGTACTTCCGCGACAATGGAAAGCACGCGCTGACAATTTACGATGACCTTTCTAAACAAGCAGCCGCCTATCGCGAGATCTCGCTGCTGCTTCGCCGGCCGCCAGGCCGCGAGGCATACCCCGGCGACGTCTTCTATCTCCACTCGCGCTTGCTCGAGCGCGCGGCAAAACTTTCCGACGTCAAAGGCGGCGGTTCGTTGACGAGTTTGCCGATCATCGAAACACAGGCGGGCGACATCTCCGCGTACATCCCGACCAACGTGATCTCGATTACCGACGGACAGATCTTCCTCGAAGCCGACCTGTTCAACAGCGGCCTCCGTCCGGCAATCAACGTCGGCAACAGCGTTTCGCGCGTCGGCGGTTCTGCTCAGATCAAGGCGATGAAGCAGGTCGCCGGAACGCTACGTCTCGACCTGGCGCAGTTCCGCGAGTTGCAGGCGTTCGCGCAGTTCGGGTCCGACCTGGACAAAGCGACGCAAGCACAGTTGGCCCGTGGTCAGCGTCTCACGGAGATTCTGAAACAACCGCAGTATCAACCGATGGACGTTGAAAAACAGGTGCTCGTGATCTGGGCCGCGACGAACGGCTACACCGACGATATCCCGGTGGAAGATGTAAGACGGTTCGAATCGAGCTTGCTCCAGTTTGTGGAGAGCTCACATCCGGGCCTGCTAGCCGCGATCGCGGAAAAGAAAGCCCTAACGGACGAGATCAAAGCCGATCTCAAACAAGTATTGGAAGACTTCAAAGACGACTGGCAGAGGCAGGCTGCAGGCGAATCTGATTTGGCATCAGCGCCGGTAACCCGGGCTTCGGCCGCAGCGGCGCCGCAACAGGCGTAAACGATCAGCAATGCCTAATCTTCTGGACATTCGCCGGCGTATTAAGTCGGTCAAAAACACGCAGCAGATCACAAAAGCCATGAAGATGGTTTCCGCTGCGAAGCTCAGACGCGCGCAAGATCGCGTCGTCACGGCGCGTCCATTTGCAAACAAGATGGGCGAGGTTTTGGGCGAGCTGGCGAAGCGAACCGACGAAGATTTCCATCATCCACTACTCGACCTGCGCGGCGATCAGCGTTACCTGCTGGTGCTGATTACTGCTGACAAGGGTTTGTGCGGCGCCTTCAACACAAACCTGACAAAAGCGGCGCAACAGTTCATGCGCGACAATGCCGACAAGCAGATCGAGCTGATGGCGATCGGGCGCAAAGGTCGTGACTTCTTCCGCAATCGTCGCGCGGTCATTGCCGCGGAGTACATTGGTCTAACAGGCAAAGGGCGCGTCGAGTTTTCCGAAGCGCTCGAGGTCGCACGGTCGATTATCAAGCTCTACACCGACGACACCGGCATCGACAAAGTGTTCCTCATCTACAACGAATTCAAATCAGTGTTGTCTCAGCGCGTCGTGTTGGAACAGTTGCTTCCGGTTGCGCGCGCCAAAGAGCCAGAGCCGGAGACAAAAGCGCAGCAGGCAGTCACGCTAGTCGATTACATTTACGAACAATCACCCGAAGAGATGTTCAGCCGGCTCTTGCCGCGTTTGATTGAGACGCAGATCTTTCGCGCGTTGCTCGAATCAGTCGCGTCAGAGCACGGCGCGCGCATGACCGCAATGGATTCAGCTTCGAAGAATGCGAGCGAGTTGATCGACACTTTGACGCTCAACATGAACCGCATCCGGCAGGCAGCGATCACCAACGAGATCATCGAAGTCGTTTCCGGCGCCGCTGCGCTGTAGTAACACCGCCGGTTGTTTCTGGTCATCGCGTTGAATGTACGCCGAAAGGCGTTCGCAAACTTTAGCCCAGGGTCGCTTCAACCCGGGGTTTTTAACGAGAAACACGTAAAACGCTGAAAGCGTTGGCAAGCCGCATGGGCCAACAATCTGTGGCCAGATTTCTCAGCCGCTATCTTCCTCTAGTCGCCTGGCTCGTATTCATCTCCTACGCTTCTTCCGACAGCTTCAACGCCGGAAACACGTCGCGCATCATCGGCCCACTCGTTCTCTGGCTGTTTCCAAACGCGACGCCCGAAACACTCGGCGTGATCCATATCATCACGCGAAAGGTAGCGCACTTCACCGAATACGCGATTCTCAGTTACGTCGCCGCACGCGCATTCAGGACCTCGCCGCGTCCGGCACTGGCAAACCGTTGGTTCGTCGCCGCACTGGCCCTGGTCGTCGCCTACGCCTTACTCGACGAATACCACCAGAGTTTTGTGCCGTCCCGCACGAGCTCGATTTACGACAGTTTCATCGACATGGCGGGTGGTCTAACGGCCCTTCTCCTCATCCGCCGCCGCCACAAATCGCGCGCGGCGCTTCAATAAATCCCGTCGTCTCAGCGTATAATCCACGTCTGACAGTAGTGCCCTAATCTGAACGCCGAAGGCGTTTTCTAGTTTGAGCCCAGGGTTGGCACAACCCTGGGGTCACAGGGCGAGAAGGATTACTACGCTGAAAGCGTTCGCGAGGAAGGCGGCCAATTGCCAATGCTTTCAGCATTGGTACCAAAATAACCGTTTGGTCCCAGGGTTGGCGGGACCGCCACCCTGGGCTGAAATTAGTAAACGCCTTCAGCGTTCAGATTAGGACACTACCCGTCTGACTGAATCCTTGTTAAGAATGAGGCCACAAAAATGGGAATACTTGATCGTCTAAGCCCGAGTTCACAGTTCATCGAGGTAATCGAATGGCTCGATGACAGCGGCAACACGCTGGTCTACCGTTTTCCGG
>Ga0187894_10001010_pt1 | contig 37432 bp, 27 predicted proteins | sample GBC1701081metaG_FD_136650 | JGI IMG/M metagenome (GOLD analysis project Ga0187894, IMG submission 136650) | White microbial mat communities from a lava cave in the Kipuka Kanohina Cave System on the Island of Hawaii, USA - GBC170108-1 metaG ... | reverse complement strand
GTTGGCGCATCGTCGGGGCCGACCTCGGACAGCAACACCAACAGCAGCATGGTGTGCGGCCGGCCGCTGACGACCCACGAATCAGCAGAGCGCGGAGTGTTGAGGTCGATGTGCCAGCCGCGGTCTTCGGCGGGGGGCTGGACGGGGAAGCGGACCGGGATCTGTCCCAGCGCGCCGCGTGGCAGCCAGCCGTTCTCCCCGCACAGCCGATCCAGGGCGCGGGCCAGCCGCGGGGCCCTGGCCAGCAGACCGAACGGCCCCTGCCCGGTCATATCGGCTGCCCACACCACCGGCTCGGTCCAGGAGTCGGGCTGATCAGGCGACAGCCCCATCTGGGTCCACAACAGCCCTCGCACCGCGTCGGCGACCTCGCGGGCCCCGGCCTGCTCAACCTTGACGAACCCGTCACGGATGAACGTCTCGACGTCGACGTCGATCATGCCGACCACGATGGCGCAAATTTACTCAGTGTGCCAGTGGTTTTCGGCGCACTGTGCCCGCCCGACCGGTGTGGATACTATCCGCCAATCCGGTGTGCGGTTTGGAGAACCGTGCTTGACGCGCGTCGCTACGCAACGCACAGTCATTCCCAGGCTAAACTCGCCAGCAAAAGTCAGTCAGTTGCGAAATACAACTCATGATATTGCGGAACGCAACTCTGTGCCTTAGTGTGTGGTCTGGGCGCCGAGCGGGCCTTTCGGCGCCAGCCAAATAATAGGAGATCGGAGATCAGATGTTGATGCTGAGCGGAGCCGAGGAACTCAAAGCAGCGGTCGGCCAGGAACTCGGCGTCAGCGAGTGGCATGAAGTCACCCAGCAGGCGATCAACGAGTTCGCCAAACTCACCGGCGACACCCAGTGGATCCATGTTGACCCCGACCGCGCCGCGAACTCACCGCTGGGCGGCACGGTGGCCCACGGGTATTACACCCTGTCGCTCGGGCCGCACTTTCTCTATCGCATGTTGGAGGTCGACGGCTTCGCGATGGTGATGAACTACGGCCTGGGCCGGGTTCGGTTCCCTGCCCTGATGCCGGTCGGTCAACGCGTCCGGATGCGCGCCCGGATGCTCTCAGCAGACGACGTGAGCGGTGGCGTCCAGGTGGCCCTCGAATTGAAATTCGAGAGTGAGGGCGGCGGCGACAAACCGGTCTGCGTGGCCGAGTTCCTGGCCCGCTACTTCGACAAGTAACAGCCTCAGTGCCATGGGGTATTGGAATCCGATATGAGGGTATTGGAATCCGATATCAGGTTGTAGAGTCGCGCCCTTACCGCGGCAGTTGGGTTGGCGCGGTCAAGAGAAGTGGGGCCAGGGATGTCTAAGCTCGAGTCGCACCCCAACGTGATCGCGGTGCGCCGACGCGCCGCCGAAGGACTGTCCATTTCACCACCCGCGGAACTCGACGCTGGTTGGCTGCGCACGCTATGTCTGGACGCCGGCGCCGACGATGTGGGATTCGTCGAACTCGATCGCCCGGGACTGGAAGAGGAACGCGCGCGGATCGAGGCCGCGTTTCCCCGGCCGCACTCCGCAATCAGCTTCGTGCGCCGACTGAATCGGGAGGCGATCCGCAGCCCCGCCCGCTCGCACGGCAACCTGGAATACCACCAGGGCATCCACGACGCCAACGATATATCTCGACGGGTGGTCGAGGAGCTCGAGTCGATCGGGGTGCGCGCGTTCAACGGATCTATCGGATTCCCGATGGAGGTGGACAACTTCCCCGACAAGTGCATCTGGGTGGTCAGCCACAAACCGATCGCAGAGGCGGCCGGAATGGGCCGGATGGGCATCCACCGCAACGTCATCCACCCGAAGTTCGGGAACTTCATCGGGCTCGCCACGGTCATCGTCGACACACCAATCAGCGAGTACTCCCGTCCGCTGGACTACAACCCGTGCCTGGAGTGCAAGCTGTGCGTGGCGGCCTGCCCGACCGGGGCGATAAACAAGGATGGCCGGTTCGACTTCGCAGCCTGCTACACACATAACTACCGAAATCTCCTCAGCGGTTTCGGCGACTGGGTGGAGCAGGTTGTCGCAGCCGACGACGTGAACGACTATCGAGCCAAAGTCTCCGATTCGGAGACCGCCTCGGTGTGGCAGGGCTTGATGGTCGGCTCGGGCTACAAGGCGGCTTACTGTGTGTCGGTGTGCCCGGCCGGCGAGGATGTGCTTCCGTCGTATTTGGAGAACCGCAAGACCCATCTCGACGAGGTCCTCAAGCCTTTGCAAGACAAACCCGAAACCGTGTACGTGGTTGCGAACTCCGACGCGGAAGCGTATGTGGCGCGGCGGTTCCCGCACAAACGAGCCAAGCGAGTCGGCAGCGGACTGCGGGCACGCACTGTAGACGGATTGTTCCTGGGGCTGCCGATACTCTTTCAGCGCGAGGCCTCCAGAGGGGTCGACGCCACCTACCACTTCAGTTTCACTGGCGCGGAGCAGCGCGAAATCACTGTCGGCATCCGCAACGGCGAGTTGACCATGTGCGAAGGACACCACGGCAAGCCGGATCTACGAGTTCGCGCCGACACCGCGACCTGGTTCGGTTTCGTAGCGAAGGAGAAATCACTGATCGTTGCGCTTGTGCGCAGGCGGATCCGGCTGCGCGGATCACCTCGGCTGCTCGTCGCGTTCGGTCGGTGCTTTCCGGCATGACGGCGCTGGTCTGCTACGCGCCGGAGTGACGCGCAAAGGACACCGCCCCGCGTGAAACAGGAAGTCCATCAGAGGTCTTGGCGTGCACAATGCCAACCTTCAGTGGCGCCCGACATAGCCCTGGTGCTGGGCCGTGAGCCTGAAAGGGCGTGCCCCTACTTCCTTCGCCCTCGCCCGTAAAGGAAATGCAGCGCGTTCGCGAGGAGGCGAGTTGTTCGGGGCGAGAACGGATACCAGTACAGGTCCCGCTTCAGTGAGAAACGCTGGACTAGCACGGCTTGTGGCTTGGTGAACTTCCGGATGCCGCCTGCGCCGTGCCGGTGACCGAGGCCCGAGCCCTTGTGACCGCCCATCGGCATTTCCAGCGCAAGGTAGTTCATCATCGCGTCGTTGACACAGACTGCGCCAGCCTCGATTCGCCTGGCAATTGCCTGTCCCCGCTTCGTATCTCTGGTCCAGACGGAGGCTGCCAGACCGTAGGGGCTGTCGTTGGCCAGCCGTACGGCTTCGTCGGCGTCACGAACCTTCATGATCGGCAGCGTCGGGCCAAACGTCTCTTCACGCATGATCTTCGCGGTGTGGTCGACCCCGACCAGGACGGTGGGTTCGAAGAACCGCCCTGAAGCGGCAACGACTTTCCCTCCGACGATGATCTCGGCCCCACGCCCGACGGCGTCCTTGACATGGCTCTCGATCTTGTCCAACTGCGGCGGCCAGATCACGGCGCCGACCTCGATCGACCCGGCGCCGGCCGGCGGGCCTTGTCTTAGAGCGCGTACCTTCTCCGTGACCTTCTCGACGAAGGGTTCGTAAATCGCTTCCTCGACGTAGACCCGCTCCACGGAGATGCATGCCTGCCCCCCGTTGTGCATGGCGAAGAACACCGCCCCGTTGGCCGCTCTTTCCACATCCGCGTCGGCCAGCACGATCATCGGATCCTTACCGCCGAGTTCGAGCGAAACCGGTGTCAGCGATTCGGCCGCCCGCGCTGCTACCTTCTTCCCCGTCGCCGTCGATCCGGTAAACATGATTCCGTCGGCGGCTTCGACTAATGCGGCGCCGGTTTCGCCCGCTCCGGTGACGACTTGAAAGGCATCCATCGGCATCCCACACTCGGACATCATCTCGGCCATCAGCAGCGAGGTCAGCGGGGTGATCTCCGAGGGTTTGAGCACGGTCGCGTTGCCCGCGGCAAGTGCGGGGATGCAGTCCCCGAACGAATTCAGAAGCGGATAGTTCCAGGGCCCGATCACTCCCACCACCCCCAAGGGCCGGTAGCGTGTGATCAGCTTGCGGCCCTTCACCAGCATCGAGCGGGTCCGAACCTTTTGGTCCCCGACGTACTTCGGTGCGGCTTTCGCCCAAAAGCCCAGAGCCGCCGCCGTATAGGCGATCTCCGGTACCTGCGCATCCTCGTGTGCCTTGCCGGTCTCAGAGACGATCGAGTCGATGACCCGATCAGCGTTTTCGATCAGCCACTTCTGAGCCCGGAGCAGAACCTTGGCCCGACCTTGGAAACCCATCTGCTCCCAGATCGGCTGAGCGGCGCGCGCTCGGGCCACGATTGCCTCCACCTCGGATGGCCCGTGGTCGGGAACCGAACCGATCCGTTCCCCCGTCGCCGGGTTCTCCACTTTGATGGCGGCTCTTTCCCGCACGTGTTCGGTACCTATTGCGGCCGACAGCACAGGCCGTTCCGTGATCGCCATCGGATGCTCCTCGGCAGCAGAAATCAAGTCTTTGTGATGCTACGCACTGTGCATTGCGTTTCGCAACTGGCAGGGGGGCTGGGGTCATATCCGTCATTTGCCGCACGAGTTGAGCTGAAGGCTCACGCGCCAGAGCTGGACTTGGTCAGCGCTGACTGGCTTTCCGCGCGAGCCCGAAGCGCAACGGGTTCGATCTCCTTCTTGAGGATCTTGCCCGTCGGTCCCAACGGGAGCTCGTCGAAGGTCGCGATCACACGTGGGTACTTGTAGGCGGCAACTCGATCCTTGACGAACGACTGAAGTTGCTGGCAATCAATGACCGACCCGGGCTTGGCGACCACTGCCGCCGCGACTTCCTCGCCGAACTCGGGATCGGGGACGCCGAGCACCGCCGCGTGCATGACTGCCGGATGCTCGTAGAGGACTTCCTCGATCTCTCGCGGGTAGACATTGAAGCCGCCCCGAATGATCATGTCCTTTTTTCGGTCGACGATGAAGAAGTAGCCGTCCTCGTCCATGCGAGCGAGATCACCGGTGTGCAACCAACCGTCCTCGGAGATCGTTTCTCGCGTCGCGTCGGGCCGCTCGTGATAGCCAGCCATCACGCAGTGGCCGCGCACAATGATCTCGCCGACCTCGCCGGTGGGGACTTCCGCACCTTGGTCATCAGCGGCGATCATCTCCAGGCCCCAAATCGGCGTTCCTATCGAGCCCGGCTTACTGGGCCGGTCGGGGGGGTTGTAGGAAACTACGGGCGAACATTCGCTGAGGCCGTAGCCCTCTAAGATCTTGCAGCCGAACGTCTCCTCGAAGGCGCGCAGCGTCTCACGCGCGATGGGGGCCGCCCCCGACATACACAAGCGCAAGCCAGACAGGTCGCGTCGGGCAGCGCTCTTGGCATGCAGCAGCGCCGTGTACATCGTCGGTACGCCGGCGAAAATGGTCACCTTCTCGTGCTCGATCAGATCAAGAGCGCCCTCCGCATCGAAGCGCGGCATGAGTACCATGGTGGCCCCGCCGGCGAAGGCGGCGCTCATGATCACGGTCTGCCCGAAGGTGTGAAAGAGCGGTAGCACGGCAAGGACGATGTCGACCGGATCGAGCATCAACAGAGTCTTCGCCGAGAGGTGGCTATTCCAGAGGAGGTTGGAATGAGTCAGGTTGGCGCCCTTCGGCTTTCCTGTCGTGCCCGAGGTGTAGAGCATCACGGCGATATCCCCGGGCTCGGTCTGTACGGTGTCGCCTACCTGGTTTTCGGCGACGAGATCCTCGAGCAGCACATGCCCGTCAAAGCCTTCGATACCGGGAGGAGCGGCTACCACGACCTCAACGTCGGCTTGTGCAGCGCCTGCCAGGGCGTGCTCGAGATAATCATGCCAGGCGATCAGCAACCGCGCCCCCGAGTTCTCGAGGTAATAGGAGACCTCGCGCTCTTTGAGCAAGACGTTCATCGGAACAACGACCGCCCCGGCCTTAAGTGCCGCGTAATAGGCGATCGGGAACTCCAGTACGTTCGGGAGCATGATCGCGACCCGCTCGCCGGACTGGATGCCGCGACGGCGCAGCCCGGCAGCCAGCCGGTCAGCGCGCGTGTTGAGTTCGGCGTAGCTGAGCGTCTGGTCGCCGAGCTTGCAGGCCGCGCGGTCACCGTAACGACGTGCGCTGTCCTCAAGGAGGACCGCCAAGTTCAGACCCATTGTTAGTCCCTCCTCGTGTCGCCAAGGTGGCGAGGGTTCAACCCACCCGAACATTTGCTTGATCATGCGACGTCAGCAACGCGGTGCAGTCCAGTCCGTTGGAAAGCCGCGATCGGACGTGCCTGATGGACTCACTTGCCCGGTTCCTTTCCTGGCACCACGCATACGGTAACGCTGTGAATTGTGATTTGCAACTGGCTCCGTATGCTATCGCTTCAAGACTGCAGCGAAGAAGCACGCATTGCGCGTCCTCTCGCGCTGTCAACGAAGCCACGACGCCACTCGTCCCGGGTTTGATGCCGCTTCCTAATTTAGAAGGTGGCCCGATTAAGTCCGTTGGCGCATGCAGAAATTCACGTCGAACGGCGGTTCCGACGATGAGGACAACCAGCCGACGCGACAAGTCGGGATGCTCAGCGCTGGGCCGATAGCTCGATCGGAACGCCGTGCGGCATTTCGTGTCGGTTTTGCGTCCACCAGCCGAAGGTCATTGCGCTGACCCGTTCTGGGCTACATCAATGGGCGACGTCAGTGGGCAGTCGCCGCAGTTGCTTCGGTCGAGCGTGCGGTACCACAGGCAGCAGCTCCGACGTACTCTTCCGGTGGGCGTTCTGAGAAGCCGGTCGGTGAGGGGCGGGCGGGACAGGATCGCCGTCGTCACGGCGGTGAGTTCGTCGCAGGGACGGCTTACGCTGACGGCTTGAGCAGCTGACATTAGAGCCGACGCGGCATTGCCCCACAGAAGCCCATCGGCGATCCGTGTCACCGCATGAAGGGCCGTGTGCAGGTCGGTCAACTGAGCGACGGTGGTGTTGGCGATGAGTTCGGCGACGTCCTCGGTGGCCGATGACGCGCAATCACGTGCGGTCACGTCGATGAGCGTCAGTTCGACCGAACCGGGCGCGGTGAAGACGTAGCCGAGCCCGTGCAAGTCGATGACCAGGTCTCCGCAATGCCATGCGCCTAAGACGAGCGACCAGCAACGCGCGGCAACTCTATACTGCAACGTGGACGCTGCGACTCGGGCTTCCCCGGTCCCGATTCGTTCCCCGACGGCATTGAGTAATGAGTGAAGCCGCCGCGGCTCGTATAACTGTTGGGGGGGCAGGGCGACTGCCGCCGCCTCGCCGTGGAAGGCGAAGTACGGGCCGATGTGAGCGGCAGCCGTCAGCGCCCTCTCAACGCGACGCCGATCTATCCGAGTTGACGCGGTCACCGCTCGAGTCGCGTTGTGTGGACTGCTCGGGTGGCCACGGGAATCCCTGAGCGACACTTCAACTCCCGGTGGGTGCCAGCCCGAATCCGGGTGTGCCGACCAGGTCGGCGAACTGCTCGGGATAGAGCTCCGCGGCCAGGGTCTCGATGCCGTCGACGATGCGGATGCCCGGGTTTACTGCTTCTTGAGGCAGCACGAGAAAACGGTCATTGCGCACGGCGGGCACGGTGTTGATCCCGTCCGTCGTCTTGAGCATCTCGACCTTCTGCTGCCCGGTAGGCCCGTCGCCATAGTCGGTAACCGCGATCAGTTCGGGTGCCCGGTCGACGACGGCCTCGAAGGACACGTCCTCCCACATCTCTTCCATGTCGGCGAAAGCGTTGACCGCCCCGGCACGGCGGTAGAGCTCCGGGACGATAGTGAGTCCGGCACCGGTGCCGAGGGTGTCGGTCCCCCAGTCCCAGCAGAAGACCCGCACCGGGTCCGCGCCCTCGGGTATTCGATCCTCGACTCGGTCCAACCGCTGCTGCCAATGCGCGATGAGGGCCTCAGCTCGCTGCGGGACTCCGAAGATGTCGGCGATCGCGCGCACGTCGCCGAACCACTCGTCGACCGTGGCTGGCGCAAGTGTGTCGTCGACGCGCCGGCACGATTCGGACAGGACGTAGCTGGGGACCCCGAGTTCGGCCAGGCCGTCGGGGTTGATGCCGCCGGCATCGAAGCCGTAGTTCCAGCCGGCGAAGACGAAGTCCGGCGCGACCCCGATCAGGGGTTCGAGGGTGAAGTAGTCCGGTCCGAGGGACGTCACCGCGGCGTAGTCGTCGATGAACGCCGCCAGCCGCAACCGCTCACCGGCCCCGGCGTAGCCGGCCATCCGATCTGTCAGGCCCAGGGCGAACATCAGCTCGATCATGTTGTCGTCGTTGACCACTGCGCGTTCCGGCGCTTTGTCGAAGGTCACCGACTCACCGCACGACGACACAGTGACCGGATAGTGCCCGAGTGAGGTGGCGGCCGGCGGCCAGCTAAAGTCCTCGGTGACCGGCGGGAGCTCGCCGAGCGCAGTCGCGCCCCCGGCGGAACGATTGGCCTCGGCCGCTGCATCCTGCGACCGGTCCCACGCGCAGCCGGCGACGGCGAGGGCGGCGGCAAGTGCCAGACACGCTGCGCGAAATCGAATCATGGGCAATACTCCTTTGTTTCGGTTAGGGAGGGGATGTCGCCGGCCACCGCTGTTGAATCGTGGGTGTCGTCCGGAGCGGACAACAGCAGCCGCAGCGCTCCGGTGCGTGGATGACGGACGTGGTCGACGTGCACGCCGAAGAGCGGATGCACCACCTCGTCGACGAGGACCTCGCTCGGGCGCCCTGCGGCGACAACGGCTCCGGCCGCAAGCACGATGACGTCATCGCAGAACTCGGCGGCGAGATTGAAGTCGTGCAGAGCCGCCAGTGTGGTCACTTCGAGCCCACGCACCAGCCGCAGCAGGTCAAACTGGTGGCGAACGTCGAGATGATTGGTTGGTTCGTCTAGCACGAGCACCTGCCCGTCTTGCGCCAGCGCGCGGGCCAGCAACACCCGCTGTTTCTCCCCGCCGGACAGCGTGGGCCAGGTTCGGTCGGCAAGGTCGGCGGCGTCGACGGTGGCCAGAGCCGCCGCCGCGGCAGCACGGTCCGCCGAGGAGGTGCCGCTCAGCGCGCCCTGATAGGGAATCCGTCCAAGCATCACCATGTCCGTTACGCTGAGTGCGACGTCGACCGGCGTCTCCTGCGCCACCACCGCAAGCGTGCGGGCGAACGCCTTCGCACTCATCGAAGCGGCCGGAACACGCCCAACGCTGACCTGACCACGCGCAGGCCGCAGCACTCGGTAGATCGCCCTGAGGAGCGAGGACTTTCCGCTGCCGTTCGGGCCGACGAGCCCCACGACTCGCCCCGGACCCACGTCGATGCTCAGCCCGTCGATGAGCATCCGTCCGCCGACTTCCAAGGCAAGGTCATGGACCTCGACACCGACAGTCCGCGTCATCGCAGCTCACCCACCCGTCGGTCCTTGCGCGACATCAGGAACAGAAACAATGGCCCGCCGACGATCGCGGTCAAGATGCCGACCGGAATCTCCTGTGGGCTGGCCAACGTCCGCGCGGCCAGATCGACCCACACCATGAATACCGCCCCGAACAGGGTGCTGGCGAGCAGGACTCGTCGGTGCAGCTCGCCGACCAACAAGCGCACGATGTGCGGAACGACCAGACCGACGAACCCGACCGCCCCCGACACGGCGACCATCACCGCCGTGAGCGCGGCCGTGGCCGCGAACAGTTCCAGCCGCACCCGTGCCACCGGCACGCCGAACGTCACGGCAGCCTCGTCGCCGGCAAGCAGTGCATCCATCGCGCGGGCCCGAGCGATCAGCCATACCAACACGATCACGAGCACGATCGCGGGGAAGGTCAGCATCGACCACCGCGCCCGCCCGAAGCTGCCGAGCAACCAGAACAGCACCTGCTGGGCACCGCGCGGATCACCCAGGAAGACAAGGTAACTGGTCAGCGCCGACAGCACGTACCCGGCGACGACGCCGGTAAGAACCAGCCGCAACGGGTTCAGCCCACCGCCGCCGCGCCGGGCGACGACATACACCAGGGCCATCGAGGTGCAGGCGGTCGCGAACGCCGCTCCGCTGAGCCCCAGCGCGCCCAAGCCCAACGCGCTGCCATACACAATGACTGCCGCCGCGCCGATCGAGGCACCCGAGGACACCCCGAGCACATACGGGTCGGCGATCGGATTGCGCACCAACGCCTGCACCGCAACACCGACCACGCTCAGGCCCGCGCCCACCAGCGCGGCCAGTATGACCCGCGGAAGCCTTAGCTCCCAAACGATTTGGGACAGATTCGACGCGACGCCGCTGTCCGCCGATCCCAGCGCCTTCGCCCAAACGACGTCTACGACCGTCATAGCTGGCACGCGCACCGAACCGATCCCGACCCCGACGACCATCGAGGCAACTCCGAACACGATCAAGACGAGCATCAGCGCGCCGAACCACGCGGACGGCAGCAACCCGGCCGACGGCGACCGTAACGGGGAGAAAAGGCGGCGCCCGACGGACGCCGTCGGGTTCATCCTCGGGTCGTGCGGACGTCGCCCGGTACGTCGAGGGGTGCCCGTAGAAAGGCGTTTACTCTTCGCGTGTTGGGGGCAAGCGCGTGCATATGCGATCTCCGTTCCGGGGTTTCCACGCCCCGTCCTACCGGCCCGCGACGGCGCAGTGTCCTGACTCCCGGATCGCCGCTCGCCCCGACCTTCCAGCCCGAAGGCCGTGGTCACGCTCGGGGTCTACTCCCCGGTCACAGTGGCGGGACCGTGCCGGAATCACACCGGCTTCCTGGCCCCGTCGCGGATGAACCGCGCATAGCATAGCGCCTGCTGTCAAATTGCGGTGCTGACCTGGCACGGGCCGAGTTGGCGGAGCATCTTGACCTACTCCGGGTTACCCGGGAGGCGCGACCGAACAAGCCGGCACGACCCGCACCGTGACGTCCCACCGGTCATTGGAGTGTTCCGACTCTTGTGGTGATTCGTCGTCGCGCTGTCCGCACCACCGAAGGCGTGAGGAGCAGTTGTGCGCGAATCCGGCTTCGATATCTGGACGCGCACACTTCTACGTCGAGCGGCATACAGCACGTAGAATCCGGGCGATGACTTCGGGTGTGGCACACGAGGGGCTGTCCAAGGCGCTGATCCAGGCCGCCGAGGCGGAGATCGCCGAGAACGGGATCGGCGCGGTCAGCCTGCGCGCTATCGCGCGGCGGGTAGGTGTCTCACATCAGGCGCCCGGGCACTTCTTCCGTGACCGCAGCGGCTTACTGACTGCCCTGGCGGTCGACGGCTTCCACCGGCTCATCGCTCACATGACGAATACGCGTCAGGCGTTGCCATCGGATGCGTCGGTCGCCGACCAGATGACTGCTGTCGGTGTCGCCTACATCACCTTTGCCGATCAGCAGCCAGCCGTGTTCAGCCTGATGATGCGTCCCGAGTTGCACAACCAGGACGACCAGGAGCTGGTGCGTGCCCGAGTCGCGTGCTACTCGGTACTGCTGGAGACGGTCGCCTCGGCACGCGCGGAGGGTTGGGGCCGCGGGCACTCCGACGAACAGCTTGCAATGGCGAGTTGGGCGCTGGTACATGGGGCGGTGACCCTGTGGCAGGGCGGTGACCTCGCCATCTTCTACCCAGATAGCTCGATCGAGGAGGTGGCACGCCACGTCACCGGTGTGCTGGCTTCGGCGTTAGCGGCGTCGCCCAGCGGTTGACGAGGCGCCCTTCGCTATCGGGTTACCGACTGCGCGGGTTCACTCTCAGCTCAAGTTGCCGGGGCCATGAAGGGTTTCGACGCTCATGGCGCTGACGCCAACGCGCCGGCCAAACGGAAGGCGTCGCCGATCCAATCGAATTTTCCTCTCAGCTGGGTCATTTCACACGATCGCGGCCTGCCGGATCGATTCCCTGAAGCCGTACGCCGTGAAGCCGCCGAGCGGCTTGACAATGTCAAGCGCGCGCATCTACCGTCAGGCTGGTGAAGGTCGACCGATCGGTCAGGCTCAAGGATCACCCGACGGTTCTGGCGATGCGTTCTCGTGGCGCCGTCTCCGGTTATGCCAGCGGGGCGGTCGACCGCGACTGGATCCGGCAGGTGTGTCGGGAGGCGGGCGCCGACGACGTTGGGCTCGTGTCGCTCGAAGATCCCGCAGTTGTCGAAGAGCGTGACTATGTGCTCGAGGCGCTGCCTCGAACGCAGACATTGATCGCCCTGTGCATGCGACTGAACCGCGACAACATGCGCTCCCCCCCGCGCAGCGTGGCCCAAGCGGAGTACAACTTCGCCGGTGAGGGGCTGGACGTGGTGGCGCGTCGCATCTGCCGGGAGCTGGAGGACCGGGGTATCCGCGCGGTGTACCCGCCAACCTTTCCCATGGAGGTTCAGCGCTTTCCGGCTCGGATGTGGATCGTGTCGCACAAGAAGGTCGCGGTCGCCGCGGGTTTGGGACGGATCGGTAAGCATCACAATCTGATTCACCCCCGCTTCGGCACCTTCATTGTTCTCGGCACGATCCTCATGCAGGTGCCCGTGACGGGCCACGACCGGCCACGCGACGCCAATCCATGCATCGGGTGCGATCTGTGCGTACAGGTCTGCCCGACAGGTGCGCTGAGGACCGATGGCCGATTCGATTTCCTATCCTGCTCGACGCACACCGCACGCGAGTCACTGAGCGGGTTTCGCGACTGGGTCGAGCAGATCGCCGAGAGCAAGGACGCCGAGGATTACATGCGGCGGGTACCCGATCGCGAGTCCGCCTCGATGTGGCAGAACCTGGCGTACAAGTCGACGCTGAAATGTGGCTACTGCGTCGCGGTCTGTCCGGCCGGAGATGACGTCATCGGCCAATACCTAGCCGGTCCCGAGCAGTTCGGGGTTGATGTCGTACGCCCGCTGCAAAACCGGTCGGAAGAGATCTATGTGTTAGCGGGGTCGGCGGCCGATGATCACGTACACGCACACTTCCCGAACAAGGTGAGCCGTCCGGTGACCAGCACGCCGCGCCCCGAGGTCGCGCCCGTCGACGGGGCACCCGGGGCTCAAACCGCCGCCCATGGTGCGGCGGATAACGACAGCAAGGAGAAACCATGAGTTCGCTGCCCGACCAGGCGCCCGACGGCTACTTCCGCGACGGGAAAATCGATAGCGGGTGGCTGCGATCGATGTGTCTGGAGGCAGGTGCTGACGACGTCGGTTTTGCGTCGATCGATGATCCGGCGCTGGGGATCGAAAGAGAGTATGCGTTAGATATCTTGCCACGGACACAAACGCTCATCGGCCTGTGCGTGCGGATGAGTCGCGAAAATATCCGGAGTCCGGCGCGCAGCGCCGGCAACGCGGAGTACTTCCATACCGGCGACGAGATCTCCGACGCGGCTCGCCATATTACCCGCCGCCTAGAGGACGAAGGTTTTCACACCGTGTGCCCGTCGATGGCGTTTCCAATGGACTTCGAGCGCCTGCCCCACCGGCCGTGGCCGCTATCGATGAAGACCGTCGCCGTCGCCGCGGGCCTTGGCCATATGGGCATTCACCGCAACGTCATCCATCCTCGCTTCGGCAACTTCATCCTGGTCGGCGCCGTGCTCACCGAGGCCACGGTCAGCGAATACGCCACCCAACTGGAGTGGAATCCGTGCCTCGGCTGCAAGCTCTGTGTGGCGGTGTGTCCGGTGGGCGCGATCAGACCCGACGCCGAATTCGACTGGCTGGCCTGCTATACGCACAACTACCGCGAGCACGTGACGGGCTTTCGCGAGTGGATCGGGCAGATCGCCAACAGCAGCGACGCCGCCGACCATCAGGTCCGCTTAACGGAAACCGAAGTCGTCTCTATGGCCCAGAATCTCGCAGCCAAACCGATCAACTACAAGTCGGGCTATTGCGTTTCGGTATGCCCGGCGGGCGAAGATGTGATCGGCCCGTTCCTCAACGATCGCAAAGAGCATCTGCGCGACGTGGTCAATCCGCTCAAAGAGCGCTCCGAAAGGGTCTATGTCAACCCCGGCTCCACGGCCGAGGCCCACGTGCGCAAACGCTTCCCGCATAAGGAGGTCCAGTACGTGAACAGCGGCCCAAGGCCGGCCGAGCCGGCAGATCCTGCGCCCTATCAAGATGACGTAGACGCCGCGCGAAAAAACGACGGCCCAGACACGGGGCCATTACTTGTCGGGGGCGCCGGGCGGATCACACGAGACACACCATCGCGGCGGGGTGAAACAACGATGGCGGCTGAGATTATCGAACCGATCGCGCCGACGCCCTATCTCGAGATCCACGACGACCCCAACAGCGCGGCCCGCATCATGCTGCAAACGTTGCGCTACGAAGAAGGTCGGCAGGTCACGTCAGTCGAACGGACCCTGGCACCTCAGACCGGACGTTTCCCTGCCCATGTGCATCGCAATATGGACCAGCGGTTCACGATTTCGTCTGGGGAAGCGACGTGTCGGATCGGACGTGAAAGGCGCAATCTTCGAGCTGGCGACGTTCTCGACATCCCGCGTGGCACCGTTCACGTCGACCCTTACAACATTTCCGACGAGCCGCTGACTTATGTCTTGCGAGTCACGCCGGTGCACCTGTCCGATCTCATCTACCTCAGGTCGATCGGATACGCCCTTCGTCAGCAACGTACCAACGGCCAGCACGAGCTCAAGGTGCTCGAGCTGATGGCAGTGATGCATGCCACCGGTGTTGAGAGCCACCTCGCTGGCATTCCCGTCTGGTTGCAGCGACTAGTGGCGATCCCCCTGCTGGGACGCATCGGCAGATGGCGCGGCTACCGTCCGGCCCCGTGGTGATCGATGCCGCCCAGGGCGTCACGTCATGTCGACTCAGGGTCGGCGCCATCGGGACGGTCGGTCTGACGTCGGGGGACCAGAACGCCGACGAAGCAGCAGTGTTTGTGCACGGGAACCCAGGATCCTCGGCCGACTGGGTGCAGCTGGTCGCAGCCGTCGGCGAGTTTGGGCGTGCGGTCGCGCTGGACATGCCCGGCTTCGGGCACGCCGATAAAACCCGGCACTTCGAGCACACCGTGAGCGGCCACGCGCGATTCCTCGGTACCGCACTCGACCAGCTAGGTGTGCGTCGGGCCCATCTGGTTCTGCACGACTTCGGTGGGCCATGGGGTCTGTTCTGGGCCGCGCTCAACCCTGCGGCCGTGGCCAGCGTAACTCTGATCAACACCGGCGTTCTGATCGGCTACCGGTGGCACGCAATGGCTCGGGTCTGGCGCACTCCGGTCCTCGGTGAGCTCTTCCAGGCGCTGACAACGCGCGCCGGGTTTCGGACACTGATCAACTTCCAGAACCGGCGGCGTCTGCCTGAAAGTTTCCTCAACCGCATGTACGACGACTTCGACCGCGATACGCGACGGGCGGTCCTGCGCCTCTACCGCGCCACCTCGTCGCACGGCATGGAGGCACTCGTGCCCGCCCTGCGCGAGATCGATCCTCCCACCCTGGTGATCTGGGGAACCCGAGACCCCTATCTGCCCGTCGAACAGGCCCGGCGCCAGCAGTTCGCCTTTCCGCGCGCGGATATCAAGATGCTCGCCGGCACCGGGCACTGGCCGTTTGCCGACGACCCGGACCGTCTGGCAGACCTCGTGGTGCCCTACTTGCGTTCGGCCATCGCCGGCGAGTTGCTTTCAACCCGTCCACCCACTGTTGGAAAGGATCGACCATGAGACAACGAATCGTCGAAGACGATCGGCTCGCCATCGCCACGGATAATTGTCGTGGCGCCACCACCACCGAGACGTCATGAGCATCGACGCTGCGCTACGGCACGACCAGCTCTTCATCGGCGGCGGCTGGGTCGCTCCCCAGAGCTCTAGGCGAATTCCGGTCGCCTCGGCGAGCACCGAAGAGGATATCGGCAGCGTGCCCGACGGGGTCGAGGCCGACGTCGACGCCGCCGTCGACGCGGCGCGCGCCGCGTTCGACGACCCGTCGGGGTGGGCCCACTGGGAGCCCACCCAGCGGGCTGAGGCTCTTGAAAGGCTGGCCGCCATCCAGGATATGCGCGCCGACGAGTTCGCCCGACGGGTGTCGATGCAGAATGGAATGCCGATCGCGATCTCCCGCCAGTTCGAAGCGGTGTTTCCTGCCGTGCTGATGCGCTACTACGCCGACCTCATCCGCGCGACTCAGACCTGCGAACTGCGCCGGGGGCTGCTCGGCGGCCAGGTCAGCGTCGATCGCAAGCCAATAGGCGTCGTCGGCGCGATCGTGCCGTGGAACTTTCCTCAGGCACTCACCGCTTTCAAGCTCGCGCCGGGTCTTGCTGCGGGCAACACGTTCGTGATCAAGCCGTCGCCGGAGACGGTGCTCGACGCTTTTTTGCTCGCCGAATGCATCGAGGAGGCCGGATTCCCCGCAGGCGTGGTCAACATCGTTCCCGGCGGACGCGAGCTCGGCGCCTACCTCGTTTCGCATCCGCGGATCGATAAGGTCGCCTTCACCGGGTCGACGGCCGCAGGGCGACATATCGCCGAAGCCTGCGGGCGGCTACTTCGGCCAGTGACCCTCGAGCTGGGCGGCAAGTCGGCCGCGATCGTGCTCGATGACGCGGACCTCTTGGGGTCGGTGAAGAACCTGTTCGGGGCGACGCTGCTCAACAACGGTCAGACCTGCTACCTGGGCACCCGGGTGCTCGCGCCACGCTCGCGCTACGACGAGGTGGTCGATGTGGTCAGTGGTCTGGCCGGCTCGCTCAGAGTTGGTGACGCGCTCGACGAGGCGACGCAGATCGGTCCGATGTCGACGAGCACGCACCGCGATCGCGTCGAGAGCTACATCGCCAAGGGCCGCGACGAAGGCGCGCGGATCACCGTGGGCGGCGGTCGTCCCGGCGGGCGCGGATGGTTCGTCGAGCCGACGGTATTCGCCGAGGTCGACAACTCGCACACCATCGCCCGCGAGGAAATTTTCGGTCCGGTACTCGCGGTCATCCCCTATGACGGCGATGACGAGGCTGTGGCGATCGCCAACGACTCGGACTTCGGACTCGGCGGTTCGGTCTGGGGCACCGATATCGACCGGGCCGGGGCGGTGGCGCGGCGCATCCACACGGGATCGATTGGGATCAACCACTACATGATCGATCCCGTGGCGCCGTTCGGCGGCGTCAAGTCCAGCGGAATAGGCCGAGAGCTCGGCCCCGAGGGCCTTGCCGCTTACCAACAGATCCAGACTGTCTACGTAACGCCGCCGACGGCCGTCTAGGCGTGCTCTTACGCGCCGACATCGCCGGCGTGCGGCGGCAGAAGGGGGCTCGCAATGAGCGGTGTTCGCTACGTCGAGGTGGTCTGGCCCTGGCGTGCAACAGATCTGGTTGCTGAGGTCTACCGAGAAATTCAGCGCGAGTTCGGCCTATTGGCCGATCCCCGCAACGGTCGCTCACCGTATCTCGCCCACTCCCCAGCACCAGATTTACTGGCCGCGGCGTGGAGCATGCACTACGAGATCTCTTTGGTCGGAGCGATATCAAGAGCGGACAAAGAAGCACTAGCGGCAGCAGTATCAGCGAGCAACGCCTGCAGGTACTGCGAAGATGCCCATGCAATGCTGGCCCAGACAGCCAGCGCCGAGCAGTCCGGCGGGACGCGGCAGCACGCGACGCTGCCGCAGACAGCTGAGGATTGGCAGCAACGCCTCGTCGCATGGGGCCGGGCGTCCCGATCCCCGGACGATCCGCTGCTGGCCCAACCCCCATTCACTCCAACGCAGGCGCCGGAGATTATCGGCACCGCCCTGGTGTTCCACTACATCAACCGCGTCGTCGAGGTATTCCTCGGTCCCGAGGGCATCCTACCCACCACCGCCGGGCTTCGTCCTCTGATGCACGCCGCCATGGGGTTGCTCTCGCGCCGAGCGATGCGCCGAGCCCGACTGCCCGGACAATCGCTGCACCTCATTCCCCACGCTGATGCGCCTGCCGGGTTGGATCTCGACTGGGCAGCGCCCAGCCCGCACATCGCCGCGGCTGTGCGGGGAATGGCCGCAACGGTTGAACACGCGGCGGCGCCGGTGATCTCACCGCCGATCCGGGAGCGGACGGCGGCTGTACTCCGAGCGTGGCGGGGCGAGGAGCCGGGATTGTCTCGAGGGTGGCTCGATGCGGAGCTGACGGGGCTCGACGCGCGGGCGGTTCCCGTCGTGCGCATCGCGTTGCTCACCGCGCTGGCACCCCGGCGGCTCAACGCCCAGGATGTGTCGGATTTTCGGTCCGTTCACCCGGCGGACCGAGATCTAGTCGTAACGGTGGCGTGGTCAGCATTTCATGCCGCCGCACGGATTGGCGAGTGGCTGATTCGGCCCGAAGAGACGTCCTAACGCCGTGGCTTTGGACACGGCGCGCAAATCACTGATGCCGTCCGAGGTGGTGGCTATGGCAAGCGGCACCGATACGGCGTCAACGGTGATCCACTGGGCATATGGACATCGGATACTCCGTAGGACTTGGCACTGTGACGAACGATCGTGACATCGAGGCGTCTGGACTTCTTGACGGTTTAGAGGGGGACGCACGCCAGGAACGCGCCGAGCTGCTCGCCTGGCTGCTCGACCACGATTTCTCCATCGATCACATTCGGCAGTCTATCGCGCCGATGCTTCTCCCTGCGGGTCGTTCGATCGGCGATGACGGCACCTATGTCTCAGAACGCGAGATCAGTGAATCGGTCGGGGTGGACCTGGAGCTGTTTCAGCGATTGCGGCGCGCCGCTGGACTGCCTCGGGTCAACGACCCCGACGCCCGGGTGTACCTGCGCGCCGACGGCGCGGTCGCCGAGCGCGCCAAGAACTTCCTCGACGTCGGCCTCTCCACCGAACAGGTGCTCACCGTCGCGCGGGTGCTCTCCGAAGGTCTGGGCCAGGCGGCGGAGGTGATGCGCCAGGCGGCGCTTGAGGCTGTGTTGCGACCAGGCGCCACCGAACTGCAGATCGCCCAGTCCTACGAGACGTTGGCGCGTCAGCTTTCGCCGCTATTCGGCCCGATGGTTGAAGACATGCTGCGGCTGCAGCTGCGGCATGTGGTGGAAACGGAGGCCGTCAACGCCGCCGAGCGGGCGGCGGGCACATTACCCGGAGCCCGACAGATCGCCGTCGCATTTGCTGATCTTGTCGGGTTCACCCCACTGGGTGAGGCAGTGCCGCCCCAAGCGTTGGAACGGCTCGCCAGTCGTCTCGCCGACCTGGCGCGCGATGTCGCCGTCACTCCGGTCCGCTTCATCAAGTCGATCGGTGATGCGGTGATGCTCATGTCACCGGATCCCGTGGCGCTACTAGATGCGATGTTGCAGCTAGTGGACGTCGCCGACACTCAAGACCTGCCGCAGTTGCGGGTCGGCATTGCGGCGGGGCGCGCGGTCAGTAGGGCTGGCGACTGGTTCGGCGTTCCGGTCAACGTGGCCAGCCGCGTCACCAGCGCAGCGCGTCCAGGGTCGGTTCTGGTGGCGCAGTCGGCGCGGGATGCGATCGGCGAGGACCAACGCTTCGCGTGGTCGAATGCGGGCAGCCGGCAGCTCAAGGGTGTGAACGGCGAAACCAAACTGTTCCGTAGCCGTCTTGCGCGGCAAGCCTGAACTCGTCCCCGCCGCAGAAACCGCCGGCTGTGCGCACTTCCTCCCGCGTCGCACTCGTTCCTGGCCGCGCTGGCAACGGATTTGACACGAACTGTCTATGCCAGCACTCGGTGAGAAACCCAGAAACATGGCCGGAGGTCCGGCCGTATCATGCTTCCGGCGATAGAGATAGAGAGCGGCCACGTCGGCGACGGTAACGGCTGCGTCGTCAACCGTGCTTCCTAGCCTTCGAGCTCGCCTTCGGTTTCCAACAGCACTTGGCGCAGGCCGTCGAGCGTGGTCCGCTCTGGCTGGGCCCACATGCCTCGCCCGGCGGCTTCCAGGAGCCGCTCGGCCATGCCATGCAGCGCCCACGGGTTCGATTCGGCCATGAACTTGCGGTTCTCGTCGTCGAGCACGTACTCCGCCGAGAGCCGCTCGTACATCCAGTCGGCCATCACGCCCGCGGTCGCGTCGTAGCCGAACAGGTAGTCGACGGTCGCGGCCATCTCGAAGGCGCCCTTGTAACCGTGCCGCCGCATCGCATTGATCCAGCGGGGGTTGACGACGCGGGCGCGGAACACCCGGGAGGTCTCCTCCGAAAGCGTCCGGGTGCGCACGGCGTCGGGGCGCGTGTTGTCGCCGATGTATGCCGCCGGGGCCTGTCCCGTCAGCGCGCGCACCGTGGCGACCATGCCGCCGTGGTACTGGAAGTAGTCGTCGGAGTCGGCGATGTCGTGCTCGCGTGTATCGGTGTTCTTGGCGGCCACCGCAATCCGGCGGTACTGCCTACTCATGTCGTCGGCGGCCGGCGCACCGTCCAGTCCGCGGCCGTACGCGAAACCGCCCCATGCGGTGTACACCTGCGCGAGATCGGCGTCGTCGCGCCAGTTGCGGCTGTCGATCAACTGCAACAGTCCGGCCCCGTAGGCACCGGGCTTCGACCCGAAAATCCTTGTCGTCGAACGACGCCAGTCACCGTGATCGGCGATGTCGGCCTGAGCATGGGCACGGATGTAGTTGTCGTCCGCTGACTCGTCGAGTCCGGCCACCAGCTGCACGGCGTCGTCGAGCATCGTGACGACGTGTGGGAAGGCATCGCGGAAGAAACCTGAGATGCGCACCGTGACGTCGATGCGGGGCCTGCCGAGCTCGGCGAGCGGGATCGGTTCCAGGTTCACCACCCGTCGAGACGCGTCGTCCCATACCGGGCGGACCCCAAGCAGGGCAAGCACTTCAGCGATATCGTCGCCTGAGGTGCGCATGGCCGACGTACCCCACACCGACAATCCGACCGACCGCGGCCAGTCGCCGTAATCCTCGCGGTAGCGTGCCAGCAACGAATCGGCCATCGCCACACCGGTTTCCCACGCCAGCCGCGACGGCACCGCCTTTGGGTCGACGGAATAGAAGTTGCGGCCGGTCGGTAGCACGTTGACCAGCCCGCGCAGCGGCGAGCCCGACGGCCCCGAATCGATGAACCGCCCGTCAAGCGCCCGCAGAATCTGGTGGATCTCCTCTGACGTGCCCGCCAGCCTCGGCACCACCTCGGTGGCCGCGAACCGCAGGATCGCCGCGACGTCGGCGTTGTCGGTGATCGCGGCGACGGTGTTCGGGTTCCACCCCGAGTCCTGCAGCGCGGCAACCAGTTCACGCGCACCCGCCTCGGCGGTGTCCACGGCGACGCGGTCGTCGGTGCCATCCTCGGCCAGCCCCAGTGCCTGCCGCAGGCCCGGTACCGTCTGCTCGCCGCCGAACAACTGGCGAGCCCGCAGGATCGCCAGCACCAGGTCCAGTTCCGCCTGGCCCGTTGGCTTTTCACCGAGGATATGCAGCCCGTCGCGGATCTGGACATCCTTGATCTCACACAGCCAGCCGTCGACGTGGAGCAGCATGTCGTCGAACGAATCATCTCCGGGGCGCTCGTCCAGCCCCAGATCGTGGTCCATCTTCGCCGCCCGCATCAGCGTCCAGATCTGCTGACGGATCGCCGGCAGCTTGCCCGGGTCCAGTGCGGCGATGTTGGCGTGCTCGTCGAGCAGCTGCTCCAAACGCGCGATGTCGCCGTAGGTTTCCGCGCGCGCCATCGGCGGGATGAGGTGGTCGACGAGAGTGGCGTGTGCGCGGCGTTTGGCCTGCGTGCCCTCCCCTGGATCGTTGACCAGGAACGGGTAGATCAACGGCAGTTCGCCCAGCGCCGCATCCGGGCCGCATGCCGCCGACATGCCCAGGGTCTTGCCGGGCAGCCACTCGAGGTTTCCGTGCTTACCGAGGTGCACAACGGCATCGGCACCGAACGAGCCGCCGAATCCGCCATTCAACCACCGGTAGGCGGCCAGATAGTGATGGCTGGGAGGCAGATCCGGGTCGTGATAAATGGCCACGGGGTTCTCTCCGAAACCCCGTGGCGGCTGGACCATCAGCACGACGTTTCCCGCGTGCAGTGCAGCGATCACGATCTCGCCGTCGGGATCGCGGCTGCGGTCGACGAACAGCTCTCCGGGCGGCGGGCCCCAATGTTTGACGATCCCGTCGGCGAGCTCCGCAGGCAATGTGGTGAACCAGTCGCGATAATCCTTGGCCGGCACCCGAATTGGATTGCCCGCGAGTTGCCCTTCGGTGAGCCAGTCGGCATCTTGACCACCCCGCTCGATCAGCGCATGAACCAATGCATCCCCATCCTGAGCGTCGACGCCGGGGATGTCGTCGATCAGATACCCGTGGTCGGCCATCGCCCGCAGCAAAGCGACCGCACTCGCCGGAGTATCGAGCCCGACCGCATTGCCGATCCGCGCGTGCTTGGTGGGATAGGCCGAGAACACCAGCGCCACCCGTTTTTCCGCGGCAGGAATCGCACGCAGCCGACCATGCTTGACGGCCAGACCGGCGACGCGCGCGCAGCGCTCCGGGTCGGCGACGTAAGAGATCAGGCCCTCGTCGTCAATCTCCTTGAACGAGAACGGGACTGTGATGATGCGGCCGTCGAATTCCGGAACGGCCACCTGAGTGGCGACATCCAGCGGCGACAGCCCGTCGTCGTTGTCCCGCCACTGCGACTGCGAACTGGTCAGGCACAGACCCTGCAGGATCGGGACGTCCAGGGCGGCCACATGCGCGACGTTCCAGGTGTCGTCGTTGCCGCCGGCGGTGACGCTCGCCGGAACGGCGCCACCGGCGGCGAGCACCGTGGTCACCAGCGCGTCGGCGGTCCCCAGCAGTTCGAGTAGCTCGGTGTCCGCGGTCCGGAGCGAAGCACAGAACACGGGCAGAGCCCGCCCACCTGCACTCTCGATGGCACCGCACAGCGCGTGGACGTAGCCGGTGTTGCCCGCGAGGTGCTGCGCCCGGTAGTAGAGCACCGCGATCGTCGGACCGTCGCCCTCGGTTGACTCTCGATCCAGGATGCCCCAGTTGGGGGTTGCCACCGGCTGCGCGAAGCCCAAACCGGTCATCAGCAGCGTGTCGCATAGGAAAGCGTGCAGGTTCCCAAGATTGTCTATGCCGCCCTGAGCCAGATAGACGTGCGACTGCAGCGCGACTCCCGCCGGCGTCGTGGACAGACCCATGAGCTCGGCGTCCGGCGACTGTTCGCCGCTGACGACCACCGTCGGCACTCCGCTGGCCACCGCCGCGTCGATGCCGTCCTGCCAGGCGCGATAGCCCCCCAGGAGGCGGATCACCGCGATGTCGGCCCCGCTCAGCAGATCGGAGAGTTCGCCGTCGACAAGCCGCGACGGGTTCGCCCACCGATAGCCAGCACCGCTGGCACGGGCGGTTATCAGATCGGTATCCGATGTCGACAACAACAGCACGGTCGGATCTGGCACAGCAATAGTGTTCACGCTGCCGCTTGACAGTGTCAACTTCCTGAGTAAGACTCGGCCGTGCGATTAGGACGATTATCGAACGTGAAATGACCTTGCCCTCGCGGCGCGACGAGGGCAAGGTCATTTTTCGCAAAGCGCCGAGGCGGTCAGTCCTGACCCACGCCACGGCCACCTCGCGGCGGACGAATCTGGTGAGCGCGGTGGCTGCGGACGCGGTCAACGTGGCCGCTTGCGAGACCGGATGACTTCCCGCGGTGTCCTCTGGGGCGTCGGGCTGGGACCGGGTGATCCCGAACTGGTCACCGTCAAGGCCGCACGGGTAATCGGCGAGGCAGAAGTGGTCGCCTACCACAGCGCCCGGCACCGTCGCAGTATCGCCCGCCGCATCGCTGAGCCGTACTTGCGGTACGGGCAGATCGAGGAGCACTTGGTGTACCCGGTAACCACCGAGACCACTGACCACCCCGGCGGTTACGGCGGGGCGCTGGAAGAGTTCTATCAGGCCGCCGCCGACCGGATCGCCGCTCACCTGGACGCTGGCCGCAGTGTGGCTTTACTCGCCGAGGGCGACCCGCTGCTGTACAGCTCGTACATGCACATGCACAACCGGCTTGCGCAGCGGTTCGACGCGGTGATCGTCCCTGGAGTGACGTCGATCAGCGCCGCGACTGCGGCCACCGCGACGCCGCTCGTCCAGGGCGACCAAGTACTGTCGATCCTGCCGGGCACGCTGCCGGCCCAGGAGTTGGAGCGGCGCCTCTGCGACACCGACGCCGCCGTGGTAATGAAGCTGGGTCGCTCTTACCCGACCGTACGAGAGGCGCTCTCTGCGGCGGGACGCCTCGACGAGGCCTATTACATTGAGCGCGCCAGCACAAACGCCCAGCGGGTACTGCCGGCGGCCGATGTCCACGGCGCGGACGTGCCCTACTTCTCGCTGGCACTGGTGCCAGCTGCCTCGCCGCCCAAATCGGGGGCCCACACCGTCGCGGTGGTGGGTCTCGGACCCGACGATGCCGACCGGATGACCGCGCAAACCCGCCGCGAGCTGGCCGCCGTGACCGACCTGATCGGCTGCGGCGCCTGTCTGAAGCGGATCTTGGTCCGTGATGGCCAGCGGCGCCACCGCAAAGACAACGCCGACGCACCGGCCGAGGTGCGGCTGGCCTTCACGCTGGCCGAACAGGGCTACGCCGTCGCTGTCGTGGCGTCTGGTGATCCCAAAGTCGCGGCGATGTCGACTGCAGTTCTCGAAGAAGCCAAGCAGTGGCCGAAAGTGCGGATACGGATCATCCCGGCAATGACTACCGCTCAGGCCGTCGCCAGCCGAGTCGGCGCGCCGCTCGGTCACGACTACGCCGTCGTCTCGCTATCCGACCAGCTCAAGCCGTGGAACGTCATCGCCGCCCAAGTGTCCGCCCTCGTCGCCGCCGATCTGGTGCTTGTCATCTACAACCCGACCTCGGCAACGCGCTTCTGGCAGCTCCGCGCCATACGCGATCTGCTGCTAGAACACCGCGATCCCAGCACGCCGGTCGTGATCGGCGGCCACACGTCCACTCCCGTGGAAAACGTCAAGGTGGTGCGATTAGCGGATCTCGACCCCGCCGAAGTCGGCACGCGGTGCCTGCTCATCGTGGGCTCGTCGCAGACCCGGTGGTATCTGGCTGGGTCGGTCGACACGGTGTACACCCCGCGACGCTACCCAGCCTGACCCGCTCGGACCGCCATTACATCAGCGCCTGCCGCAGCGTCACCCCGCACAGGCCACCGTCTGCGCAGTGGGTCGTCGCCGAGCACCGTTGAGTGGCATCCACAGACAACCCGCATGTCGGTGTCCGACGGTCTCGCCTGCGGGCTGATCGAAACCAAGAGTCGTTCGACGGCTCAGCGCGCGACTGTGGCACGTGAGCGTGACCCCGAACGATGCCGCTCACCCCGCGCCTCGTACCGCGCCCTCGGTCGGCGACCTTTCCGCCCGCGGCCGGCTTTCCAGCGAGCCGAAGAGCACTCCGATGGACGCCCACATCACCAGCTGCGTCAGAAGCGAGTACAGCCGAAAGTCGTAGAGGGCATCGGCGGGGAAATCCTGCGGTGTTTCGGCGACGCCGGGTAGCACAAGCATTACCAGCATCATCGCAAGCAGGTACGCTGCCACCGCAAGCAGCGATGCGCCCCATTGGCCCACCCGAGCCGCCATCCGATGACCCAGCCCGACGGCGACGATCGCCAGAGTGAGCGACAGCAGCACCATCAGCAGATACCACCCGGTGCGGTCGCGCAGCGACTCCGGCAGTCCGACGGCCGGTGGATTGGGCGGATACTTCAGAAACGGCACGAAGGCGCCCGCGCCAAACGCACCGAGCGCCAGCTGGATCGACAGCGCGCGCGGACCGAGTCCGCCGAAGCGGTCATAGGCGGTGATGAATGCGATGGAGAACAGAGCGCCCATAGCCAAACTGAACGCCACAACACCAACGGCCATGCCGACATTGGCCTGCACGCCACGGCTGAACAGCTCAACGCCGTGCTCATGTACACCAACCTCATCGCCGGCCCGCGCGTGCTCAAAGTCGATGGCGCGATCGAGGGCCGAGTCCACGAATAACCGCGCGAAGGCGAACGCCAACACGCCGCCGAAGGCGCCAGCCACCAAACCGCGGCTGATGATTTGCCTCTCCACACTCATGTCAGTGGCAGGGAAAGCCCAACAGATGGCGGGCATCGTGGATGAACTCGTGAACGTGGGTGTTGTCACCGAATACCGACATGGCGCCCTGATCGAAGCCGACGAAGTAAACCACCAAGAGCGCCACGAACACCGTACCGGCCCGCCACAACGCGACCTGCGCTGCCAAGAGTGCAAGTGGGCGTGCCTGCCCCATATGAGCATTGGCCACTTCTGGCTCCTTTTCACCAACTCATCACGGCAGTCAACTCTGTCGGATACCCGAGCTTACAGGCTACGTTGCATAATGCAATCCGGTGACTCGCGAAAAGCGGCCACCTATCCGAGGCACAGTCGCGGCGCGGCGAACTTCCCAGGGGGATGCGTGCTTGATGTCCATCAATGTCGTTGTAGGGCGAAATGCCGCTCAGTGCTTCTGGAGCCCTCGGGGCTGGCGGTTAATCGCGAGTACGAGGCGATCGCGGGCGGCGGTGGGCAGGTTGGTGACCAGAGCCACCTGCCCTTTCGGCACGAATCCGACCACATAGCGGGCACGTGGTCGACGCGCTGTTAGTGCCTTTTCCGCGACGGCTGCTAGCTTCTCTGGGGGGCGGGCCGTCCTTTGCGACGTCGGGATTGTCTTCTTCAGACCCTGAAGGTGTCGACCGTACAGTTCGCGCGACTCATCTGACATCGTCGCTGCCGCTTCTTCCAACAGGGTGTCAGCGGTGCGCCAGATGTCGGTGTCAGTCTGCGCGGGCTCGATGAGCACGACGGCGATGCCCCACGGCTTGAGTTCCAGCCGAAGCGCGTCGGCGGCCGCCTCTAGCGCGAACTTCGACGCGCAGTACGCCCCGACTAGCGGGAAGGCGATCCTCCCGTTGAGACTTGAGATGAAGACGACTCGTCCCTTCGACTGACGCAGGCGCGGCAGCACCTGCTGGGTGACGGCGAGTTGGCCGATCACATTGATATCTAACTGCCGACGCAGCTCGGCGGGGGTGATGGCTTCCATCGGTCCGGCGACGACGACGCCAGCGTTGTTGATCACGGCGTCGAGCCGTTCAGGCAGTGACTTGTCAAGCGCCGCAATGTGGTCGTCGTTGGTGACGTCCAGGATGACGGGTCTGAAAAGTGGGTTCGCGCTGTTGAGCCGCGCCGCGTCCACTTCGTTTCGCACGCCAGCGATAACGTCCCACCCGCCAGCCGCCAGGTGGCGTGCAGTGGCATAGCCGATGCCACGCGCGGCACCGGTGATCAGAACAGAGGGCATCGTCGCGACCCTAATCTTTGCGAATCAGTTCGGGAGAGGCGATCACGTCCATTCCCCCTGTTCGCCACGTCGATCCAAGACCCGCTGTAGCTGTGCTGGCAATCCAATCGCCGCGGAGGTACGCATACTCGCACACTCGCACATTCGCTTGACACCGTCAAGCGGATGTGCGGTTGACTGATCTGCCGACCCTCGCCGCAGGAATCAGCGCAGCGCGACGGCGCCAATTGTTAAGTTGCATTCTGCAACGCAGTAATTCACACTCGAATACCAAAGCACGCCCAAGGGCTTGGGCATCAACGAGCGGGGGGTGGAGAGACGTGCAGACCGTCGAGCACCAAGAACTCGATCAGATGACGAGAGACGTCTTCGCCGACATGGAACGGTCGGCGTCGTTGACCGCGGCGCGAGGAGCCGAGCCGTTAGCACTAGTTCGATCAGCGTGGCAGTCCTTGGCGGCCGTCGGTTTGCTCGGTGTGGGCTTGCCGCAGCCACTGGGCGGCTCGGGGGCGAGCATGCGGGACGTGGCCGTGATCGCCGAGTCTGCGGGTGGGACTGCCATACCTGGCCCCTATATCGGGTCACTGGTCGGTGAGGCGTTGCTGGCGCACTGCGCCGCGGAACCGGTTCTGAGCCAGCTAGGGCATCATATCGCCACTGGTGAACTGGTCGTGGTGCCCGCCTGGGAAACGTTTTCCCACGAAATAGTGCCGACGCGTCGCGATGATGCGCTGCGACTCAACGGTTCCCACGTTTCGGGTGCATTGTGCGCGGTGCCGTTTGGCGACCAGGCCGATGCCGTGCTGGCCTTCGCACACGACGCCGAGGCGGGCGTGAAACGCCTGTGTCTGCTGTTTGTTGACGCACCGCACATCGAACGCAGCGCCGCGCCAGCGGCGTTCGATCCGATCGAACCTGTGGCCTCACTGTCACTCGACGGTGCCGCGGCCCAGGTCCTGAGGCATGTCACGTCGCCGTTTGATCATGTGCGGTCGATCTTCGCCGCAGAGTTGATCGGAACGGGCCAACGCGCGCTTGATGCCGTCATCGACTACGCGGGTGTGCGCCGCCAGTTCGGGCGTCCGATCGGGTCATTTCAAGTGATCAAGCATGCACTCGCCGACCGCTTCGTCGACATCGGCGCTGCCCGATTACTCGCCCAAGACGCGGCAGACTGCGTCGACTCCGCAAACGAGAATCAGGAACTGCAAACGCGTTCCGCCTTGGCTGCCGCGCAAGCAGCGTCTGAGGCGATCGTTTCGCAGTCCATTCAGTTTCACGGCGGACTCGGGTTTACCTGGGAACACCCCGCCCATTTGCACCTCAAGCATGTGCGGGCGCGGCGAACTCTGCTCGGTCGACCCGCACATCATCTAGACGCGATATCTCGGCTCTTGTTGGCACAGACATCGACTTCAGTTTAAGTTTGGTAGCAACGGAGAGACACATGCGGGGGGCCTGCGCCTACTCCGACTCGTGCTGCGCCAGGAAGCTCCGCAGGCGCGCAAAGCTGGGACGCCGGTCTGCTGTGTTTGGTGGCCATTCGTCGTTTCCGGCCAGCCCACTGAGGATCTGAGCGCAGCACACCGCGCGCAGCGCCCGGTCTGTGAACACCTCCGCGTCACCCCACCGCAGATACGGCTTGGCGATCATCAGCGCGGCCACGCCGTGGGCGGCGGTCCACAGCTCAAGCGCCACCTGCCTCGCATCACCGGGCGCGTAGATGCCCTCATCCATCGCGGCCTGCACACCCGAGTGCATGTGTCTGAACACTGATCGGGCCAGCGCGGTATCGACGGCGCTGCCGGGGCGGGCTTCGCCCATAGTCGCGATGCGATACAGCTGCGGTGTCTGCAACGCGAACCGAACATAGGTCACGCCCTGAGCGTGCAACACGTCCACCGGGTGCCTGTGGCCGATGGCCGCACGCTGCATCTGCTCGTCAAGCTCGCTGAAGTATCGCGCGCACACTTCATCCAGCAGAGCGTCCTTGTCGTCGAAGTGTAGATAGATCGATGGCGGTGTCACGCCAACGCGTTGAGCCACCGACCTGATCGAGACAGCTTTGGCGCTACCAGATTCGAGCACCAGCGCCGCGGTGGCATCGAGGATCTCCTCGCGCAGCTGGACGCCCGCGCCGCGTGGCGCCCGCCGACGACGACTGTCTTTCGACACGCCGCCACCGCGAATCGAGTGCATCGACATGCTAAGCAGTGTCCGTGATCGACACCCTGGTCTGCGCCTGCTTGTGACTGGGAGTCTGTGTGATCGCGGACTCACTGAAATTGAAGCGCTCCTGGAGTCTAGCCAGTGGCATCGGCGCCCACCAATTGGCTCGGCCGAGCACATGCATGAACGCCGGTACCAGCAGCATGCGCACCAGCGTGGCGTCCACCAGAATCGCGAGCGTCAGGCCCACGCCCATCGAGCGCATGAACGACACCTGCGCGGCAATTAGCGCTGCGAACGAGATCGCCATAAGCAGCGCCGCCGCGGTGATCACCCGGCCGGTGTGGGCCAAGCCAAGCGCGACGCTCTCATCGTTGTCGGCAGATGTCTTTCCCGATGCCAGCCAGTACTCGCGGATCCGCGAGATCAGGAAAACCTCGTAGTCCATAGACACTCCAAAAGCGATGCAGAACAACAACACCGGCATGGAAACAACTAGCGTACCGGTCGCGGTCGTACCGAACGCGCCCAGATGGCCGTCCTGAAAAATCCACACCAGCGCGCCGAATGCGGCGGTCAACGACAAGACGTTGAGCACCAGCGCCTTTATCGGTAGCACCACGCTGCCCGTCAGGATGAACAGCAGCACCAAAGAAACTGCGGCGATCACCGAAAGTACCACGGGCACCCGCGAAGTGACCGCCTCGGTACTGTCGCGATTGATCTGCGCTGTCCCGGTCAGCTGGATCTGCTGTTCGCCGGGCCGAGGGACCGCACGGATCTGGTCGGGCTGGTCTTCTGAGGCCTCCGAGAACAGCGGCGCGGTGCTGCCGACCGTCAAATAGGCGGTGCCATCCTTCAAACCTGTTGCAGCAGAGGGTGGCCCGATGCGATTACCGTCGATGAACGTGCCACCGGGCGCGGAAACCGATGACACGTCGGCTACCTCCGACAAGTCGGACGCGTATCGGTTCAGCTCTGTGGGAATGATCCCGGTAGTGTCGGGGATCACCACGATCACATTGGTTGCCGCGTTGACCGCGAAGTCGTTGCGCAGCTCGTCGCCGACCTGGCGAGCCGAAGCCGCTCCGGGCAGAACGCGGTCGTCGGGAAAGCCCCAACTGACGCCGAGAAACGGAGCGCCCAGCACGAGCAACAGCATGATGATCGCAATTCCGATCGGCACGGCGCGGCGCATCACGAACTTGGTCGAGCGATACCAAAAGGTCTCTTCGACCGGGCGTCGCACAGGATCGCTGCGTGCGAGTAGCCGGCGGCACAGCCGGCGCACGTCGAGTGAGTCAAGACGGTCGCCAAGCAGCACGATCGCCGCTGGAGTGACTAGCATCGCTGCCACCGCGCAGAACGCGACCACCGCGACGCCAGCATAGGCGAACGATCGCAGAAAATAGATCGGGAACAACGCCATCGCGGCCATCGAAATCGCGACTGTCACCGCGGAAAACAACACCGTCTGGCCAGCGGTCGCCATAGTGCGGATCAGGGCAGCGTTCCGCTCGGCGCCATCGGCCATCTCGTCACGGAACCGGCTGATGATCAGCAGCGTGTAGTCGATGGCCAGCGCGAGCCCCATCGCGATGGCCAGGTTTAACGCGAAGATCGACACGTCGGTGAAGAACGTTATCGCGCGCAGCACCGCCATCGATCCGAGGACACCCAGACAGCCGACCCCCAGTGGCAACGCCGCCGCCAGCAGCCCGCCGAACACCCACACCAGCACCAGAAAGCACAGCGGGATCGCGATGGACTCCATCAGCAGCAGATCGCGTTCGCTTTGAACGTTCATTTGAACGAGAGTCATCACCTCCCCGCCGGCGCGCACGCTGACACCGTCGCGGTCATAGACAAGTTGGTTGGCAAGCGTCTTGGCGTGCCTTTGCGCGCCATTCTCACCGCCGGTGATGCCCGCGACGATCAACCCCGTCTCGCCGTCCTTGCTGACTAACCCCGCGGACACCGACGGCGGCGCGGTCCACACCGAGATCACCTCGGCGACGTTCGGCGAGGCTTGCAGCCCGGCAACGATATCAGTGCCGACCGCGCGAGCCGCGACGTTCTGCGCGCCGTCCTCCGATGTCACCGTGATCAGCAGCTCCATGTCGCCACGGTCGAACTTCTCGGCCAGAAGGTTCCTCGCCTGCGCCGACTCGGCGGTCGGATCCTGAAAGCCCCCCGCCGACAGGCTCTTGGTAACCGGGATACCGAAAACCGCGGTGCCGAGCATGACCAGCAGAGCAAGAGCGATGATCCGCCGCGGTGCCGCGATGGCCTGCCTCGCGATTGCCTGCAGCATGCTTGGCCCTTTCGTAGCGTTTCGCAAATCCCGATCAGTGGTGACTTGTCAGTTATTGAGTCACCACTGTCTTGCTCCGGGGCAGCCGTCGCGGTGACATTTGTCGACGTGCTCGGTTCACCACGGTGACCTCGTCGGGTTTTCCTGACACGCCAACTTCTCTTGCTGCCGCCCTGCGATAGGCGTGATCGCGAAGTTGCAGGCCATTACTGGCGCGCCGATTTCGCCGGCTTCGGCTCCTTGGGCAACCCGAGGATCAGTTCACCGACGATACTTCGCTGTATCTGCGATGAGCCACCGTAGATCGTGCCCGCGAAAGCGTTGAGGTACACACTTGTCCAGGACGCCGACGAGTTTGGTGCCCCCGGGTCGTCGGTTTGATACCAGTTCGGGCTACGCCGGCCTGTAGGCGCCAAGGCCTCGAGGCCCAGAACATCGACACCGAGTTCAGTGACCACCTTGTGGTATTCACTCCACAAGAGCTTGAACGGTGCCGCCTCGGCCCCCAACTCACGCCCTGAGGCGAGCTGATGGATTAGCCGCTGGCCATAACACCGCAACATCTCAACCCGGACGTAGCAGGCTGCCAGACGTCGAGCGATGTCACTGTCCTCGGTTAGATGACGCGCGCGGACCATATCGATCAGTCTGTCGAGTTCGTTGCGGAAACGAATCGGCAGATACATTGCCGTTTCACCACGCTCGAACCCCAGCAGCGTCATCGCCACCGCCCATCCATCATCGATGTCGCCGACGACTAGATCAGCATCGGTTGTCGCGGCATCGAAGAACACTTCGTTGAAGTCCTCATCGCCGGTCAAGTTCATAATGGGCCGCACCGTCACTCCTTGCTGGTGCAACGGCACAAGCAGCATGGTGAGGCCGCGATGGGGCGGCGCCGCCGAATTGGTACGCGCCAGCACGAACATCCAATTCGCCCGGTGGGCTCCCGACGACCACAACTTCTGGCCGTTCAACACCCATTGGTCATCGTGAAGAGTTGCCCTCAGTGCGACCGCGGCGAGGTCAGAGCCTGCGTTGGGCTCAGAGAACCCTTGAGCAAACACGTACTCTCCCGACACGATCCGGGGTAGAAACCGCATCAACAAATCCTCGGAGCAGTAGCGCAGCATCGTGTTGCCCAGCATCCCGATTCCGAATGCGTCGTTGTCGGAGCCGAACGGAATGCCGGCAGTGCCAAGTTCCTCAACCAAGACGATTTGCTCAGCCGGCCCGAGGCCGGCTCCGCCGAAGCTCGTGGGAAACAGAGGCGCGATCCATCCCCGCGCGGCCAGCGCTGCGCGCAACTGGGTTCGGAACTGGCGGTAGTCCTCATCGTCCAAGCTGCCGATCGGCGGTGAGTCGGCGGGCTGCAGGCCGGAGATGAACTGACGCACCTCATCACGGAACCGCCCGGACTCGACGGCATCAACATCCGACGAGCGATCCAGCTGAGGACTAGTTAAAGGCGCGCGCGGCATCAATCACCTCTGATCCTGTTGCTGCCCTCAAGAGTTGCGTACCGCAACTCGCTAGTCAAGGTCAAGGTCTAACCGCAACGTCTGTTTCGCCTCGACACTGGGGTGGCGCGCCGGTTCAGTACGGCGAGATCGCCGGAGAAGTCGCGACAGTGCCGTGATCGAGGTTGCGCACCCGCATGGACTCACGGAAGCCGAGCGAATCCTTGACCATCCCTTCAGGAGGAAGCTACGGTCATCCCATCCATGCAGCTTCCTAGGCCAAAGAAACTAGCGTGATTCACGAGATTCGCTCGGAGATTTGTTATGACGATTGATTCCTTTGATCGGTACTTTGGTCCATCATTGCTTGTCCCGGGCCCGCAAACGCAATCACCGCGTGCCGCCGGGGCTACCCAACGTTTTGGTCGGGGCCGCGGGTGCTCCCCGGCGCCAGGCAGCAGACTCGTTGGCCGCACCGGCCGCCACCATAAGCCAGCACAACTGACAGGGATCGACGGTGCGAAGGCATCGTCGCTCGTGGGCACTGAGAAATGCTCGCGGTGTTGAGTGAGGAGAGAGAGTGAAACTGGGCATGCCGATCAACTATGTAGGCGACTTCAGCGAAACCATTGACAATCTCGTTGATTTCGAGAGAGTCGGTGTAGAACGCGTCATGGTTGCCGAGGCGTACAGCTTTGACGCGGTCAGCCAGATGGGTTACATAGCAGCCAAGACCGACCGTATGGAGCTGGCGTTCGGCATCCTGCCCATGTACACCCGAACTCCGACGAATCTGGCGATGACTGCCGCCGGCATCGATTACATCAGCGGTGGCCGATGCGTGCTCGGGATTGGGGCATCGGGGCCGCAAGTGATCGAGGGCTTCCACGGCGTCAAGTACGACGCGCCCGTGGAACGCGCCCGTGAGCATGTCGAGATCTGTCGCAAGCTGTGGCGCCGGGAGAAGGCGGAATTTCGCGGCCGGTACTACACGTTGCCGCTGACCGAGGAAGACGGCGGAACTGGCCTAGGCAAGGCGTTGAAGATCATCAACCACCCAGTCCGCGATCGCATCCCGATGCTCCTCGCCGCGACTGGGCCCAAGAACGTCGAGTTGGCAGCCGAACTGTTCGACGAATGGCAGCCGATCCTATTTTATCCCGAGTTCGTCGACAAGGCATTCGGCGAGGCGCTGTCAGCCGGAAAGGCTAAGCGAGACTCGTCTCTAGCTGACATGGGCATCGCCGTCCAGACCACTCTGCTGATCACCGAGGACGAGCAGTCCGAAACTAATGCCTTGGATACCGTTCGCCATTTCGCCGCGCTCTACATCGGCGGTATGGGCGCGCGAGGCCGCAACTTCTACAACGACCTCGTCGTCCGCTACGGCTACACGGATGGAGCTCGGCTGGTCCAGGACCTGTACCTGGCGGGTAAGAAAATGCAGGCCGCAGCTGCCGTTCCCGACGAACTGGTGCGGGCAATGTCGCTGATAGGTCCCCTAACCCATGTCAAGGAACGGGTCGATGCGCTGAGGTCAGCGGGCGTCACTTGCATCATGGCTGGCGCTTTGGCGGGCACCCATCGTGAGCGCGTCTCTCAAATGGCACAGCTCAAGAGTTTTCTTTGATGATCTTCGCGAGCCGCTGGACTCGCACGGTATTAGTTGGCCATCTCCCGAAGTGCAGCATCCATCAAGGCACCTCCGGACGGTTCCCGTTTGAGCTGGGACGGCGAATTCCTCTGCCTCGCAGAGGAACCTGTTGGCCTTCCGGCCATTTGAGCACGCCGATCAATCCCAGGTACGTGTTGGCTGGTGCTGCCGCGGGTGCCACGCGGGAGCACCGACGGTTAACTGTTAACACGAGTGCACGCGGACATCGATGATCGACGAGATCTTGGCGCGGACAACCCGAACGATGGGGCAACTGCCGTAGTTGGGAGACCGTAGCTGATCACGTTGGCAGTGCGCACGTAAGCAGTGCGACCGTTGTTCATGTGGCGAGTAGCACACCAGCAAGTGCGATACTGCTGACCCACACCGTTGATGCCGCGGCCAGGGTGAAGAGACGCGTGCCGATTGACCGTAGGGCTGCGACCCGCACACTTGCTCCCAGAGCAAACATTGCCGCGGTCAGCAAAATGGACTGCAAATTGGCCGTTGCCGTCACTATCTGTTCGGGAAGCGCGCCGCTCGACCTCAGGGCCACGCAGCTAAGAAAGCCAACGACGAACAGCGGAATCAGTCGCGGTCGCGAAGCGATGTCTGATGAGGCCGATGCGCGCCGCCGTTGTCGGAGAGCCAGCACGGCGATCACGGGGGCCAGCATGAGCACTCGTGCCAGCTTGATGATGATCGCGACGCCTAGTGCGCCGCCGCCGATAGCCCCACCCGCCGCTACAACCTGGGCGACCTCGTGGATTGATCCGCCGGCGAATAAGCCAGCCTGACGGTCATCGAGACCCAATCCGACTGACGTTGCTGGAATAACGACAATCATCAGCGTGCCGAACATGACGACTAGTGCTATTGCGGCGGCGGTCTCGTCCTCGTCGGCATCGACGACGGTTCCCACGGCGGCGACTGCGGCAGCTCCGCAGATCGAGAAACCGCACGCCACGAGGAGCCGCTGCGTCCACGTCAGTCCGAGCAGTCTGCCAGTAAGCATCGTGCCAACAATGCCCATGCCCACCACTGTCATCACCGCGAGCACCATGTCGATGCCAAGGCCGAGAATATCGGCGAGCACTAGCTGGGTGCCTAGTAGCGCCACGCCGAGTCGAAGCAGCCGACTCGATGCGAAGTGCAGCCCAGACGTCCACCGCCGTGCCACGCCGACGGTATTCGACACCGTCACGCCCAACGCGATGGCGATCAGGAGCGGACTCACCGCGGCGACAAATGTTTTGATTGTGAGTGCAATGACCGTTGCAATGGCGCAGACAGCTAACCCTGGGACCATGGTGCCCATATCCGCTAGCCCAATCCGAAACGGGTTGGCAACACCGGGGTTGACCGCGCTGACGGCGCGGACCGTGCAGCGACGCCGACGGCAGGCCGCTGGTCTCATGACTCAACAATTCAAGAGGTCGCACAATCGCGCTAGACCACTCTTCTGCAAGACCTCATATCACTTCGATATGGGAGATTGCCATTCGCGGCGAGGAGTCGTGTACTCGTTATTCAGCCCTTTGCGCGGGCTTCCCGCAGGATCTCAGCAACGAGTCTGGCTGCAGGGCCGTCTAATTGCCCGCGTCGGCGCCACACCGCGTGCAGCGTTCGGCGGAGGTCGAGTCCTTCGGTCTTGACCGCGTAAAGTGCGCCCGAACGCAGCTCGCCGATGACGGCAAGCGAACTCAACACGGCAGGGCCGACGCCCTCAAGGACGCTGGCGCGGATGGCGGCGCTGCTAGCGAGTTCCAGTAACGGTGCCGGTCGGTCAAATTCCTGCAGGGCATTGTCGAGGGTCGACCTAGTACCGGATCCAGGTTCGCGCGCCACCAAAGGGGTCTGTGCTAAGTCATGGGGGGTCAGAGGGCGCCTCCGTTGGGTCCACGCATGTCCCGGTTCAACGACAACAACCAAGTGGTCGGAGGCGACCGGCACTTTGTAAAGCTCGGGGGGAACCGACGGGCTTTCCACGAAACCCAAGTCACAACTCCCGGATATAACACGGTCGAACACTTGTGCTGAATTGAGCATCTGCAGATGTACGTGGACCCCTGGGGTCGTGCGTCGAAACCGCGCCAGCCATCCCGGCAAGAGGTACTCGGCAACCGTCATGCTCGCCGCGATTGTCAAATGAGCTTCGCGTTCGGCGCGCAATGCATCCGCCGCATTCAGCAATTCTCGTGCGTCGCCGAGGATCTGTCGGCCCCAGTGAACGATCACGGTGCCGTGGGCCGTCAGCGTCGAACCACGCGGACTTCGTTCGACCAGAGACGCACCAAATCGTCGCTCGAGCTGGCGGATCAACCGGCTCGCATTCGGCTGTGCGATGCCGATGCGTCTGCTAGCTGAACCTAGACTGCCCCAGTCATCGATGCCGACGAGCAGCTCAAGCGCTGTGAGGTTCGGCCATCTAGCGCCCACACTGATGAACCGTATACGCTCCGGCAAATCTATCCTGTGTAGGCGGACATGAAAAACTGCCCACTGGCGGACATGAAAGTGCCCGTTCGCGGCCAATAAGTTCTGCCCACCGGCGGACACGAAAGTGCCCGCAGGCGGCCATGAATCTGCCCAGACCTAT
>Ga0187894_10001008_pt1 | contig 37449 bp, 32 predicted proteins | sample GBC1701081metaG_FD_136650 | JGI IMG/M metagenome (GOLD analysis project Ga0187894, IMG submission 136650) | White microbial mat communities from a lava cave in the Kipuka Kanohina Cave System on the Island of Hawaii, USA - GBC170108-1 metaG ... | reverse complement strand
CAGGGTAGCGGTCCCCAGCGTGACGTTCCCGGCACCGCTCATGGAGCCGATCGTCTCGGCAAAGTTGTTCAGATTGAAGGTCGCGCCCGCATTGACGGTCACAGCATTGGTGTCTGCGATACGGTTGGCAGCCCCAAGCTGGAGAGTTCCAACATTGATGGTCGTCGCCCCAGTGTACGAGTTGTTGCCGGAGAGGGTGAGGGTTCCCGCGCCATTCTTTGTGAGTCCTCCTGTCCCACTGATGACGCCGCTGATCGTTAGCGCACCGGCATTGTTCAGGGAAAGCAACCCAGTGCCGAGCGCCACATTTCCTGCAACGGTCGAGACAGTCGTCGATTGCAATGAGATCGTTCCGGCGGTGGTTGTCAGCGCTTGTGCTGTAATACCGCCTGGACTGAACGGCGCGACGACCGAGTTACCGATTGTGAGAGAGATGTTCCCACTCCCCGCGTTTAATGTAGTGCCCGCTCCCATCGTGATATTTCCAACTCCAGCCAGTCGGTCTGCGGCTGTAGCGGCGGAATCGTTTGCAGTGAGGGAGATGTTCCCGTTGGTCGTACTGACATTGGCATTGACAGCGATCGAACGACCAGCCTGCATTGTAATTCCGACACCGGCATTGGTCATGGCAATCGCGTTGGTGACAGTGATGTCATTATTGGCTTGGAGGACGACGTTCGCCAGTTGGCCATTGATGCTCGCCGGTGTAATTATGGTTGTGGCGCCGAGGTTGTTGCCGAACAGATTGTTCACACCCGGGTTGTAGGGCACACCGCCTGCCGCGGCGATCGTAATGTTGCGAGGATCTAGCAATAGCGTACCCACGCTGCCGAACGGAGCCAGCGCATTGACCGTTCCAGCGAACCCCAGGTTTTCCTTGCCGGAGAGCTCGACAAATCCGCCGTTGCCGCCCAGTTCGCCGCCGCGCGCAAGGATGATCCCTCCGCTATCAAAGAACGTATTGTGATCCGACCAGACACGCAGCCGGCCCCCGGATGAATGACCAATGCCACTGACGTCGATCGTGCTGCCGCTTGCCAGCAACGTGCGTGTCGTCGAAGCGATGACCACCTCTCCGCCGTTCGCACCCTCTGCTCCGGTGGCCACGATCGAACCGAACTGTCCGACTCGCTCCCCTACCATCGTCACGGACCCCTGCGCTGTATTCGACGATCCGGCTGCCACATCGATTGTACCGGTGTTGACGACCGCTCCACTCACGTCGCCAGTTGGGCGCATCGCTCCAGCCGCCGTGGCTGCGACAAGTGTCTCGTCGCCGCCGAGGAGCTGGACCACTCCTCCATGATTCTCAAGGCTGCGGGCTCTGAGCACCCCGCTTTGGTTCACGACTGACGAAAAGATGTCCCCGGCAGCTTTGGCCTGCAGGATGATGTGGCCGCCTTCGGCCTGAATCGTCCCGCTGTTGCTGACGGCGGAGCTGAGCGTTGTTCCGTTCGGTCCCACGACCTGATCGAGCACCTTGCCGCTGAGGGCGTAATTGATGAGGCCGTCTCCCATCAGATCGACCGTGAGCGCCTGGCCCGACCCCAACACAACTTTGCCGAGGTTGGCCACTATCAGTCCTTCGTTCGAGACGCCGGGAGCCGCGAGCACCACGAAGCCGTGGTCCGACACGTGAATCGTGCCCTGATTCACCACAGACTTGAGGCTCTTGAGCGGATCTTGCGCAAAGAGGTACCGACCTGCCATGAAATCGTCGTCACGAATCTGGAGCGTCGTGGCGAGCAATCCACCGACATCGATCTGGGCACCGGCGCCGAAGAGGATGCCATTCGGGTTCAGGAGGAAGATGCGGCCGTTCGATTGCAAGTGTCCCAGAATCACAGAGGGGTCGGTTCCGATTACACGATTCAAAGCGACCGAATGCACCGACGGTTGCATAAAATGCACGGTTTCATCCCCGGCGATCGAGAAGCTTTTCCAGTTGAGAATGGCCTTATCGGTGGTCTGTTGTATATCCAACTGGTGCGGATTGACCTGTTGAATGGTCGCGTGGCCGCCGACCACGTTGCCATCGCTTGGAAGGGCCACGACCAGGCTCGGCAGGAAAAGCTGCAGTGAAGCCAAGACGGCACAGAGGGCTCGGTGCGGATTTGAAAATCCACGCCACCTGCATCCGACTGCGATCCGCTGAGGGGTCCGGTTGGTCATCGTTCCAGAGAACTCCTTCTACCCATATAGATGATCGCAGTTAGACGAAGAAAAGTCGTTATACAAACGATATGCCTCGGAAGGGCTATCACGAATGAATGCCGGGAAATACCGCTGTCCTAACGAGTTACAACGAATCGCAGTGGAGATCATTGTGTGCCTATGGCCAAAAAGAGTCAGTCGCATGTTGCTTAGTACCGCGCAATGGCTTGTAAATAGAAGATCGGAGAGCGGTCTCCGGCAATGGTTCCACCGGCCGGCGTGGGGCCGATGGGAAACCCGACATCGAATCGCAACCTAGTTGAAAAGTAAGGCAACTCTGTCTGCAAGCCGACACCAGTGCCGGTCAAGCTGCTGGAGGGCTGTTCGCCAGGCTGAGGGTTGTGCAACCGCCCAGCGCCATAGTCTATGAAGACCGCTCCTTGCGTCGAGCCAAGCACCGAGGGGAAGAGCGGGACGCGCGTTTCAGCCGAGACGGTATAGCCCTCGTCGACGAACCGCTCGCCGAGCTGATAGCCTCGTACCGAATCCGGTCCGCCCAGCAGCATCTGTTCGATGACCGCGACCGGCCCTGTCGTGGCTTGCCCATTCGCTCGTACGATCAGCAGCGCGCCAAGGCCGAGACTCTGAATGCGTCCGGCATACAATGTCCCTTTTGTAAAACGATCGTCGGCCCCCTGTCTGCTGGCCTGTGGCGCATCATTCTCCATGCCGCCCAACATCTCGCCGAGCCCCTGGAAACCATACAGAGAGAAATAGGTTCGGCCCGACAGGTCGAGTCGATCGTAATTCATGCCGAGCTTGACCAAGCGGATTGCGTCATCACTCGTAAGACTGCCCAACGTAAAGAGCCGACTGTCTTTCGACGCGAACCCCGTTTCGGCCGTCAGCGTCTGAAATCGCGTCTTGATGAAGGGGTGGGTCACCGAGATGTCGTACGTTTTGATGATGCCGTGGATCTGCAACGCGGCCAGCTCAGCTCCGACGTCAAACTGTCCGTTGGATCCTGAAAGGACCAGTTTGGTTCCGTGCACTCCAATGGGGACCGCATAGGCCCCGGTTTGGAAGAACAACTGGTCCGGATGATCGCCCATGATTCCGTTGAGATTCAGCGTCGCGCCGTTGAACAGCACGTTGCCGAATTCGACGCCTGCGCCGAACCGATACCGTGATATCGTGTTGAACCCATAGTTGTTGAAGTCCAGCGTGGCGTGAAACGGCAGCTTGTCCTCGGCTTTCACATGCACATTCGTCGATCCGGTCGAAGCGCCTGGCTCCAATAAAGCGGAAACCTTCAGGTTTGGATACTCGTTGAGCAGAAGCAGCGCTCGCTCGAGCGCGACGTTCCGGACAACGTTGTCCTCCATGGCTTGGGCGAACCTGCCGCGAATGAATTCAGTCGAATAGTGCTGGTTGCCGGTGACGAAGATTTCTCCGACTCGGCCCTCCAAAATCGCGATGGTGACCACGCCGAACCGGATCTGTTGCTGCGGCACGTAGGTGGTCGCAAGGGTGTAGCCTTTCCGCTTATAAAGAGTCGCCACATTCGCAGCGACCTCTTCGAGATCAGACAATGTCAACGAGCTGCCGACATACGGCTGTGTGAGCGCTTCGAGCTCGGCCTGCGATATGACCGTGTTGCCGGTGAAGGAAAATCCTTTCACAAGCAGGCTGTCGGTAGGAGCAGTCGGCTCGGCAAAGGTTGGTGACGAGAGACTAAACAGACAGGCACTGAGCAAAAAGATCAACCGCCAGCTGGTTCGTCGATGCTCAGGATAGGGTAACTGATCCATTGATTGTCGCTTCACTTTGTCATGACGCTATGCCAAGATGTTTAACATTTGACGCGCATCGACATTTCGCAATGAGGTCGCAGACTTGTTACCGTGGATATTGCTCATAAGTCTTGCGTCAGTCTGGTCCGGCTGTGCGATCTACCCGAACCCTTCGTCGGAATCCCGCATGAAGACAGATTCGGTCGAGGGCCAGCCTCCTCCAGACGTCGAAAAGACCGAACCGCCAAGACGACCGGCCACGACGTGCCCACCAGGGATGCATGGGTCTTGCTAGCCACTCGACTTCCAGCAATGCTCGTGCTGGCAGGGACGTTCAACCCTATCGTGTAATGGAGAACAAGACAATGAAATCTCTGTTTTTCTACGTAGTAGCCCCGCAGCGAGGAGCGCCTCGTTTCGCCGGCCTCGTGTGCAATCCATCATGACCATACGAGACGACCTCGCACGAGCATTTCATGACACGCAGTCGTTCAAGTGGGACCCAATTAAAGGATTTACACTGGCGTCCGGTCAGACCAGTCCCTTCTATGTCGATTGTCGTTCTTTGATGGCCCACCCAGGATCGCGCCGCCTTGTCGCCAGCTTGGCATACGAATCGTTGCGGCCCGTGGAACTCGACTGTCTCGGCGGACTGGAAATCGGAGCGATCTCCATTGCCACCAGCATCTCGGATTTTGCGTTCGTGTCTCAGCCGCAACGAACATGGCGGACCTTCGTGGTGCGGAAGCAGGCGAAGGATCATGGGCTCGGAAAACTTATCGAAGGATCGTTTCAACCAGGGGATCGAGCCGTGATCGTGGATGATGTGCTCACCAGCGGAGGATCGCTTCTCAAGGCCGTCGCTGCTGCCAGAGGGGCCGGCCTGACCGTGACACATGCGTTGGTTATCGTGGATCGGAAAGAGCAGGATGGGCGGAAGAGAATTGAAGCTGAAGGGCTCACACTCATCAGCCTGCTGACTATCGACGATCTGGCCCACTCCTAGACTTCAGAGACACGCAGGCCTCACTTACACTGAAATTGAATGCCCCACCGGCGCTCCTGTATGTCATCCTGCGCGCCTTCTATCGGGCTGACCGTGCGGGTCCGTCCTTTCGTTTCTCCCTCGCGCACAATGGTATAAGGCCCACCGCATTTCTCTTTCATGAGGACAAGGGCGTCTGTGCGAAATGAAGACAGCATCGATCCCTGCTCTCCCTTGAATGGATACACGACAACCCCTCCGTCTTCATTTTCTTGAAGCAGTTTTGCCCCATCGGCACAGCCGGCCAAGACGATGACGAAGAGGACCGCGAGAGTTGACCAGATCTTCATGCGGTCTCTATTATACGGGGAAGCGATCCAGATCGGACAACTCATCGCCCTGTTTGTAGAAGGAGGCCTACCATGACCAGGCGCATTGTCCTCACTCTTGTCGGTTTAATTCTACTGTCTGCAATCTCGATCGGTAGCGTGTCCGCCCATCATTCCTACCTGCTCACAGTCCAGCAATTGCAGGCCGGATTGACCAAGGCGCCTTCGATGCCGCAAAAGGGTTTTATCTTGATCGATGTCCGATCTGCCGAAGAACATGCGGCAGGATTCATTCCGGGAACCGATCTGAACATTGAGTTCAGAGAGATTAAAGCCCGGCATCGTGAAATTGGGGCCCAACTGGAGGACCATCTCGTGGTCTATTGCCAATCCGGCCATCGCAGCAACATTGCGGCAGAAACGCTGGCCGACTTAGGCTATCGTCATGTCTATAATGTCACCGGCAGCATGAATGCCTGGCTCGCGGCAGGCTATCCGGTTGAACCGGGGCGCCGGTAGTTCGCCTACCTCGACACACTTATTTGCCCACAGCCTTGACACCCGTTTGTTCTCGGCGCGGGCTCACCCCGATCACGGCTGGGAGTCCGATGTGGGCTGCGATGCTGTCTTCTAACAAGGGAATCCAGTCGTGTATGCCGGTCGCCTTGGACATGGCTTGTTGGAGCGAAGGGCTGACGGCGAGGTCGGATGAGGATCCTCCATCCATGGCCATGACCTGACGCAGGGAGGGAAAGGCGTCCCGCAGACATTCTCCAAGGGCATGGAGTGAGACCACCTCCGTGGTCTTGAGAACGAGAAGATGCCCATCGCTCTGTTCCGCAACAAGTGTCTGATGTGCTCGTTTCCCAGTTTGCCGCACACGGATTTTCCCGGTCCTGTCAAGGAGCATAAGCGATTGTGCAACTTCTCGATAGGGAACCTGCTGCTCGTCAAAGGTGTCGAAGGTCAAGTCTAACACCCGCGCTCGTCGTGAACGATCCGCCGCTGGTTCAGCCGCAAACAATCCCTGCCACGTTGTATGCCGCTTGCTTCCCAACGAACGGCCGTTTCCATACAGCAGTCCGAGATACGCATAATTCTCACGGAAGAGTCCGGCATTGAACACCAAATCATGGCCTGTTCGTTCTTGCCATTGGCGAATATCGAGCGGTTCCGAGAAACCGTCTTGCTGATAATAGTGCACGGCAAAGCGATAGCGATCAGGGTCGATTTCGACGGCGACCAACGGCGCGACGTCTGGGCACTGCGCGTGAGAACTCCAGACTGAAATGGATAAACCGTTTCCAAGCTGATCCCCTGTGACTGTCTGAGCCGTCGCGATCGAGCGTCCGCCGAATATGACGAAGATAAGACCCAGGATAAACCGGGCGACGGGAATAAAGAGGAGAGACCGGTGAAAGCTCCTGTTCCATACCATAGTGTCTCTGAGTCTAGCAGAGAGAGCGCCGATTCGAAGCGTCAGGCCGTTCGAAGAATCAGGGCATCGGGCTCGATGTGAATCTCCATGGTCAGCGCAGGGTTTTTGAGGACGTCGATGGGGAGGCGCCGGCCCTGTCCGATGGCGCATTGGCATCGAGCAAGTTGCGGACTGCGCCGGCAAGCACTTCAGGAGTAAAGGGCTTTTGCAAGAAACTCGTCGTGCCTTCTTCTTGTCCGGCCATGATGCCGACGTCATCCATATACCCCGAGATGAACAGGGTTCGCAAATCCGGATTGATGACGGAGAGGTGCTGCGCCAGCTCCCGTCCATCCATACCGGGCATTACGATGTCGGTCAAGAGAAGCTGAAACAATCCTGCTTGTTGCGTGGCTAGTAGACAGGCTTCGATCCCGTTCTTGGCCTCGATGACTCGATAGCCCAGCTTCCGCAGTTCGTCCCGTATAAGCGTCCGTACACTTGGTTCATCTTCCACCAAGAGGATCGTTTCTGTGCCTCTCTGCGATTGTCCCGATGATCGGATCGGCGCGGGGGAGATGACATCGGATTCGACTCTGGGGAAATAGAGATCGAACCGCGTGCCATGGCCTACTCGGCTGGTGACATCGATCGCGCCACCGCATTGTGTCACAATCCCAAATACTGTGGAGAGGCCAAGACCGCTGCCCACCCCCTCCTCCTTCGTGGTGAAGAACGGCTCAAAGATATGGGATTGGGTCTTGCGATCCATGCCATAGCCAGTGTCGCTGACGGCCAACCGGACATAGGAGCCTGGAGGCAACGGGGTGAGGTAGTAGACCGGACTGCGGGTCAATTCGACCTGTGTCGTTTCGATCGTGAGCGTTCCGCCCTTCGGCATAGCGTCACGGGCATTGACGACAAGATTGACCAGGACCTGTTCAAGCTGGGCTTGATCGGCGCGCAGCCGCCCGTTCGCCGGATCGAGTTTACTGACGAGCTTGACGTCCTCGCCGATGAGGCGAGACAGCAAGTTTTCTAGACTTGTCACAACGGTATTGAGCGACAGAATTTTCGGGTCCATCGACTGTTTCCTGCTGAATGTGAGCAGTTGTCGGACCAGCGTTGCGGCCCGTTCTCCGGCCTTCAATGTTTCTTCGATCTTTCCACGAAGGGAGTGTTGCGGGCCGAGCTCCGTCAACAGAACTTGGCTGTAGCCCATGATGACCGTCAAGAGATTGTTGAAGTCATGCGCAATCCCTCCGGCGAGCCGGCCTACCGCTTCCATTTTTTGAGATTGCCGAAACTGTTTCTCGCTCTGTCGAAGAGCCTCTTCTACCCGTTTCCGTTCGGCACGGTCATCGAGTTCACGCAGCGCGCGTTGGACCGAAGGCACCAGTCGTCCGAGCCGTTGCTTGAGCACATAATCTGTGGCGCCTTGAAGCATGGTGTCGATCGCCAGTTCTTCTCCGATGGTGGCCGAGACGAAGAGAAAGGGCACGTCAGGACAGTGTTGGCGCGCCAATGTCAGCGCCGTCATGCCGTCAAATCCCGGAACCGAATAATCCGCGAGGATAACGTCCATCCGGCCTTCCTTGAGAGCCGCGACAAATGCCTGACGTGTATCGACAAGTTGCGACTGGCAGGGGATTCCACCCTCGATCAAGGTGGTCACAATGAGCTCCCCGTCGATCGGATCGTCTTCGAGGTGGAGTAGGCGGAGCGGAGTTTTCACAGGTCCTTTGTATGGAAACTACTCGATCGGGTCGGAGCCTTCGGGCGGCGGTTCATTGATCACACCCCAAAACACACCCAGTTCTTTCACGGCCGTGATGAACTGGTGGAACTCGACCGGTTTCACCACGTAGGCGTTGGCGCCCAACGCATAGCTTTGGGCCAAGTCACGCTCTTCCCGCGAAGAGGTGAGCATGACGACGGGAATCGGTTTCAGGTTCAAGTCATTCTTAATAGTTTTCAAGACCTCAAGCCCATCGACTTTCGGCATCTTAAGATCCAGGAATACGACGACCGGATTGCCCTGCTGCCTGGAGGCAAAGACTCCGCGGCAATAGAGGTAGTCGAGAACTTCGGCTCCGTCGTGGCAGACCACTACTTTGTCGGCGATGTGATGTTCCTCCATCGCAGCCAGCGCAAGCTCAGCGTCGCGCGGGTTATCTTCAGCAAGCAGAATAGGTTTGACAGTCGTCATCTGAGAGACCTCGCAAGCGGGAGCGAAAAGTGGAAGGTGGCCCCTTGGTCCAATGCGCCTTCGGCCCAGGTCCGTCCGCCATGCCGATGGATGATTCGTCGCACGTTGGCGAGACCGATGCCGGTGCCTTCAAACTCGTCGTTCCGATGGAGGCGTTGAAAAACGCCGAAGAGCTTGTCCACATACTGCATGTCGAATCCTACCCCATTATCACGGACGAACACCTCGGCTTCAACGGAGTTTTGCCTGGCGACGCCGATCTCGATCTTGGCCTCGGACCTCGTGGCCGTGAATTTCAGCGCATTGGAGATCAGATTCACGAACACTTGACGCAACATGGCCGGATCTCCTGAGACGCTGGGTAGTGGATGCATTGTCCAGGAGATTGTCCGCCCTTGCAAGTCAAGACGTAAATCGTGAAGGACCGTCTTGACAAGTTGGTCCAGATTGACCGTCGTGCGAAGCATGTCCTGCCGGCCCATACGAGAAAAGACGAGCAGGTCATCGATCAATTGCCCCATCTGTTTCGCGGAGCCTGAAATCGTCTGCAGATAGCGGCGGGCTTTTTCATCGAGCGATTCACCGGCCGCCTTGGACAGCAATGCCGCATACCCATCGATATGGCGGAGTGGAGCGCGCAGGTCATGCGATACAGAGTAGCTGAACGCTTCTAATTCTTTGTTGGAGGCTTCGAGCAACTCGCCACGGCTTTGCAACTCTGCGGCAACACGGCGGCGCTCGGTGACATCGTGGTGGATCAGAAAGTAGACAGACCCCAGGAGCACCAACTGCAGAAGCGCGCCGAGGCCGAGCAAGACAATGGTACTGTTCGTACTCCCGGCGGACTGAGTCACGCGGGCAAGAAGCGCTCGTTGTTCAGCCGAGTCGAGCTCTGTCATCAGCTCAAGGATTCCCTCGAGTTCGTTCTTTGCGGCTCCGGAAAGCGCGAGGTGACGAACACCTTCATAGCCAAGCTTCTCACGCTGGGAGATGGCCTCCGCCTCTGCCCCCAACTGTCTGGCGATAAGCCGTTCGAGTACCTCTACGCGATTCTGCTGGTCACCTCTCTCGTTCGTCAGGCCTCTGAGATACCGAAGGTATTCGGGTATTCGTTCGACGACGGTCCGGTAGGATGCGAGGTACGACTCGTCGCCGGTGACAAGATAGCGCCGATGACCACTTTCCGCGGCGCCGAGGGCCTCTCTGACTGAATCGAGGAGTTGCAGCAATTCGTGGCTTTTGGTATCGAGCCGGCTATTCTCAATCAAGATAGCGGTATTGCGGTAGGAGATGGCGCTGATGACGACAATGCAGGCAAACACGAGCCCAAATCCCGCAAGAACCCGCCGCTCGATGGACCAATGGGTGAACCATTCTATACCCCGGCCGGTCTTGGGAGACGAGACTGGACTACTGTCCAGAACCGGCTCCGAATGAATAGCGGCTGGCGTAGATGGCCGTTCCTGTGTGATGGATTCCATGGTTCAAACATGCGCGGGCGTGGGAACATACACCAATGTCGTGGAAACTGTACCCTCCTACGGAAGACCCTGCAAGAAATATTTTAGTAGAAGGCGCATTCGTTGCCAGAAAACCGCCGCTGTGAACTTAGCCGCCGAAGGGAATGACGGGAGGGGGAACGGGAAGAGATGCCGTTGGATCAGCCGCGTTTGAAAATGCCAAAATGGCCGAAACAACCCAATCGGTAACAGGTTGTGGATAGACGCCGATCGCGAGGGTGCCCGCGAGACAGACATAGACCACTACTTTGATCGGGCCCGATACTTTAAGCGGTGACCGCTCTCGGGGTTCGCTCACGTACATCTTCTTCACGACGATGAGGTAGTAGTACATGGAAATGACGACGTTGATGAGCCCGACAGCGATGAGCAAGTAGAGCCCTTCCTTGACGGCCGCGATAAAAATATACAGCTTGCCGATGAAACCGGCCAGTGGAGGCACCCCGGCCAAAGACAGGAGAAAAATCAGCATCGAAAAGGCGAGAAACGGCGACCGACGGCCCAAGCCGCTGTAGTCCTCGATTTCCTCGCTGCCGATGGCTTCGCTGACGGCGATGACAATGGCAAAGGCGCCGAGGTTGGCGAACAGATAGGTCAGGAGATAGAACAGCATCGCATCACTGCCCATCTTCGTGCCGGTCGCAAGGCCGATCAGCACGTTGCCGATCTGCGCGATACCGGAATAGGCCAAGAGCCGCTTCACGTTCTTTTGAGCGATGGCCACGATGTTGCCGTACGTCATGGACAAGATAGATGCGGCAACGAGCAACAGGGTCCAGACCGGCCTAAAGGTCGCCAAGGCGACGAGGAACATCCTCAGGAGGATGGCAAAAGCCGCTCCTTTAGGCGCGATCGAGAGGAATGCTGTGACCGGCGTCGGCGATCCATGATAGGTGTCCGGTATCCAGGAGTGAAAGGGCACCGCGCCGATTTTAAATCCTAATGCGGCGAAAATCAGCAGGAAGCCGATGGCCAATCCCGGAGTGGCCTGTGCCGTCTTCATATCGGAAAACACCAGTTTGCCTGTTTCTCCATAGACCAAGCTGATGCCATAGGCGAGGAGGGCGGCGGCAAAGATGCCCAGGATGAAAAACTTGATGCCCGCTTCGTTCGAGGCCATGTCCTCGCGGAGGTAGGCGACGAGGACATAGAAACCGAGGGTGGAAAATTCCAGAGCGATAAAGACCGACAGCAGGTCGTTCGCGGAAGCCATAAACATCATGCCGAGGGCCGACATCACGACCAGGAAGTAATATTCTCCGCGGAAGAATTTGAATCGATGAATGTAATCGACGGACGCCAGAATGACGAGAATCGTCGATCCGACGATGAACATTTTGAAAAACAGGGCCACCCGGTCGAGGGCGAACATGTGTGCAAAAAGAGTTCCTGTAATGCCGGCGAAATCGAACCAGGCCAGGCAGCCGAGGGTGGCGACAAGCCCGACGATGCTGAAATAGGCCAATTGTTCGTTGCGCAGCTGAGGAAACGAGAAATCGACGATCAGGATAAGACAGAGCCAGGACGTGAGCAGAATCTCCGGTAGCAGCAGTAGAATATCGGAGGGAGTCATCGTGAGCGTAAACGTCATTGATCACTCCGTGAAACGTCGTCAGGAAGCGCTGCCAAGTTTTGGGGGGATGAATCGACCTTCGCCTCACGTTTCACGTCTAACGTTTCACGTTCTTGCGAAGCCACCGGCACAACGCGGGTGATTTTCGCAATCAAGGGATCGACGCCCGATCGCACCACGTTGTAAAGATGCATGGGGAAGAAAAAGAACCCGACGCTGACGGCAATCATGATCAAGAGCGGAAGACGATCGGCTACGGAGACGGCGTCGTGCGCGTGGCTGTACTTCTGATCCATCGGCCCGTAGAAAAGTCCCCGCATCATCTTGAACAGGTAGGCCAGTGTCAAGACGATGCCGACCACGGCTACGATGACTTGGATCGGGTATTTGTTCCAACTGCCGACAATGATCATCACTTCGGCGATGAAGTTCACGGTGCCAGGCACGCCGACCGAGGCCAGGCACGCCACCACGAAACAGCCAGAGATGAACGGCATGCGATTCGAGAGTCCGCCGAGGGAAGGAATGTCACGGCTGTGCGTCTGATCGTAGACCCACCCGGCCATGGCGAAAAGCATACCCGTGGCCATGGCGTGGGCGAACATATACATCACTGCGCCAGTCAAACTGATGTAGTCCAGCGCGGCCATGCCTAGGAAGACATAACCCATGTGGCTGGAACTGGAGTACCCGATGACGTACTTGGTGTCTTTGGCATAGAACGCCACGAACCCGCCGTACACGATGCTGAATATGCAGAGCACCGCCGCGATGGGCATGAGTTCTCTGGTGGTCTCCGGCAGGATCTCAAAGGCCACCCGGATGATGGAAAAATGGCCGAGCTTCATCAGCACGCCAGCGTGCAACATACTCGTGGCAGCCGGTGCGGCGGCATGGCCCACAGGAGACCAGGAATGCAGCGGCCACAGTGGCGCGATCGCGGCAAAGCCGATGAAGATCAGTAGCCAAATGATCTTGTCGAGGGTGGTGCCCAAAACCGGGATGTTCATCAGCTTGGCCTGTTCACGCAGAACGAGAATGTCGAAGGTATTGAGCCCCGCATACTTGTAGATCAGCAGAATCCCCATCAACGCCGCCACGGCAAACGCTGAGAGGAAAAGCACCAGCTTCATCGCAGCATATTCTTTACTGTTGGACTCGAAGTTGAGAATGAACCCGACCGAATCTCGCTGTTTGAGGCCTTCCGGGTCCGTCATCTCGTTGTATTTTTTCGTGTGGCTTCCCCACATGCCCAACAGGAGATACATGGGGATCACAGACATTTCGTAAAAGAAGAAAAGAAAGAACAGATCCAACGACATGAAGACGCCGATCGTGGCTGCGGCGAGGATGAGCAGCCAGATATAGAATTCTTTCGTCCGATCCTTAATGTGCCAGGAGACGAATATCCCTGCGAACAATAAGATGCCCGACGCCAGCACCAACGGCGTACCGATGCCATCCACCCCGAGGTGGAGCGAGATGCCCAGTTGGCGAGACCATTCGAATCGCTGGACGAACTGGAAGCCTCCCTTGACGTGATCGTAGGCAAAGAACAGGTAGAGCGCGGCGAGCAAGGACACAAGGGCCGATCCAGCCGCAATCCCCCGCACAAGCATCGCCTGCCGGTTGGAGACAAAGATCAGCGCAATGGCTCCCGCGAACGGAGCGAACAGGATATAGAGTAACGCGTGGTCACCCATGAAACTCAATCCACCCTAGCTGTCTGTTTGGACTCGATCGACGCCACAGTCCCATGTTCCAGCCGATCCACCAGCGCCTGCACCGATCCGTTCATCATTCTCAAGAAAGGGGCGGGGTAGAGGCCGATCCAAAGGATCATCACCGACAGGGCCGTCGCGATGAATATTTCGCGGGGACGCAGATCGCTGATGGAGTCTTTGACGGCCTTGCCGAGCGGGCCCAACATCGACCGTTCGTAGTACCAAAGAAAATAGGCTGCGCCGAAAATGACTCCGGTGACCGCAATCCCGCCGTACAACCAATTGGCCTTGAAGGTTCCCAGGAGAATAAGGAACTCGCTGACGAAGCCGTTGGTGCCGGGCAGACCGATCGACGCCAACCCAATGAATAAGAAAAAGCTTGCGAGCAAAGGGGTCTGTTTGGCCATCCCTCCGAATGAGCCCAGTTGGGTGTTCTGCTGCCTTGTATAGAGAAAGCCTGCAATAAAGAACAACCCCGCCGTGCTGAACCCCAAGTTGATCATGGTGAGGAGGCTGCCCTGAAGCCCCTGATAGTTGAGAGCAAACAGGCCGATCACCACGAACCCGAGGTGACTGATGCTGCTGAATGCGAGGAGCCTGCGAAAGTCTTGTTGGACCAGCGCCATAATGGCCCCGTAGAGAATCGCCGCCAATCCCAACGCCATGACGATTGAGATGACGGTCTGGCTTTTCGATGCGTCCGGAAGCAACGGAATGCTGAACCGGATAAAGCCGAACGTCCCGAGCTTCAACCCAGCCAGCACCACCGCCATGCCAATCGGACCTTCGAAGAGGGCGTCCGGGAGCCAGGTGTGGAAAGGGAACACCGGGGCTTTGAACGCGAATCCGAGGAACAACAGCCAGAAAATGAGAACTTGCTGGCTGAGCGGAATTGGAACGGACAGTAGTTCCAATAAGTCAAATGAGTACGTCGGCTCCATATGCCGAAGCGTCGCCCACTGGTAATAATTAATATCCAAGAGGACAATGCCCACCAACATGAAGACGCTACCAAGCAAGGTATACAGCACGAATTTCAGTGCAGCGTAGTGCCGCTCCGCACCTCCACCCCAGAGTTTGATCAGAAAATAACTGGGGATGAGCATGAGTTCCCAAAAAACGAAGAAGAGGATCAAGTCGAGGGAGAGAAAAACCCCCATCGTGGTCGTCTCAAGGGCCAGAAGCGCCATCATATAGAGCTTCACTTGATGGCGGACGGTGTCCCAGGAATAGATCACGATCAGGACCGTGAGAAAGGCGGTGAGCCCGACGAAGAGCACACTGATCCCGTCGACCGCGAGGTGGTAGCTGATTCCGAGAGTGGGAATCCATGGCACGTGTTCGGAAAACTGCATGGCCGCCGAGTCTGGCGTGAATCGTATGAGGACGAATACGGAGAGGACTAGCTCTATGAGCGCGACTGCCAACGCGGAGATCCGGACCATGTCCTCGTCGTCGAACAGCCACAGGACGACAGCCCCGATGACGGGAAGAAAAAGAATACAGGTGAGAATGGGAAATGTTGACGCCAGTTCTTCTAACATGATCGTGCGTTATAGTTGCATGATGAGCTGAATAATGACCGCCAGCAGGAAGAGCCCCGCCACAATGATCGCGGCGTAATGATGCACCATCCCGCTCTGCAGTTGCCGCCATTGACGGGCGGCAAGATGGTTGCCGTATCCGATGACGTTCAGCCCGCCGTAGATCACATATTTTTCCATCCAGGTCGAAGCGGCCGCGACGACATCGGCCAAGTGTGCGACAGCACGCACGAGACCGTCGATCACGTTGCGGTCAAACCAATCGAGCAGAAGCCCCAACTTCTTGGTCGGCTCCACCCACACCAGGTCATACAGTTCATCGACGTAGTACTTGTTGAGCAAGATCCGGTAGGCTGCCTGAAACTTTTCGGCTAGGCGATCCGGCAACGAGAGATTCACGCTGTACAAATAGTGCGCGAGGCCCCAGCCCAGTAACGCAATCCCTGTGGCAATCATCATAAGAGTGAGCACGAGTCCTAGGCTCACGTCATGCTCTGCTCCCGTGCCCGCGACCGGTGCAAGGAACTGATGGAGCCAGCCCTGTTCAGGGGGAAATCCCAGGAACCCACCGAGAATGGACAGAACGCCTAACGCCATGAGTGGGGCAACCATCACCATTGGGGACTCGTGGACATGCTCCTCTGTATGATGGTCCATGCGAGACCTGCCATAAAAGGTCAGATAGATCAGGCGGAACATGTAGAAGGAGGTTAAGAGGGCGCCAATGGCAGCCAGGCTATACAGCAGGTAGTGGTGATGCGTGAAGGCGTGGGCGAGAATTTCGTCTTTGCTCCAGAAGCCTGCCAGCGGCGGAATGCCCGCAATAGCGACCGTGCCGATCAAAAACAGCCGATGGGTCCAGGGGATCTTCGAGCTGAGGCCGCCCATCTTTCGAATGTCTTGTTCGCCCGAGAGCGCATGGATGACCGACCCGGCCGTGAGGAATAAGAGCGCCTTGAAGAAGGCATGGGTCATCAGGTGGAAAATGGCGGCCGTATACGCCCCGATCCCACACCCGAGAAACATGTACCCAAGCTGGCTCACCGTCGAATAGGCCAAGACGCGCTTGATATCCGTTTGCACGAGACCGATCGTGGCCGCAAACAACGCGGTGAGTCCCCCGATGACACCGACGATCGTCATGGCCGTCGGTGACAAATCGAAAATGGCATGGTTCCGCACGATCATGTAGACTCCGGCGGTCACCATCGTGGCAGCATGGATGAGGGCGCTGACTGGTGTCGGACCTTCCATCGCATCCGGGAGCCACGTATAGAGAGGAAGTTGGGCCGATTTGCCGACTGCGCCGACAAGGAGGCAGAGCGCGATCACCGTGGCCATCTCCGGCGAGAGCTGGCCGGCCTGGGCAAACACCTTCGTGTAGTCGAGCGTCTTGAAATTGACGAAAATAAGGAAGATCGCCAGCAGGAAGCCCGCGTCCCCGATGCGGTTCACGACAAAGGCTTTCGAGGCGGCCTTGGCAGCGGAAACTTTGTCGTAGTAATAGCCGATCAGCAGATACGAACAGAGTCCTACCCCTTCCCAGCCGATGAAGAGCACTACATAGTTGTTCCCCATGACGAGGAGCAACATGGAGACCATGAAAAGGTTCATGTAGGTGAAAAATCTGGTAAATCCGCTTTCCCCATGCATGTAGCCGACGGAGTAGATGTGGATCAGCAACCCGACTCCCGTGACGACGAGCAGCATGACGCACGTCAGAGGATCGACGAGATAGGCGAGGTTGATGTTGAGGTCGCCGCCGAAGATCCATTGATAGGCAATGACTTCATGGGCCGTGCCAGTCCGTAAGATATCGACAAACACGGCGATGGCGCAGAGAAACGACAATCCCACCGATCCCCAGGCGAGCCGGTGCGCGACATCGTGGGAATACCGCCTGCCGACGAGCCCGTTCAGAATGACGGCCAGTAAGGGAAACAGCGGAATGAGTTTGATGAGTAGATCGGTCACGTTACCACTTTAAGAGGTTCATCTCGTCCACGTTCGTGGAGATCTTTCCACGGAACACCACGATAATGATGGCCAGCCCGATCGCCGCTTCCCCGGCGGCAATGGCGATGATAAAGAGCGCCACCAGTTGGCCCGCCATGGATTCCAGGTAATGGGAGAAGGCTATGAGGTTAATGTTTGCCGCGTTTAACATAATCTCGACCGACATCAGCACGATGATGAAGTTTCGTCGGATCAAGACACCGAGCAGGCCCGTGATAAAGAGCACAGCGCTGACGGCGACATATGCGCTGAGAGGAATCATAGTTGCTCGTGGAGCCGGAGACGTGAGATGCGAGACGCACGAACTCTGGTCTTTTCTACTACCACTCGCCGCTTCACGCCTAACCCCTTATACCTTACGTTCTCGGTTTGTAGGTTTCGGCGTTTTTGCCAAGACGATCGCTCCGATCACGGCGCCCAGCAGGAACACTCCGACGATTTCGAACTGCAACAGATATTCGCTGAACATCTTGATCCCAACCGCATGGGTATCGCCGTTCTGAAGTATCGCCGCGGTTGTGGCATCACCCTTTGCACCTCCAAAGGGTGAACGGACCAGGAGAGCCAGCACGAACAATGATCCGATCGCTGCTGGAGCCAAAAAGTACAGGTAGGAGGAGTGGAGATACCGGTCGTCGGTCTTCAAGTTCATGAGCATTAAGACGAAGAGGTAGAGGACGAGGATAGCGCCGGCATAGACGATGATCTGTACGGCCCAGAGAAACTCAGCGTTGAGAAGAATGAAGAGTCCGGAGACATGGACCAACAGAGCCAGAAGCGCCAGGCCGCAATGCACCGGGTGCCTCAAGGCGACAGTCAAGACGCCTGCAGCAATACTCGCCAGGGCAAAATAAGCAAAAAAGACTAAAACCATCGATTGCTTAACTCAGATGCTTGGGTGGCGGTTGGGTCGGTTTGACTACCGATTGCGGGAAGTAATACCGATATTCCCGGCTTTCCTCAACATTCTTTTCCTGATTGTGCGCGTACAAATATTTCTTCGCATCCTCGAGATGGCGCTCGCCGATTTCGTACAGCCGCTTTTTGTCAAACATCAAGGTGCGTTTATCGTGGGTCGAGAACTCGTACATCTTCGTCATCGCCAGGGCATTGACGGGACAGGCCTCCACACAGTAGCCGCAAAAGACGCATTTTGTAATGTCGATGTAAAACTCGCTGGCGAACCGCTGCAGCGGGCGATCTGCATCCTCTGAACTGATGACCTTGATGCAGCGAGACGGGCAGGCGGCTTCGCAGAGATCGCAGCCGACACAGCGTTCCTGGTGATCGTCGTAGCGCAAGAGCGCGAGCGCCCCCCGATGAGTGTCGGGAATGGTCCGCTGCTCCCGCGGATACTGGAACGTGATGGGCTTATGGAACATGTGCTTGAACGTCACCTTCATGGCATCCCAGATCTCATAGAAGAGGGCGGCCTGGAGGATTTGTTTTGTCAGCGCAGCAACACGCATGTGCGTTTCCTGTTCCTTCTTATGCCTTCTCGATCGTCACCCGGGTCCGCTTGAACGAGGGAACTCCCGTTGTTGGATCAACCTGGACCGACATCAAATCCTTCACCGGCGGCTCATTGAAATGTTCCGGGAAGAAGCAGGTCTGCGGAGCAATGGATTGATCCGGCTGCACCGCCAATTGCATGGAACCGATGTCCGACGTGAGGCGCACCATCGACCCTTCGCCCACTGCGAGCTGTTCCATGTCTTGAGGGTTCATTCTAAGCCGCCCGGTATTGGGGGCAATGGTGATAAGCCCGGGGGCGTTCGTGGACATTTTCCCGGAATGATACAGCACTTGTCCCATCAGTAACGAGAACGACCGCTCGCTCTTGGGGTCGGACGGAGCAGCAGCTCGATAACGCGCCGCCACATCAGTGGCATACCCGTTGGAAAGATAGCGGTCTACCGTCGGCACAACCTTGCGCGGTTGTCCGAGGTTGTAATACCCGGGCAGCAATTTCATAATCTCGGCTTGAATGTCGTTCGGGGACTGGTATTCCCATTGACAGCCAATTGCGTTGGCCAATGCCGTCATGATGTGCCAGTCCGGCAGACTTTCCCCGATTGGGTCGATGGCCTCACGGGTGCGCAGCACTCGGCCTTCGAGGTTGGTGAAGGTGCCGTCCTTTTCCGCAGAGGTACAAGCCGGCAGCACCGCATGCGCCATCCGAGCCGTGTCTGTCAGGAACGGATCCTGAACGACGAGCAGCTCCAATCGATCCAACGCGGCGCGGACTTCCATCGATGCGGGTAACGTAGCGAGCGGGTTTTCCCCTATGACATACAGGGCGCGAATCTGGCCGCTCCTGCAGCGCTTGAGAATCTCTACGAGGTTCGCCCCGGAGCCGGCCGCTGGAAGCGTGGCATCCCAGGCCTTGGCATAGCGATCGCGAGCCACCTGATCGTTGAACGAGGCTTGGCCGGGAAGAAATTCCGGCGCGGCGCCCATATCGACCGCGCCCTGCTCGTTCGACTCTTCCGTCACCGTATTCACCCCGCAGCCAGGTTGGCCCAGCTTGCCTGTGACCCAGGCGAGATCGATCAGTTTTAAGACGTTCCGATACCCGTCCGGCTGGCGGACGATGCCTTCCGCGCAGAGGATGATGGAACGGGGCGCTTCCGCAAAGATCGCCGCAGTCTCTTTTAACAACTCGACAGACATGCCGGTCTGGGCGGCCACCTGCTCCAATGAAACGCGAGCGACAGCGGCCTTGAGGGCTTCGAACGCTTGTGGATGTTTCTTGATGCTGTCTTCGTCGATCAAATCCATTTCCAGAGTGGCCTTCACCAGTCCGTCGATCACGAGCCCTTCCGTTCCCGGCTTGATCAGAACAGGATGAGATGCAAGCTTGGCAATGTTCGTGACAGCGGAATCGATGACGACGACTTGCGCTTTATAGACACGAATCGCTTCTTTGATGCGCACAGCCGTGAGCGGGTTGGTTTCCGTGATGTTGGAGCCGATCAGTATGACGGCTTTGGCTTTGGTCAGATCTTCCCAGTCGTTCGGGCTCCGTCCAATTCCCAAGGCGTGCTGGGAGGCATGGATAAAGTTGAGGTGCCCATAGCGTGCGCTGCTGTCGAGATGGTTGGTCCCGAACCCTACACGCATGAGTTTCTGGAAGAGATACAGCTCTTCGTTGGTGCAGCGGGCGGTGATCAGTCCGGCAATCGCATCTGGTCCGTTCTTTCGTCGGATTTCGGAGAACCGGTCCACCACCTGGTGCATGGTCTCAAGCCAGGGGGTTTCGACAAGCTGATTGCCCTTGCGAAGGAGTGGTTGCTTCAGACGCGCCGTGCTGTCGATGTACTCGAACCCGAACCGTCCCCGCACACAGAGCCCGCCATGCCCCTTGGCCGTCTCAGTCCGGTCGCCCCATTTGTTCTTCCAGGATAGAGGTGAGGTCACGCGAACGACTTCAATGTCCTTGGTCTCAAGGTACATCTGGCAGCCATCCCCGCAGTAGTTGCAGGTCGTCGTGGTTTTCTTCATCTGCCACGGCTTATACAAATATTTGGAGAACTTGTTTGTGATGGCCCCGACTGGACAGACCGCAAGACAGTCTCCGCAGAATTCGCAGGACAGTGCGAGATCTCCCTTCGGCACCACTTGATTGAATCCGCCCTTCTTCATGAACTGCAGCGCGTCGATCATCAACACGTCTTTACAGACGTTGATGCATTCTGCGCAGGCAATACAGCGGTTCATATTGAAGTCGAGTACTGGGCTACGCGTATCTTCCGGAATAAATTTCTGCTTCGCGTTGGCCAGATTCGTGACCCCGTGCTGGAAAGCCATGTCTTGCAGTTCGCAATGGCCATCGGCGTCGCAGACCGGACAGTCGAGTGGATGGACCGAGAGGTGTTTTTCCACTGCTTTCTTACGGGCTTGGAAGAGTTCGTCCCCGTCGGTCTTGATGATCATGCCGGCCGCCGCTTTCGCGGTGCAGGAGCGGACAGGCGCTTTCTTGCCTTCCTGCATAACCAAACACATGCCGCAGGAGCCGAAGGGGTCGAAGGTATAGTGGTAGCACATGGCCGGGATGATCTTGCCCGTGCTCGAAATCACGTCGTAGAGCGAGACCCCGCTCTTTGCCGTCACGGACTTCCCATCGATCGACAGTTCGATCGTCGCTGCTTCCACGTCAGGATTGGTTGCCGGCTTCAGTCCCATATTTCTTCCTCGCGAAAAGTGAAACGTAAAACGCGAAACTAAATTGCCGCACTACCTTTCACTTTTCACATCTCACGTTTCACGCTTACCGGTCGCACTCTCCCATCACGATATCGTAGGTGCCAAAGATCGTGACCGCGTCGGCAATCATATAGCCTCTGGACATATGGTCGAATGCGCCCATGTGAATAAAGGAGGGGGCGCGAATTTTCAATCGGTACGGTTTCCCGCCGCCCGTGCTCACGATGTAGAACCCCAGCTCTCCTTTGTGCGCCTCGGTTCCGCAATAGATCTCTCCCGGAGGGGCGTCGAAGCCCTGCGAGAAGAGCTTGAACTGCTGGATCATGGATTCCAGATTCGTAAAGACTCGTTGCTTCGGTGGCAAGGTGACGCTGGGTACGTCGGCCATAATGGGACCGTCCTGCATCTGCTCCAGGCATTGACGGATGATTTTCACGCTCTCATAGAGTTCCTGGACGCGGATCCAGTACCGATCGTAGGTGTCGCCGTTCTTGCCGAGCGGGACACTGAATTCGCATTTCGGATAGGCCGAATAAGACTGGGCTTTACGGAGGTCGTAATCGACGCCGGATCCACGGAGTGTCGGCCCACTCAGGCCGAAACTCACGGCGTCTTCCGCCGAGATGATGGCCACTCCCTTGGTTCGCCCGACCCAAATCCGGTTCGTCTCCAGAAAAACCATGTACTCGTCGATTTTTGGCGGAAAGTAGTCAAGGAACTGCTTCAGTTTATCGAGTAGCGAGGCGGTGAAGTCTCGCTCGACGCCGCCGATGCGATACCAACTGGTGGTGAGGCGCGCGCCACAGAGCTCGTCGAACCAATCCATCAGAATTTCTCGATCACGGAAGCAATAGAAAAAGACGGTCATAGCTCCGATGTCGAGCGCCTGGGTGCCGAGCCAAAACTGATGGCCGATGATCCGTTGAACCTCTGCGACGATTGTACGCAGGTATTCTGCGCGGTCCGGCACGGTAATATTCATCAGTTTTTCGACCGCGCGGCAGTACGCAAAATTGTTGTACATCGCACAGACGTAGTCGAGCCGGTCGGTATGGGGAATAAACTGGTGATAGGTGCCGTCCTCCGCAAGCTTCTCCACCCCGCGGTGCAAATATCCCAACACAGGCGTAGATTTAACGAGGCGCTCTCCTTCCAATTCGAGGATCACTTTCAACACCCCATGGGTGGCGGGATGCTGGGGACCCATATTGAGCAGGAGCTCCTCCGTGCGCAGAGTCGGAAGGGTCTCGCTTTCCGGGTGAGCCGGATCGATCTTGTACACAGTTGTTCGTTGATCTTCAAAGGCCATCGTCCGTCCTACCGAGCCGTTTCGTCCAGAAACTCGAACGTGTCGCGCCAGCCCTTGCCACGGAGCGGAAAATCTTTTCGCAATGGATACCCTTCGGTATAATCGTCCGGCAGAAGGATCCGGCGGAGGTCTGGATGGTGCCGGAAGCGGATTCCCATCATGTCGTAAACCTCGCGCTCCATAAAATCCGCGCCCTTCCAGATATCCGTCAGAGAATCCACAATACAGTCCGACTCCGGCACCCTGGTCTTGAGCCGGATGCGATGGCGCTTCCTGATCGAGTAAACCTCGTAGACGACTTCAAATCGTTCTTCATCGTCGGGCCAGTCGATCGAACTCACATGCACGATGTAGTCAAAATCCATGGCCGGGTCGTCATGAAGGAATTCTGCAACCTCATGGAGTCGGTCCCTCGTCACCGTCACTGCAAGATCGCCACGCCATTCGACGGCTTTGACGAAGCCGGCAGAATAGTTCTCTTGGATTCGGCTGGCCAGTTGTTGCAAAGACATCGATCGAGACCTAAGTTTTAAGGATGGGCTTGACTTGATCCGGTTGCTTCAGAAACACGGGCTTCAACATGATTCGTTCTTGCAATTTAAGGATGCCGTCAAAGAGCGCCTCCGGCGTTGGAGGACAACCAGGCACATAGATATCGACCGGCACAAAGCGATCAACACCTTGGACGACGCTATAACTATCGTAGATATTCCCTGAAGTTGCGCAAGACCCCATGGCAATGACATATTTTGGTTCAGGCATCTGATCGTACAATTTTCGGATAACGGGAGCCATCCGCCGGCAGACGGTACCAGCCACGATCATCAGATCGGACTGGCGCGGTGAAGCCCGGAAAACACCGGCCCCATAGCGGTCCATATCGTATCGGGACGACACTGCGGCGATCATTTCGATCGCGCAGCAGGCCAGGCCAAATGTCATGGGCCAGAGTGACCCCTTGCGACCCCAGTTCACGGCTTTTTCTATTGTCGTGATGATGACGTCGGGCGTCCCGTCCTTGTCATGACGTCCGATTTGGATCAATCCCATTCCAGGGCTCCCTTCCGCCACGCATAGACATAGGCCACCAAAAACAATCCGATGAAAATCAGCATTTCAATCAACCCGATCAACTCGATCTTGGTGAAAACCACTGCCCAAGGGTACAGAAAGATGACTTCGATATCGAAAATCACGAACAACATCGCAAATATGTAATAACGAACCGGGAAGGGCATCCTGGCATCCGAGAACGGCTCCGATCCGCATTCATAGGTAGAGAGCTTCTCCGATTCAGGATACTTCGGATGGACCAGATAACTGACGATCAGCGACCACAGGCCGAACGTCAAGGCGATGACTACAAAAAACAGAATCGGAAAGTATCTGGTCAGATACTCAAGAAGTAACTCGGAACCACTCATGGGGCTGACCTTTCAACGCCTTGAGGTGTATGGAGGGTGGGATTTTAGACTCTGGATTATAGGGATAGCAAGCGTCCAAAAGACCTGTAGGATCGACCCGAAAGTCCTAGATGTCCGCCTGGCATTGCTTGGTGGCAAAGCGAAAGCAATGCAATGAAAAGCAGGCGTACAGTTCCGGGGAAACCGACGGCACACTCACTGAGATCAGTCGAGGCTCTCCAGACTGAGCACGACACAGATGACTGCGGATTGCTCGCCTCCATGAATGATCAGGAGATCTATACAATTCAATAGATATCTATCGGCCTGCCGGGATGGATTTTTATGTTATCAGGAGCTCTTCGTTTTGCCTGGTAGGGTGGTGGACATGCGGCTTGATGGCATACGCAGGTGGGAGGATGACACGTGGTCGATTTGATCCCATTCGGGCTCCAGCGCCGAGAAAGCCTTGGCTTTCTTGCGTCTGTGAATCTGGGTCTCGATGCGAGGGCGATCTTTGCGTTGAACGCCCCGGATCGGAGGCTGGCCAGGCACCATGATGTTCTCTCCTTTTAAAAATTTTCTACCGGTCACCATAGCATCCAGTGAATAGAGGATCAATAAGAGCAAGGCCCCAATATTCTTGACAATGCAGGACTATTTGCTATGGTTCTGACAGTACCACTTGCCTATTATGAAGGACAACTACCATGGCTAACTATTCAATGAAATATGTCGTCCCTTTTATGGCCTGGACTTTGGCTACACCTCTCCTTCCCCTAGCCTGGGCAATCGACGACCTCAATGCGATCAGGTACGGGGAACCCGCATTGGCCTATTCGTCCGGCTCCATCCAGCACTCGACTCCGCTAGATGGGTTTGTGAATGTGATTACCGGTGACAATCAAACCACCGGAGATCACATGATATCGGCAACCAGGGATGTCCTGTATCTCCGCCTGAAGAATCCCAGCGATGTTGCGATCGGCGATCTTTTCACAATCTACAAACGGCCGCGCAAAGTATTCCATCCCATTACCGGTCAATACATGGGTTACGTAGTCAATCGACTGGCCATTGTTCGGGTAACCCAACTGGATGACCTGACCACCGTTCAGGTCGTACGGGCTTACTCAGCTATATCGCCGGGTGATCCGGTGATGAGGTTCGTGTTTCCGACTGAGGAAGAGACAGCAGGTGGTCAACCCTCCAATGGCGATGTGGAGGGACGGATTGTAGAGTTGCAGTCCAACATGGGCGTCATGAACGTGGTGGCGCAACGGAATGTCGTGTATCTGGACCGAGGACGAGAAGACGGGATCAGGCCCGGGGATCGAATGGACGTGGTCCGAACCGGAGGAAATCTTCCTAAGCGGACCGTCGGCGAACTGAGGATCCTGTCGATGGAAGACAAAACTGCTACGGCGCTGATCACAAGATCGACCTCGCGCATTCTCAAGGGCGATCGCTTCATCGTGAAAAGTCATGATCCTGAAGCCACGCCGATCTCTCAATCACCCCTACAGTTGCTGAGCGATTCTCCTGCCCAGAATGTCTCACCTGCTACGGCTCCTTCTCCGAGCAAATTCCAGGTCACCAACGTCGCCGGCGAAACCCGAGTCAGTCTCAGTGACTTGATGAAGCAGCTTCGGTTTGAATCAGGCGAAGCCAAGATTACGTCCGAGGGCTATCAGGTACTCGATGAGCTGATTGCGCATCTCAAGACCAATGCCGGCGATCGGTTGATTCGAGTCGAGGGCCATGCAGATAACATGGAAATCGGCCCTTCGCTGAAGTCGATCTACCAGACAAACTGGGACCTGTCGAAAGCACGGGCTGGAGGTGTCCTCCGTTATTTAATCGAGAAGGGCGGGATCGATTCGGCGAAGCTCTCTTCGGTCGGCTATGGCGATACGAAGCCAATAGCCGGAAATGCGACCGAAGTGGGGCGGCAGAAGAATCGTCGTGTAGATATTGTGCTCTATTCCCCCGAGTCAACCAAAGAGCAGTCTGAGCCGGCCGCGAAGCCAGCCGAGAACAGCAGTAACGGATACAGCTTGTCTCGTCTCAGCTCAGCAGAAAGCGGGGCTCCGGCTCCTGCGGCGGATCAGACGATCCCAGCGGCTCCAGCTGGTTCCTCCAAAGCGGAGCCTTCATCTGTTCCTACGGATCCTGCTTCGACGACGATTCCTGCATCAGGCAGTCAGGGCGGTTCAGATCAGAAACCCGCTGCTCCTGTCGTTCCCCCACAATAAACCCATCAAGTATCGTGAGGAGGGATGACGAGTATCGTCATCCCTCCTCGGCCCCCTTCAAAGCCTTTTCGTCCGCGCCCTCTCGTTGTTCCCCCTTTTCCCGTGCTGCTACAATGCGGCATGACTTCGACACAAGCAACCTCCCCACACATAGAGGTCGAGGCCCTCTTCGCCGATGTCATTGTCCCACGACATCTGGCGGGCCCGTTCACCTACACTGTGCCCTCGTTGCTCAGACCCACACTGCGTATTGGACATCGAGTGCTCGTACCCTTCGGACGGTCGGTCCTCCAAGGAGCTGTGATCGCCCTCTCCCACGTTCTTCCTCAAGGTCTTGATCCAGCACGCCTCAAGGAGATTCGTTCACTGCTCCCGGAGGGGGCCGCAACAGATATGTCCTCGAACTTGTTCCAGCTCTCACGACAGGTGGCTGAACAATATGTCGCGCCATGGGGACAATGTCTCAGGTTGGTGCTGCCTCCGGCGCCTAAACCTCGGGCGCAGGTCAGCCGCTACGAACTGACGGAACAAGGGCGGGCCACACTTGCGACTCGAAAATCCTGCTCGATGAAAGCACGGGCGCTGCTCACACGTCTTGAGAGAAACCCTTCGGGACTTCGCCGGTCGTCCCGCAGTCCTGGTCTGGGCGACTTGTTAGACGATCTCAAGGTTCGCGGGTGGGTGGTGGAAGTTCATGACCCACCGCCTAACTCGACGGTGCCCCTCACCCAGCTAACCAGACCGGCAAATCAACTCAGGCTTAACGTCACGGCACCCCTCATTCCTGACCCCACGATGTCTTGGTCGGAACCGCTGTTCAACGCGCTGAAAAAGCAACAACCCACTCGAGTTCTGGTGCAAGCCCCCTGGACCGATCGACTGAAGCTGTTGCAGCAGGCCGTTCACCTGATGCTCGATCGTGGACGAACGATTCTCATCATTGTTGGCGAAGCAGAACGGGCTCAATGGGTTGCCGGCTTGATTCGTGATGAGAAGGAGGGCATCTATCCTGCCTGCTTCCATAGCGGCCTTTCAGACCAGCTGAAAGCCGAAATGTGGGATCAGATCCATCGGCAGATCGTTCGCGTGGTCGTGGGAACCCGATCAGCTATTTTTCTTCCTTTGACCGCCATCGGAGCGATTTGGATCGAAGGAGAAGAAGATCCAGCGCTCAAAGAACCACAAGAACCACGCTACCATGCACGAGACGTGGCCTGGTTGAGAGCGCAGGATGAACAGTCAGTGCTGGTCCTGGGCTCTGCCCACCCCTCCCTTGAGACCAGAGCGGCAGTGGAGCAACGAGGAATCGTTGCACATCACTTCCTGCCGTCTCGTGCGCGAGCGAACGTACAGGTCGTTGATTTACGGGGCCATGGCCGTGGCACGGTGCTAAGTCAGCCGCTCGTTCAGGCCATCGGACAAGCGATCGATCGCCGGGCCGGCGTCCTGTTGTTTCTCAACCGGAAGGGCTATGCAGGCGCCCTCGTCTGTCGTGACTGCGGCCAGGTTCCCCGCTGTCCTACCTGTCGTGTGGCACTGATGTACTCTCGGCAGGTAGATCGTCTGCTCTGTTCCTACTGTGGGAATGTTACTCCCCTCCCCGAGACCTGCGTCTCCTGTTCGGGTCCTCGCATGCAGTTGATTGGGGAGGGCACAGAGCGGGTGGAAGAGGATACGAAGCGGTTGTTTCCTCACGCAACAGTGATTCGGCTCGATGGAGACACCATGCGGCGGCCGGCGCAGGCCGCGGCCCTCTGGCAGAGGGTCGCGCAAGGGAAGTGGGATATCATCGTCGGGACACAATTGCTGCTCCGCTGGGGGCCTCTCCCGACAATGGGCCTCGTTGGGATTGTGCAGGCGGACGCAGGACTCAGCGTGCCGGATTTCCGATCCGCCGAACGTACCTATCACACGCTCCTTGACGCGGTCGGTCTCGCTGATCCGTCAGAAGCCGGCGGCCAGGTTATCGTGCAGACGTATCTGTCATCTCACTATGCGATTCGGGCTGTGGCTCAGAACGACGAATCCGTCTTCATATCGGAAGAGTTATCCCATCGAGCCGCATTGGGTTATCCGCCCATGATCCATCTGATTGCGCTCCTTGTATCTGGAACCGACGAGAAAATGGTTTACGACGCTGCCAAGACCTGGGTGGATCGTCTCACCGCCCGCACTCCAAAGACCCTCTCGACGACTCCATCGATCGGGAGACCCGATCGTTTCACTGTTCTGGGGCCCATCCCCTCTCCGGTGCCGAAACTCCGGGGACGGTATCGGTGGCAAATTCTCGTGAAATCGTCCGAACGGGAAGCGGGACTCGAAGCTGTCCGGATCACAGTCAAGGAAATGGAACGGACGTATCAACGCCGGGCCATCAAGTTCGATGTTGACGTCGATCCGATCGAGATGTGGTAGGTGCTACTTTTTCTTATGGGGACGTTCTGATTGTGATGCAGGTGGATGATTCTCTGTTGCCTCAATCGATGAGACAGCGCTGAGTCCACTGGCTCGCTTGAAAAATCCATAGGAAAAAGTGATCCAGAAGACCGCCGAGAAGAGTCCCATCAGAACAGCTGAGAGCATCGTCCCCATTTGTTCGTCGGTCGGCTCTGCCGTGATCGCGCGGATCTGAACCATTGTGACAATGGGCCAAGCAAGACTCTCCAGCCCAAGCAATAGGGTAGCCCAGGCCCAGACCAGCCCAACTGTGCGCCCCTGCCAGATGAGAAATCCTGCGACTCCTCCTGCAACCAGAAAAACTTCCCATAGTGAGAATGAGTCCCACGCCAGCCAGGCGCCCGCCGCTACGACGAGACTGCCGAGCAGGGCATTGATTTGAGGGCTCCACCAGGTGGTGACCATATCGGGTATCGTGCTCCATAGGCGATGAGCGGGCTAGTGTGAGTTCCGACGGCACGGTTGTCAATGGAGGTGTCCGTCGGCGAGCTTGGAATGCACCCAGGCCCATAGGAGGCAAACAAACTCGGGCTGTACAAAATCCATCGCCATTCGACTACGGGGGGATTTCGCAACGAACCGTCATGAGTGCCACAGAGGAGAGACCATGGCGCCGGCCGTTGACACGCTACGCCCAACATAATATTCACCCTACTGTGCTTCCGAATTGCCCTGCTATTTATTAGGACGGCTCTCTCGTCCGACAGCTTGAAAAAGCCGCGTTCGTTCCTCTTCGGTAAGCACTTTCCACGTTCCTGAGACCAACCCATCGAGCGTAATGTGCATGATCCTGACACGATGCAACCCGATCACCCGATATCCCAAAACTTGGCACATGCGCCTGATCTGTCGATTGCGTCCCTCTGTCAGGATGATGCGGAACCGAGCCTGCCCGAGTCGCTCAATCCGACAGGGCTTCGTCGGGCGGTCGAGAATCGTAACCCCTTGGGCCATGCGGTCCATGAACGATTGATCGAATGGATGATCGACAGACACTTCGTATTCCCGTTCGTGCCCGTGCTCGGTTCGTAGAATCTCATTCACGATGTCCCCGTCGTTCGTAAGCAGGATGAGCCCGGACGAGTCCTTGTCGAGGCGGCCGATCGGAAAAATCCGTTCCGGGTGACCGATCTCCGCAATGATATTACGAGGCACATGCGATTCGCTGGTCGTCGTCACGCCCGTCGGCTTGTAATACTTGATATAGAGCAAGGCTGTTCCCCAAGGAATCACCTGGCCATCTCGCGCAATGACATCGTCAGGGCCGACCTGATCTCCCAAGCAGGCCACCCGCTGATTGATGGTCACGCGACCGGACTCGATCAGGCGATCAGCCTCCCGCCGAGAACAGATACCATGCTGTGTGAAAAATTTATTGATGCGAAGCTGGTCGGTCACAGGGTGGCTAGCTGTTTTAGTAGACGCGGCAGCCCGCTTTGATCCGCCCCAGCATACGGTAGATCAGTCGGGCGATACAAAATTGGGGAGCGACAAATCCTTCGATGGGGGCGATCTCGCTGATATCCATCCCAAGGATCCCGGGCCCATTGGCCAATGCTGTAATGAGACTCAATGTGTCGTACCAGCCCAACCCACCGGGCTCGGGAGTGCCGAGCGCTGGGACCAGCGAAGCATCGAGCCCGTCACAATCGAACGTCAGATAGACCGGCCCGCGACAGGCCTTCACAACATCGAGAACCCAGCGGGAGGCCTTGCCTTCGTAAGGGCCGGACGGGTCAAGAATCTCGGAGGCAAAGAACGTCGCTATTCGATCAGTGCTCTGAATGCGCTCGATTTCTTCGGGAGAAATGGAACGAATGCCGACTTGAACTAACGGCAACCCGTCGTCGACCACTCGAGCCATGACGCTGGCATGGCTGTAGGGGTTCCCTTGATAGGCTTTCCTCAAATCACCATGCGCATCAATCTGCACCACGCACAGATCAGGATACCGGCGGGCATGGGCTCGGATGGCCCCAAGCGCGCCGGTATGCTCTCCGGTCAACGTGACGACAAACCGTCCGGTACCGACGTGGGGAGCGACGAATGCGTCGATCGCATCCACCGCCTGCCGATCAACGTTGCCGCCGAGATCAAGCGAGCGCATGGTGGCCACCCCGCCCCATTCTCGATAGGGCTCACAGCGAAGTGCCTCGTCATATAACTCGACTTGTTGAGATGCTTCGATGATGGCTGCCGGGCCTCGATCGGAGCCCGGCACATAGCTGGAGGTATGTTCGTAGGGCGCAGGCAGGACGTAGACGCCCGCATGGTCAGGATGGCACCAGGGCTCCTCAAGCCCGAGGAAGTTTCGATCGATGCCTTCCCATCCTGCGGGAAGCGTCATGGGCGTATGCTCACGCTGCAGAACTATCGACGCCGTTTCGGCAGATTTCCGTCCGGGATGAACACGGCCAATGCGATCACCGTCGTCCAGCGATTGGGCTTTCCAATAGCGGACTGGGTGATGTTTTGGGTCCGAACGATCTTCCCGGCCATTTTGAAGACTTGCTCTCGTTCTTTCCATGCGATGTTTGGGTCGAACTCAACGCCGAGCGTCGTGGCTAACATCTGTGCTGCCAGGTCTTCCGTATACTCACCCGTCTCTTCATCGGTTTCGCCATGCGCATGGTGTTCGGACAGATACCCGTAGGTTCGACGATCAGTCGGAACCGCCAACCCAATCGACGCGGAGGCCAGACGATTTCGTTCATTCGTTTCCGATCGCGCCATCACACAGAACGTGATTTCGCCGGGGCTCAACAACTTCTCTCCGCGCGCGCGCGGAATAATTTTGCAATTCGGCGGAAGAATCGATGACACCGTGACGAGATTGCAATAGGCGACGCCGGCGCTACGCAAGGCTTGCTCGAAGGAGGCCAGCTTTTCCTTGTGGACTCCGACGCCTCGCGTCAGAAACATCTGCGTAGGTACCATCGTATCTTCTCCTTAGTTCGTCCGACCAATTGGGTGACGGGCGCGTCGTTCGCTGAAAGGCGCGCCCACGATAAACCTCATTGAGGCATAGGGTCGCTGTTGTACCAAGATTGGCGTAGCTTCGCAATATGCTATGACATTTTTCTTTCGTAGACGTCGAAAACGCTATTTCAATACTGAAAAACTTCTATGTCCTGCACGCCGGAGACAGACCCAGTTTGTCCGGTCCATCGATTCGTCCCATCCCCCCAAACAAACTGGACAAACCGACACAGCAAATAAATACGATAGCAATTGACCGTCTCAGTTTCCGGCAAGGGGTTTGAGACTCAACACCAACATGCGCGGCTCGGTCATATCTTCGATCGCAGACCGAACCCCTTCACGCCCGACTCCGGAGTCCTTCACGCCGCCATATGGCATGTGGTCGGCGCGAAATGTTGGAATTTCGTTTGCCAGCACGGCCCCGACCTCGAGGTGCCGAAAGGCATGAAAAATTTTATTCACATCTTGAGTGAACACTCCGGCTTGGAGCCCATAGTCGGACTGGTTGAGCGCAGTGATCGCTTCGCTGAAGTGTCGGTACGGAGTCACGGTTACCACAGGCCCGAACACCTCCTGACACGAGACTTTCATCGTCGGTGTGACATGCGAGAGCACCGTCGCCTCCATCACTGTCCCCATGCGTTTCCCTCCCAGAAGCACACGCGCCCCTTGCGACACCGCTTCCCCAATCCACGCCTCTACACGATGGGCCGCGGCCGGATCGATCAATGGTCCGACGACCGTCGCATCGTCGCTCGGATCGCCGGCCTTCAGACGCGCGACTTGCAACAGGAGCTTCGTGGTGAAGAGGTCCGCGATGGAATGATGGGCGAAGATTCTCTGGACGGAGATACAGGTCTGACCGGCATATCCAAATCCTCCGACTGCGCAACGTTGTGCGGCGATGTCCAGATCGGCATCGGGCTCCACGATCACCCCCGCGTTCCCGCCGAGTTCCAACACCACTTTCTTTTTTCCGCACTTGGCCTTCAGCATCCATCCCACAGCAGCGCTGCCGGTAAAGCTCAAGAGTTTAAAACGGGGATCGACGGCGAGTTGTTCTGCCACCGTATTGTCGCAGGGCAGGATGTTGAGCGCGCCGGGAGGAAGCCCAACCTCCAGTGCCACTTCACCCAAGAGCAACGCGGTCAGGGGTGTCTGTGGCGCCGGCTTGATGAGAATGGAGTTGCCAGCGGCCAAGGCCGGTGCAACCTTATGGGCCACAAGATTCAGGGGGAAATTGAAAGGCGTAATGCCGAGCACGGGGCCGATGGGAACTCGACGGAGAATGCCGAGATGGGAATCCGTCCCCGGCGTCCAGTCGAGAGGGATCACCTCGCCTGGAATGCGCTTCGCTTCTTCTGCCGCAACGGTAAACGTTTGTATGGCCCGACTGACCTCCCGTTTCGCGTCGGTGATCGGCTTACCGGACTCCGCCATCATCAGGCGGGCAATTTCCTCACGCCGGTCATAAAGCCCACCGGCAATCTTTTGTAACGCATGATAGCGAGCGTGGGAGGGCAACGCTCCCATCGCGGCAGCGGCATCGACTGTCGATCGAATGGCAGCCTCGGCGTCCGCAGAATTCGCGTTCGATACCTCGGCAAGTAGCTGCCCGGTAAACGGATTGTTCACGGAGACAACAGTCTCTCCGTGCCGCCACTGACCTCCGATTAAGAATGGACGTGGTCCCTGCACGAGAGACGCCCCGCGGGTGGTGAAGACTCAGTCGGCGGAATGAATCGACGTCGCAGAAGCCGGTTCAAGATTCGTAGCTTGTTGGGCGATATTGGCTTTGGCAACCAAGTCTTCTGTGCCCCAATCACGAATCGCCTCAAGCGTGAACGCCTCATAGGTGGAAACGCCGTGACACGTCGGGCAATCCGGCATCGGCACCTTGCAATAAAAGACTTCAGACAAGCACGACATGCACATCCAATAGGGAGGTTCCCCATCGCGTTGCGGAATGGACCAAAACGATTGTGTTGCAGACATAGATAATCCTCAGTGAATGATAAATGGACTGTTCTGTGCCACGGCCGTCGATCCGTGAGGATCGCGGAGTTCTCCTTGGGAACGAGGAGCAGTAGCCAACATACGATCGATCTCCTCGGCAAATTTGTCGAACGGGAATGCGCCGGGAATCGCGATCGCCGGCTCCTTTTCTGTGGGTCCGCCAACTGTTCGCATCAGAACAAACCCGGGGGTACCGTGAAAGCCCCATCGGGTCGCTTCTTGGCGATCCTGAAAAATTGACTCGAGATGTTGCCGCGCATCGAAACACTTGGCAAACGCCGCCTGGTCCAAACCGATCACCTTTGCGTACCCTTTGAAAGATTCCGATTCCAAGCGGCCTCGTTCGCTGAAGAGCCGATCGTGCATCGACCAATATCGACCTTGGGCTCCGGCACAGCGGGCCGCCACGGCAGCCTCGACGCCGACTCCATCATCCGATCGAGGATAGTCGCGATAAACAAATCGCACTTTGCCCGTATCGATATATTTGGCCAGCAAGCGAGGCCAGGTCTCCTGAAAAAACTTCGCACAGTATCCGCATGTAAAATCAGAATATTCGATCAAGGTGATCGGTGCGTCCACGCTCCCTCTGATTCGTCCGTCATCCGTGATCGACCCAGCGCCGGCCTGAGTCAGTTGCGCGAGCAACAGCAATCCCGCCGCAGCAACTGTGCGAACGCAGTGCGAGCCCATCATGTGCGGGGAGTGCCTTTTGCTTTCATTCGCTCCAGCAGCCCGACCATGAGGAGAGGCCAGACTGCCGTGGCGTCACTCAACACTTCGGCAAAGCGCCCACCTGCTTCCGGCGGAACGAACTTTCCCCAGGAAAGGCCTTCTTGATAGGTACAGCCGCTCAACCCACCCAAATGGTCTGGTTCCGGACAGATCCGAACCCCGTATTGGAATCGAGGCGGCTCCACATGAAGGCCGAGCCGCGTGTTGCTGATCTCGATGTAGGGACCGACTTGTTGTGCCCAATTACGAGGCACCCCTCCCCCGATCGTAAAGATCCCGCGCCGCTTGGCAGAAATGACATGGCTCGCGTAGCTGTTGAGATCGAGATATGGATTGAACGATGGATAAGAGCGAAGAATCGTACGCAGCACATCAAGGTCACTCCCCCCCTGTAACTGCGCATGGACCTGGCTGAGATCTCGACTCATAGCCCAGGTTCCAATATCTAACCCCATCTCGGAATCGGTAAAGGCGGGAATAAAGACCGGGACGTTTTTCAGATAGGCGCTTTTGAGAATACCCGTTCCGTCATATTCCTCTGCGAGCGTCCGCCCCAGCTCGCGAGTGAGGATTTCGGACGAAAGAGACCGGTCCTGATCCATCCGCTTCATCGTTCGGGCAACAACTTGTTCTACATAATTGAGGTTGGACTCCATCTCCAGTGTGTCGTAGACCCGGTTATAGCCCTTCGCAAACAACTCTTGGTCAGACATAGATGAATGGTGCCGATAGTGTGTTTTACCGACAGACTCGCTCAATCCATGGGCGATCAATGCTCCGGTCGAGACCACACATTGAACCATCCCATGATCGATCATCGCGCTGATGATCTTGCCCATCTTCGCAATGGTCATCGCCCCTGACAGCGTCAACACAACGGAACAGTCAGGGTCTTCGATCATTGTCCACAGCACCTCGTAGGCCTCGCCCAGTCTGCGGCCTCCGAAGGCAGTCTTGCGCATGGCGGTCAGCAAGCCGTCGAAAGACTCAATCTGTTCCGGGTCGAGAGGCTCGAGCGCTTCGAGGCCGTCTTTCGCCCCATCGTGGAACTCACGTGCACCCATGAAAAATCTACCCGTCATGAAATGAGAATGGAGAAACAGCGCATTCTTTATACACAACCGACGATAGAGTCGTCAACGAAGTGGAACCCGAGAAATCCCTCGCTGCATCCTGGCTCACAAGGACACACGATCTGTTTATCGAGCGAGAAACCTGATCGAGGCGGCTTACCGGAACGGCGAGTTGGAGTCGCGATCAGTACGACAATTCCTGGCTGCGTGAGAAAGCGGTGTCCAATAGGTTGAAGACTCTATCCGGTCGCCAAGGGCAATTAAAACGACTCCCGGTCGGGTCAAGCAAGGGGTGGTGGTCCCAACGGGATTTGAACCCGTGTTTCAATTATGCCCATGTTTTCGCCATGTTTTCCGATGCGTTAAATGACTTCATGCTCTGAATTCACAGACACGACTTAAACACGCAGGTTGAAATAAACAGTATTCGAAAACTACTTGTTGAGGACCATAGCGGGCAACGGCAGCATAATGGTCTAAATTCTCTTGTGGTCTGCTGTTGCCCACCTGACCAACTCATTGTCTATTCAAACCGTGCCCAAAATCGGGACATGAAAAGTATCTTTGAGCTGTTGTGCCCCACTTAAATTGTGGACAGGCAGCGTAGTCAGTTGGATGCAGTAATCCGTTGAATGTATTCAAAGCCATCACAACGTAAGACAGCCGAGGCCCTCTCAACAGAGTCACGAGCAAGTGCAACCGGATGCCCCTTAAGACGCGGGGCCTCTGAAGCGACCGAATTCTTTACAAAAAGGATGGTCGCAAAGGAGAAACCGATCTGTCCACAAATTATGTGGGGCAGGGCAGAGACGAAGCCAAAGCCTGTTCATCAACCTGGGCAGCAAGAATAGAGAAGCTTTTCGCGACGCTGAAAAAACATGGTGAATGCATGACCAAGGAAGAACGTGAAGTTCTGTCCGCTCGTTGGCTTGAGCCAGACCTGGACTTTGCAGAGGATTGCAGGGCTTTGGCCGGTTATGTAGCAAGAGGAGGCACATGAAGCTCCTGTTACAAATAACTGGAAGAAGGTTGAACGGGAAGCCGATGAACTGCTGAAGTCATCGGGCATCCACTCGATCACAATAGGGCTGAGTACGGGCGTCTATGTAGAAAGTGGATGGCAACACGAGCAACGCCACAATATCAACATTTACAGGAAGCCTCCGGTTTAGCCCGGAGGTTTCCCTCTACACTTGCGCATTCTTTCGAGCTGGTTATGCAGGTCTTGTTAAATGGAGAGGTAGCTATACAGGGTGGTTCGCTAGGCTTCACGTCTCTGACTGTGAGATCTGCAGTGAAGAATGCTGAGGCTGGGATGGTATCGGTCTGCTCTCGTTGAGCCTGCAACAGCACGGTGACATCCTGACGGAGTCGGCCCTTCATATCGGTCGGTAAATTCACCGAAACTTGCTCTGAAAGACTCTCCTTTCGCCTGCGAACTGAGACGCGCTCCAGCACCCCCGATTCACCTTCACTTGGCAACAATATCTGGAGACCGCCGATCGTGCTCATACAACAGATGCCAATTTTGAGTGGTGCATGACGATCAATTCTTGTAAAGGGCGGGGTAAGTGGTTTTCAGCCTGACGACCTTCGGCGCGTCGTTCATGAGGATATAAGGATCTCGTGGATGCAACTCGGCATAATGCTGGTGATGATCCTCGGCCCTGTAGAAGCCTTTGAGAGGTTCCAGCGTCGTGACGATCGGACTCTTGAAGGTATGTGCCGCGTTCAGTTTGGCAATCTTAT
>Ga0187894_10001007_pt1 | contig 37456 bp, 45 predicted proteins | sample GBC1701081metaG_FD_136650 | JGI IMG/M metagenome (GOLD analysis project Ga0187894, IMG submission 136650) | White microbial mat communities from a lava cave in the Kipuka Kanohina Cave System on the Island of Hawaii, USA - GBC170108-1 metaG ... | reverse complement strand
GGTCGGAGGCGGGGCTGATAACCAGAGTGGTGTACTCCAAGGCGCCGGCTTCTTCCAGCGCGTTTTTGACCTGGGCGATGGTGGAGCCTTTTTGGCCAATGGCCACGTAGATGCAGCGAACCTGCTGTGCTTGGTCACCGGAGCGCCAGTTGTCTCGCTGGTTGATGATGGTGTCGATGGCCAGCGCGGTTTTGCCGGTTTGCCGGTCGCCGATGATGAGCTGCCGCTGGCCGCGACCGATGGGGGTCATCGCGTCGATCGCCTTGATGCCGGTGTGCAACGGCTCTTTCACGGGTTGCCGGGCAATCACCGATGGCGCCTGTAACTCCAGAGCCCGCTGGGTCTCGGCTTGGATCTCCCCGAGGCCGTCGAGTGGGTTGCCCAGCGGGTCTACCACCCGGCCCAGGAAGCCGTCTCCGACCGGTACGGAGAGGATTTCACCAGTGCGATAGGCTGGTTGGCCCTCCTCGATGCCGCTGAACTCGCCCAAGACGACCACCCCGATCTCATGGACATCCAGGTTGAGCGCAATGCCCAGGGTGCCGTCGGCGAAACGCAGCAGCTCGTTGGCCATAGTGGAATGCAGGCCCTCCACCCGGGCGATTCCGTCTCCAGCTTGGGTGACCTGGCCGACCTCTTGCCAGGACATCTCCGGGGCATACGCCTGAACGTACTGCTCGATCGCATCCCGGATCTCCTCCGGTTGGATCGTCAATTCCGCCATCTATCCGCTCTCCTAAGCTTTCCTAAAGTCGCCGATCCCTCTTAAAGCCGACCCAAGCGCTGACGAGCCTGGCCGATCCGGTGCGTCACACTGCCATCAATGACGTCTTCGCCGATTCGGACCACGACGCCGCCCAGCAGGTTCGGGTCTACCGTCACCTGAAGTTGTGCCTCACGCCCGTACGCCTGGCTGAGCAGCTCCGCCAGGCGACGCTCCTGATGCGATTGCAGCGGCGCGGCTGCTCGTACCTCGGCGACGACATGCCGGCGGTGCTCGGCAGCCAGCTCGGTGAGCTGCCCGATAGCGTCGGTGACTGCGCGACCGGGCGAGTCGGTCACCACCTGATTGAGCAACCCGGTGAGCGCGGCCCGCAGCCGCGGGTTCGCTGTGACTGCCCGGCCAAAGCGAAACAGCTCTTCTTCTACCACGTCTAGCGTGCCCTCCCGCTCGGCGACAAGAAAGAAAGCAGTCGTGCCGAGAATCTCTAACGCGTCCACGAAATCCCGTGGATCTGACCAGCTAGCCTGGACCGCGTCATCCAGCACATCCAGAGTAAGATCGTCGAGGCGTTCCCGAAATAAGGAGCTCACCAAGGCCGTCTTTCGCGGTGCGGGCACGCCGGAATTCGCCAACACTCCGCGCAGCCCAGCTTCCCGGCCCAGCAGTCGGACCACCGCGAATAACTGATCAGCCAGCTCGTCAAAACCCGTGGCGTCGACCCGGTCGGTCAGCCGCTCGCGCGCTGCCGCCAGGCTGTGCTGACTGACGCCGAGCATCAGCGCTGTCCCGCCGACGTACGCGCCACGTCATCTGAAGCGGCGGCCTCCAGCTCGTCCAGGAACCGGTCCACGCTCGCGGAAACCTGTTCCCGGTCGGCCAAGACCTCCCCCACGATCTTTTCCGCCAACGTCACCGCGATCCGCCCAACGTCCCGTGCCAAGGCTGCCCTGGCTTGCATACGGTCGGCCTCCAGCTGGGCCAGGGCCCGTTCGGTGACTTGACGGGCCGCGTCCTGAGCCTCCTGCCGAGCCTCCGCCACGACGGCCTTGCGCTCAGCCTGGGCCTGAGTTCGAATGCGCGCGGCCTCGGCCTGAGCCTCGGCAAGCTGGGCGCGGTAGGCAGCCAGCAGCTGATCAGCTTCGGCCCGGTCGCGTTCGGCTTGTTCCAGCTTGGCTTCGATGTTCTGGGTGCGCTCGCCCAACGCGTGGTGCATCCGCGGCAGCACATACTTCCAGAACAGCACCAGCAGGATGAGAAAGGAGACGCTGCCCCAGAACAGATCAGCCGCGGCCGGGAGCAGCGGATTAGACTGCTCCTCCGCGGCAGTAAGTAACAATTCATTCATAGTCATCACACGAAAATAAAGCCGGCGACGAGGCCGATCAGGGCAAGGGCCTCGGTGAACGCGATGCCCAGGAACATGTTCGTGCGCAGCAGACCGGCCGCTTCCGGCTGCCGGGCCATGCCTTCCAGGGCCTTGCCCACTAGAATACCGATGCCGATGCCAGGACCGATCGCGGCCAGTCCGTAACCCAGCGTGCTGATGTTGCCTTGAATTTCCGCCAGTACCACAGCGATTCCTTCCCTAGAGCGTCAAGTCGTCATACTAAATTGATTAATGATGATGCGGATTCAGCGCACCAGCCAGATATACGGCGGTGAGCAGGGTGAAAATGTAGGCTTGCAGGAAAGCGACGAGCAGCTCGAATAGGGTGAACGCGAAGCCCATCGCCGCGGAGATCACGCCAAAAGCCTTGATCCACACATCGGCCTCGAGCAGCAGGTACGAGGCGCCGGAAAAGAACAGCACCAGCATGAGGTGCCCGGCCATCATGTTTGCCAATAGCCGGATAGTCAGGGTAGCCGGCCGCAGCACAAAAGTGCTCACGAACTCGATCGGAGTGACCAGTAGATAAATGGGCAGCGGCACTCCCGGGGGGAACAAGGTGTGCTTGAGATAACTGCCCAGACCTTGTTCTTTAATGCCGGTGTAATTGAACACCAGCCAGGTGCATGCCGCCAGAATAAGCGGCAGTGCGACGACGCTGGTCGGCGGAATGTTAAACGGCGGCATGATACCGGTGACATTCAAACTCAGAATCAGGAAAAACAGTGTCACCAAATAGGGCAAGAACCTCCGGCCTTCTGCGCCGATGATCTCGTCCACGATGTGAAACCGGACGAAATCGATGGCCACCTCACCCATGTTCTGCACGCCGCGCGGCACCAGCTGAGGTCTGCGGAAAGCGATAACGAAGAACATGCTCACCAGGAGCGTCACGAACAGCGCGATCAACCGGATGCGGTTCAGCTCGAAGAACGTGCCCTCGAATAACACCGCGGGAGGCGTGAATTCTTGCAGTGACGGCGCGTGAAACCCAGTCTCGCCCTGGGCAAGAGACATCAGAGCCAATACGTTCAGCGTAAATCTCCCAGTGTCACGATTGGGAACTTTGGTCGCGGCCGTACTTGAGGTACACCAGATACAGCGCGGCGATGAAACCCACCGTCACACCCACCGGCAAAAAGACGGCGGTATGAGCGAGCTTGTCCACCCCGTAGCCAATCGCGCCCCACACGGCTGGACCACCCACGAGCGTGGCAATGACCGACCACACCATGCCTTCTCCTTCTCCGAAGGAACGGTCCGGCGGTTCATCCATTGATTCGACCATACCAACTCTTTACCTTCTTGTCATTCTCTTTGTTATCCCCCAGAAGAAGTAATACGGCCATTCTCGGCGCCAGTCGGTTGCGTGTACGGAATCCTGCTTCGAGACACTACAACCGCTTCCAGCAGCAGAAACCCTACCGCGCTGACCAGAAACACCCAGAAGAACACACCGCGATGGTAGGACTGTTGACCCCGTAGCAGGGTGAGTACAGTGATGAGAACCACGATTTTTAGTAACCAGGACGCGAGCACGACCGCGCCCAGACTGCCGGGGGGCAACCGAGACGCTCCCGCCACTACGACCGCAGTGATAGCCAAGAAGACAACCGGGATGGCCTCCCCCAACAGCGCGCCCCAGACTCCCTTACTTCCTGCCAGAAACCACCCCAGGCCTGCTGACAGGGGAAGAGCGAGCACTGCCGCCCGCCAACCCACGCGCACCACACGCCAGGTAGGTTCAGTCATTCCACACTCCTCAGCGAACTCCATTGGACGTAGCATCCGTTTCCGCAATCCTACGAGCTGAAGGCGCCCTTTCCCGCAACGGATGGGTGAGCTGCTAGATGTCGAGGGGAAAACTTAGTGGTGAGCTAGCCAACTCTATGGCTGTCTCACGGGATTTCTGGCATAATTTTTCTATGGAAACCATAACGCTAAGGCTCGATCCACAAGGACGGCTCGTGGTGCCTAAGGCACTTCGAGAATGGCTAGGCTTCACAAACAAAGCTGAGCTCCACGCATACGCGGAGCCAGGTCGGCTGGTTCTCGAGACGCGGGAGGCCATTATTGGGCGCATGCGGGAAGAGGCCCGGCAGGTGGATCCTCAACGGAGCATGGTAGACGAACTGCTCGTTGATCGCCGCGCCGAGGCTCGTCGGGAACACCGGAATTAACATGGCACCATACGTGCTGGATGCCTCCGCCGTCCTGGCCTTTGACCGTAATGAGCCCGGCGCGGAGGTGGTCGAATCCGCGCTCGCCGATTCGATACTTTCTACCGTAAATTTAGCTGAGGTCTTATTTCGCTACACGCGGGAGGAAGTCGACCGCCCCTCGCTGGCCTCCGACTTGAAGCACCTAGGTGTCCAAATCGAACCTTTCACCACCCAAGACGCCAGCCTGCAAAGCCGCATTTCCAGTATAGACGCCAAACGAAAGCTCTCACTTGGAGATCGTTGCTGCTTGGCGGTAGCACAGCGATTAAGACTGCAAGCGCTGACCGCTGACAGCTACTGGGCTGAGCTTGGACCTGACATTCGGGTCCGACTCATCCGCTGATGATTCACGACTGAAGCGACCCTTTCCTCGGAGATTCGGTGATTTCGCGGGGGCTCCCACTGGATCAACGGCGGCGGGCGGCGAGGAGGCGGGGTAGGCGGATGGCCACCAGAGCGCCTGCTGTCACCACGGCGAAAATCACGATCAGAGCCATCTCCCCGATCAGCGGCAGCACTACGGCGCCAAAAGCGACGAGCGCAGCCCACAGGTACATGATCAGCACTGCCCGACGGTGGGAGTGACCGATCTCCAGCAATCGGTGATGAAGGTGCTGCTTGTCCGGTGAGAAAAGCGGTCGGCCCGCACGAGCCCGCCGGATTATCGTTAACGATAAATCCAGGAACGGGATGGCGATCACCACGATCGGCAGGAGCAACGGCAGCAGCACCGGGATGCGGAACTCCGAGCTCATCAGCGACGGGTCGATCTGTCCGGTAAAGCTGATCGATGACGCGGCCAAGAGTAGACCAATAAGCATCGACCCTGAGTCGCCCATGATGATCCGCGACGGGTGAAAGTTATGCGGCAAGAACCCCACGCATATGCCGGTCAGGACGACGGCGAACAGCATCGGTGAGGCGGCGCGTTCCACGCCGTTTTGCACCCACAGCCAGTACGAATAGCCGAAGAAGGTCAAGGCGCCGATGGCGACCATGCCAGCGGCCAACCCGTCCAAGCCGTCGACGAGATTCACCGCGTTGATGGTGACGACTACCAGGAGCACGCTGAGGACGACGCCCTCGGTCGGGCCGAGCGACAGGGTGAACAACCCGGGAATGGGCAGCCAAATAACCTGGATTCCCTGAATGACAATGACGCTGGCCGCCAGAGCTTGTCCCGCGAGCTTAGTCAGCGAATCGATTTCCCAGCGGTCATCGACGATGCCGAGCAGGCAGATCAGCCCACCTCCCCATAACAGAGCGCTGGGGTCGCGGGAGTCCGCATAGATCGAGCCCAGAAAGGGCAGCTGCCGGGCGACGAACAATGCCGCGCACAGTCCGCCGAACATGGCGATACCGCCCAGCCGGGGAATGGGAATGGCGTGCACATCGCGGTCTCGTACCACCGCCACCGCCCCTATGGCGCCTGCGAATCGTCGAAGCGCGCCGGCGAGCAGATACGTCACGGCAGCGGCAACGAACAGAGTAAGAAGGTACTCCCGCACGGGCTCTCGTCAGACTCCTCGGCGTCGTTTCGGTTTCTCTCACTCTAGGGGAACCGAACGATGCCAGTGCGCCGATGGCGGTGAACAGGGATTATGCGCGATCCGCATAATCTTTGCGTATCTTGTATATACCTAACTCGCAAAATTTATGCGGAATTCGCATAAGGTATCGAAGTTCTCAACAGACCGAGGTCGCCGCAAAGGGAACGGCTCTATTCAGGTAGAGTGCGTTCGAACCAGATCGTTTTGCCAGTTTCGGTGGGGGTACTGCCCCACTGATCGGCGAGCGCTTCCACGATCATCAGGCCCCGGCCGCTTTCGTCCTCGTCGTTGCTGTCGCCGAGTTGCGGTTGTTCGGGGCTAGTGTCGGTGACTTCGCAACGTAGCCGTTTACTGGCGCGGTCGAGGAGAAAACGCAGCCCGATAGGGCCACCTCCGTGCTGAACCGCATTGGTGACGACTTCACTGACCAACAGCTCAGTCTCGTCGAGCAACGGTTCTAGTTTCCAAGCGGTGAGGGTGTGCCGGGTGAGTGTGCGCGCCTGGCTGGGGCTGCCCGCTTCCGCGGGTAACGACCATGCCACATCGTGGCAGCCAGGCGGCAAGCCAAGACCATCGGGTTGGGATGCGTCGAGGTTTACCGGTGTGCTCATCAGAATCATCTCCTTCCCTCACAGGGCCGAGAGCATCGCCGCGGCCAATGCGGCCTGGCACGGCCACGCGGTGCCACAACATGCGCACTGGTGAGCCGGGTTGGCGACGTGGATATTAAACTGACGGGCCGCTCTCTGGTAGTAGCCCTCGAACAGCTTCTGAACCTCCGCGGAAACCGCGGTAGATGCCTGGTCATGCAGACTATGGGCACGTTGCTGCGGGATCACCTTCCCATCCTCTCTTTTCTACAGCTGGCTTTCTAATCTTCTGGAAGTGTGAGAGTCCTAGGGGTGAGAAGCAACGAGCGTGACGTGCTCATATGCGCCGAGCGCCAACGGATGCGTCAATGGTTGCCAGATGTGGTGGGACTTTGGCGTATAGCGCATATCCGTGGGGTATTAAGCGTGAGAAATACTCTTACTGAAGTGCGAAAACAGGGGTAAGTTGAAGATGATACCGGCCCGTTGGGGGAGCAGCGCATGAGCGTCAACCACACGTCGCCCGCAGTACGCGCGATGCGAGAGCAGGCAACCCGAGAGGGTTGGATCGTCGAGGATGCCGCGGCACACATGCGATCAGCCTTCAAGGTGACCACCCTACGCGGGTATCGGTTCGCCTGTGGCTGGTCTCTGGAAGAGGCGGTAGAGAGGCTGCTGGCAGAGCTGCGCGCCAGTGGACACGATACGGAACGTCTTACCTACAGTGATCTTGGCCGCTGGGAGACTGGTCACTGTAAGCCGAACTCGGTTCACTTGGATGGATTGTGCCGGCTGTATCGGACCCGTCCGGACAAGCTCTTCCCAGAGGTCTTCCGAGATTATGGCGAGGTCAAAAGTAGTTCATGTGCTGAAATGGCTACATCGATTCCAGCTTTTGCCGCGGGAGATCCCACCACGCCACAGGTAAATGATTTACGGGCAGGACGTGATTTACCGGCAGCCGGAGGGTCCAAAAACGATCCTAACCAAGATGCCAATATGAAATCGTGGGCTACTCTTCCAGGTATCACAGTGTTCGGCGGGGGGCTCATCACACCGATCATCAATGGCATCGTCGGTGTCCGCCGACGCATAGACACGACATTGGAAAGTACAAACTTGAGCGAAACAACCGTGGCCCATTGGGAAGACGTCGTTAACCAATATGCAGCCGCATACCAAGCGGTGCCACGTCTACATATGCTGCTGAATGCTGTGGCCGATGTCGAACGGGTGCAATATGCTTTGGAACAACGTCAGCTTCTTGACCAGCGCCGCCGGCTGACGTATGTCACCGCGCAGTTGGCCGGCCTTGTCGGCGCTCTGCTCATCGACTTGGGGGACTACCAGGAAGCGCGAGAATGGCTTCGAACCGCCCTGATCGCGGCTGAGGAAGCCGAGGATCGTGCGCTGCGGGCCTGGGTGTTAGCGGAACAGGCGTACGTGCCGCTATACGCCGGTGATCTTCCAGCTGCGTTGGAACTGACGGAAAACGCCGCGACCATGGCGGGCAACACCCGATGCGCGGCCAGCGCCATGGCACGAGCAATTCAGGCACGAGCTCTAGCTCGGCTTGGCCGGGGCGAGGAAACCCGGCGCGCGCTGGACCAAGCGCGTTCCGCGTTCGACACGCTGGGTGAGGACGAGACGGACAACACCCTCTACGGTTACACCAGGCGGCAACTGGAATTTCACAGCGGCGCTGCCTTGACCTATATCGGAGCGATGGACGAGGCGGAAGTATCCCAACACGCCGCTGCCAGCATGTATGCGCCGGATGAATATCTGGACCCGGCTTTGATGGGCTTCGATCGTGCTATTGGTCTGGCTCGTCTCAATGACATCGAGGAAGCCTGCCGACACGCCACCGCTACCCTCAACAGACTTGATGAAGGTCGACGCACCGGTATTCTGTTCACCCGCGCCCGGGAGCTGTACGCGGGAATTCCTGAATCCAGCCGCAACCAGCGAGCAGTCCGCGATTTTCACGAAGCTCTCACCCTCGCGCCCACACCTGCCTAAGCGCACCAACTCGAACCAGCTTCAGGACGGTGAGCAGGGATTATACGCGCTACGCATAATCTTTGCGTATCTTGTATATACATAGCACGCAAGATTTATGAGAAATCTGCAAGAATTATGCGGAATCCGCATAGGGGTCGGAGTTCTCGGTGGTTTGAGGTCGCCTGGATTGTTCCTGGAGTGCCTGAAGTGCAGTGGTGGCCAGGTAGTACCGGCCACGCTTTTCTCCATGAGGGGTGAGGAAACCAGCGCTTACCAATACTCGGAGGTCTCTGGTGGCGACCGCTTCGGAGAGTCCTTCTTCGACAAGCGCCCGATAGCTCTCTCGACGCAACCTCCGACCAGAGGCCGCGTCGAAGAGCGCTGGAATCGAACGCTCGGGAAGGCGCCGCATGCCGACTACCTCCTCGACGAGCCTCCAGAGCGTCTCAGATTCCTTAAGCCGCCGCAACAACGTCTGAGCCTGATGGAAGTGGGCTGTCAAGATAAAGCGGATCCACGGCCTGGCATCGCGGTGAGGTTGCCAGCGCCCTTGGCCGACTTCCGCGAGGACAGCGTAATACGGCTGGGTATTGAGCCCTAGATACTCTTCGATACTCGAGAACTGCGGGACCAGAATTTCCTCCCGAGCGAGCACCAGGGTCTGTAGGCATCTCGCCATCCGGCCGTTGCCATCGCTAAATGGATGGATCATCGCCAGATTAAGATGAGCCATCGCCGCACGAAACATCACGGGCACGGTATGATCGTTACGCTGGAGCTCGGTGACAAACTCTCGCATCAGCTGGGGAACCTCGTCGAAGTCTGGACCTTCATACACAATGTCGCCGTTGGCATCATTGCGGACATAGATCGCTCCCGGTCGCCACCGCCCTGGGTTTTTCGCGAGGTTGTAGCCAGTCATCATAAAGTGGAGACTGCGGATGAATGCCTCATTGATTTCGACGTGCGGATCAGTCACGAGTTGCAGCACATAGGTCATGGCATTGCGGTAGCTCAGAACAGCGGCCCAGGTTTCACTCGCCGCGTCGAGCGGTTTCTCCCCTTCCACAGCGGCAAGGGCGTCATCGAGGGTTACCACGTACCCCTCGATGCTGTTGGATCCCTGAATGGCGCGAGCAAAGGCGGTGCGGCGCAATAGCCCAGACCATCGCCTCGGTTCCGCGGTAGCGAAGCGGAGGCGCTGCCGGAGTTCATCGATACGCGCTATGGCCCGCTCGTCAGCGGTGGTCAGCGCCGGGGTTGGGAAGAGCATGACGCCTCTGATCGATAGTCGCTTTTATATACTCGCTACGATCGATTATAATCGATCTCAGTAATCATTAGTAAACGACTATCGATCGTTTCACTTCGTAAGACGGTCTTATGTGTCGACTTCGAGGTTGGGCACGACGTCAAGCAGCTCGGCGAGGGAGATGGCGCCCTCTCGGAGCAGCCGTGGTGTTTCTGTGGTGATGTCCACGATGCTGGAAGGCACCGGCTCCCCGGTCGGACCGCTGTCTAGATAGACCGACACGGCGTTGCCAAGCTGGACGACCGCTTCGCCGGCGGTGGTCGCGGGAGGCTGACCACTGCGGTTGGCGCTGCTCACGGCCACAGGGCCAGTGTCGTTGAGTAGATCGATGGCCACCGGATGCAGCGGCATGCGCACCGCGACGGTGCCGCGGGTCTCGCCGAGATCCCACTCCAGCGACGGCTGCTGCACCGCGACAAGGGTGAGCGGGCCAGGCCAGAACGCGTCGGTAAGCTGCCAACTGGCGGTTCCGCTCGGCATGACCAGGCTGTGCAGGGCATCCGAGGAGCCAATCAGCACCGGCACCGGCATCTCGCGGCCGCGGCCTTTAGCCTTCAGCAATGCGGCCACCGCGTCCGGCGTGAAGGCGTCCGCCCCGATTCCGTAGACCGTGTCGGTGGGCAGCACCACCAGCCCGCCCTGGCGCACGGCCTTAGCGGCCTCCCGCAATCCTTGCGCCCGCTCTTCGGGCTTATCGCAGTTGAAATGTTTGCTCACGATCCGGCACTCCTTGTGCGTATGGTCACAAAACGATAGCGGCCGGTGAGATCGCGATGGTTGGTTGCCTCCGCCCAGCCGCCTTCGTTCGAAAACAGCCACGGCACAGCGCCACCCTGCTGATCAGCATGCTCCACCACTACCCAGCCACCCGGCCGTAACAACCGTCGGGCAGTGCGTTCCACTACCCGGATGACGTCAAGGCCATCTGGCCCGCCCAGCAATGCCAGCTCGGGGTCGTAGTACCGCGCCTCCGGCGCCACGTGTTCCCACGCTTCCAGCGGAACATAGGGCGGATTGCTGATGACCAAGTCCACTATGCCATTAAGGTCAGGGAGACAGGTAGCGGCATCGCCGTGATGGAGCAGAACGCGGTCTCCGTCTGGATGCTCGGCGATATTGCGCTCCGCCCAGACCAAAGCCGCCTTGTCGAGCTCTACCGCGTGCACCCGACTTCGGGGTACCTCTTGGGCGATGGCTAGCGCAATCGCCCCAGAGCCAGTGCCGAGATCGACCGCCAGCGGATCAGCGACGTCCATGGCCCGAAGCGCGTCAATCGCCCAGCCGGCAACCACCTCGGTCTCTGGACGCGGCACAAACACCCCTGGTCCTACCGCTAGCTGGAGATATCGAAACCCGACCTGCCCGGTGATGTGCTGCAACGGTTCACGTGCTCCGCGCCGGGCGATCGCGGACCAGTACCGAGCGTCAAAGTCGACATCGGCTACCGTGGCCAACTCGCTACGAGGAACTTGGTGCACGTAAGCGGCTAGCTCCTCCGCGTCTCGCCGGGGAGAGGGCACACCCGCCTCAGCCAGCCGCAACGTGGCTAAAGCCACCTCTTTGAGCAGCACGTTCATACCTTTGCCGCGTCGGCGTCGATGCATGCCTGAATGACCGCGTCCAGGTCACCGTCAAGGATTTGGTCGAGCTGGTATGACTTGAACCCCACCCGATGATCGGAGAGCCGGTTCTCCGGAAAGTTGTACGTGCGGATGCGCTCCGACCGATCCACCGTCCGCACTTGGCTACGGCGAGCATCGGCCGCTTCCTTTTCTGCCTGCTCCTGTGCGGTGGCCAGCAGTCTGGCTCGCAGAATACGAAGCGCCTGCTCTCGATTTTGCAGCTGGCTCTTCTCGTTTTGGCATGACACCACGATTCCGGTAGGCACATGAGTGATGCGCACCGCTGAATCGGTCGTGTTGACGCTCTGCCCACCCGGGCCGGAGGAGCGGAAGACGTCGATACGCAGGTCGTTCGGATCGATCTGGACGTCGACATCCTCGGCTTCCGGCAGGACCAAGACCCCGGCGGCCGAGGTATGGATCCTTCCCTGCGACTCGGTCACCGGCACTCGCTGCACCCGGTGCACCCCGCCCTCATACTTCAGCCGGGCCCACACTCCCGCGCCCGGGGCGGGCGTGCCGCGAAACTTCACAGCCAGCGCTACGTTTTTGTACCCGCCCAATTCGGAGGGGGTGGCATCGAGGATTTCCGTCTGCCAACGTTGGCGTTCGGCGTACCGCCGGTACATGCGCAGCAGGTCCCCGGCGAACAGAGCTGACTCCTGGCCACCCTCACCCGCTTTGATCTCCAGAATGACGTCTCTGCCGTCGTCCGGATCTCGCGGCGCGAGCAAGTGACGTAGTTGATCTTCCAGTTCAGTCCGCCGGGTTCGTAAGGCGTTGAGCTCCGCGGCAAAGGAAGAATCCTCGGCGGCGAGCTCCTGGGCGGCCTGGATATCCTGCTCCGTGCCTTGGTAAGCTTGATACGCCTCCGCGACCAGGGTCAGCTCGGCGTAACGTCTGCCCAGCTGGCGTGCCCGGGCTGGGTCAGTGTGCAACGCAGGATCGGCGAGCGTCATGCCCAGTCGGGCATGCTCATCCAGCAGATCAGGAATTGTCTCGAACACACCGCTACATTACTTCTTGTCCGTCTGGCCAGCCTTGCCGAATCGCTGCTCGAACCGGGCGACACGACCACCGCTGTCCAGAATCTTCTGCTTACCGGTATAGAAGGGGTGACATTGAGCGCACACGTCCGCGCGGATCACGCCACTTGCCGCGGTGCTGCGGGTGGCGAAGGTATTGCCGCAGGTGCATGTCACGGTGGTCGACACGTAGTCGGGGTGGATGTCAGATTTCACGAAGTTTTCTCTTTCTATTCCACTGTCGTCTTTTGAATCTGCAGGAGGAACTCGGCGTTGCTCTTGGTCTGCTTCATCTTTTCCAACAACAACTCAATCGCCTGCTGTTGTTCCAGGGCGTGCAGCACCCGGCGTAGCTTCCACACAATGGCCAACTCTTCGGACCCCATCAAGATTTCCTCTTTGCGGGTTCCCGACGCATCCACGTCCACGGCCGGGAAAATCCGCTTGTCCGCAAGCTTACGGTCGAGCTTGAGCTCCATATTTCCGGTGCCCTTGAACTCCTCGAAGATGACCTCGTCCATCCGAGAGCCGGTCTCCACCAAGGCGGTGGCCAGGATCGTCAGCGAGCCACCGTTTTCGATGTTGCGTGCCGCGCCGAAGAATCGTTTCGGCGGGTACAGCGCGGTGGAGTCCACACCACCGGAGAGGATTCGGCCGCTGGCGGGCGCGGCCAAGTTGTAGGCCCGACCGAGTCGAGTGATCGAGTCCAAGAGCACCACCACATCGTGGCCCAGCTCTACCAGTCGTTTGGCTCGCTCGATAGACAGCTCAGCGACAGTGGTGTGGTCTTCGGCCGGCCGGTCGAAAGTGGAGGAGATCACTTCCCCCTTCACGGACCGTTGCATATCGGTGACCTCTTCGGGCCGCTCGTCAACGAGAACAACCATGAGATGACACTCGGGGTTGTTCTGAGTAATCGCGTTGGCGATCGCCTGGAGCACCATTGTTTTACCGGCCTTCGGCGGGGAAACGATCAGCCCTCGCTGACCCTTGCCAATCGGCGCGACCAAATCGATGATCCGGGGAATAAGCAGAGCGGGCTCACTCTCCAGCCGAAGCCGATCTTGCGGGTAGAGCGGGGTAAGTTTGTTGAAGTCAACACGAGAGCGAGCCTGCTCCGGGTCTATACCGTTGATCGTATCCAGGCGGACCAGAGGGTTGAACTTCTCGCGGCGCTCGCCTTCGCGCGGTTGGCGCACCGAGCCGGTAAGGGCGTCGCCTTTACGCAGCCCGTACTTACGCACCTGAGCAAGGGAAACGTAGACGTCGTCAGTGCCTGGCAAATATCCGTGCGTTCGGATGAAGGCGTAACTATCGAGAATATCCAGGATTCCGGCGATAGGGAGCAACACGTCATCCTCAGCGACGGCCGGCTCAGGATCGTACCCGTTCCGGGGCCGCCGGCGGTTACGATCCCGATAACGGCCACGACGACGCCGTCCGCCGTCAGTCTCATCGTCACGTTCCCGGCCACCCTGCTGTGGCTGGCCAGCACCTTCTTCACCCAAGCCGGCCGGCTTGGGTGACTGGATAAGGCGTTCAGAACGATCCGATCGCGTCGATGGTCCGCGTTCCCCAGCGGCGCCAGGGGATGGAGACCCCGCTGACGCCGAGCCGTTCCGGTTCATCAATGCGGCCTGGTGAGCCGAACCATCGCGGGATGTTGTCACCAACCCATTGGGGGATTGCGCTTGGTTCTGTCGAGACGGGCGCTCGGCTGACACGTTGTCCGACTGGGCGCCCTGAGGATGGGAATGGGGAGAAGACTCGCTTTGACGACTGCGGATAGTGTCAATGAGCTGGCTTTTGCGCATCCTGGTGGCACCGGTGATCCCGAGGCTGGCGGCTAGCGTTTGCAGCTCGGGCAGCACCATGGCTGACAGGCTGCCGGTAGCTCGGGACGAACTCGCCCTCGAACCGGAGGGATCGGCTTGTCCAACGGAAGCGGACTGCTTAGGCATAGCGGTCATAGGGACGTCTATAAGATCGGTGGTATTGCTCACGAAGGGTCCTTCCTTGGAGCGGGCGCCGGCTCGATCAGGCACGACGACCGGTCAAAATTCCCGGACGAACAGGCGAAGCTTGCTGGATAACGCCATGAAGTCCGCCGCCGACGAGAAATGTTGGACGGTGGTCGCGTCGAATGCACTGCGGACGAGATCGTTGCCCCAGATTCTATGGTACGGAAAAGCACACCTAATTACGCAAGTGCCGGGAAACTAGAACACGTCGCTCGATAAGAGCTGAAAGCTTGCGACGACGTAGCGCCACGACCCTGGTGGGCTTCTAACGCACTGCTAAGCATAGCACGTCGCGGCTCTCCGCAACACCTCACCTTCATCGTTAGCGTGTCTTTAGTCGACCGAGAGAATGGTCGCGCCGCTGGTGTCTATGCCGGGACGGCGGACCTCCCAGTCATTTTCCACGGCCTGGGCCACCGCGGCAGCGGCATTTCCAGTCGCCAACACCAGCACACTAGGTCCAGCGCCGGAGATCACCGCGGGAACTCCCTGTTGGCGAAGCCGGTCGATTAACGTCACGGTGTCGGGCATGACGACAGACCGATACTGCTGGTGTAACCAATCCGCAGTCGCCGCGAATAGTAAATCCGGCCGAGTTGTCAGCGCCATCACCAGCAGACTAGCCCTAGCCGCGTTCGCCACCGCGTCGCTATGGGGCACAGTCGCGGGCAGCATCATGCGTGCGGTGGCGCTGGTTACCGGCGTAGCGGGAACGCACACGATCGGGGTGATCTGGGAAGCGGGATCCAGGCTCACTGATTGCGGTCCCCCAGCCTCGGTCCAGGCCACCGTAAACCCACCATGCAGGCAGGAGGCCACATTGTCGGGGTGGCCTTCCAGCTCAGTAGCCAGCCTGAGAATGACCTCGTCACTGAGTCGACCATCGGCGCTACTCGTGGTAAGCGCCCGGGCGGCTACCATTCCGGCGCAAATCGCCGCCGCGGAGGCGCCCAAACCACGCTCGTGCGGAATGCGGTTGGCGCAGATGATCTCCATGCCTGGTGGCTGGCCACCAAGCGCGGTAAAGGCAGCCCGCAACGCACGGACCACGAGATTGTCTTCGTCTCGTGGCAGTGCGTCAACACCCTCACCAGCGAGGTCCACCCGCAGCCCGGACGGCACAACGCGCACCACCAGGTCGTTGTACCAGCCCAGCGCCAACCCAGCCGAGTCAAAGGCAGGGCCGAGGTTGCCGCTGGTCGCCGGCGCCCGAACCCGGACGGGCGCGGAACGGAAGGCAAGGCCGGCCATAAGAGTAGCGCTCCTCTCGCAATCGGAATAGTTCGCCCAGACTACCCATAAGGATCATCCCAACACTGGCTCGGTAGCGATAGGCGCCCGCACGTTGAGATCGATGCCTGGATGTATGAGAAAGAAAAGCCCACTACACTACAAACATGCTGAGCCTTGGTTGATGCGCGCCGCGCCGTCCGGTGGCCTGAGCGCGCCTTCGCGCCCCTGTCCATCGTTGCAAGCCGAGGTTTCGTCTCATGCTTAGTTTCTCCTCCGTCAGCAAATCCTTCCAAGACCGTGCTGTGCTGCGGAACGTCACCTTGTCGATCGCCGAGCACAGCCGCACCGCCATCGTCGGGGTCAACGGCTCCGGGAAATCCACGCTGCTGCGCCTGGCCGCGGAGCTGATTACGCCGGATACCGGCTCAGTTCACCGAGCAGCGGGCGCCACTGTGGCGTATGTCCCGCAGGACTATGCGCCGCTCGGCGAACACACCGTCGAGTCCTACCTGAAACAGCGCGCTGGCGTGCTCGAGCTGGAGCAGGAACTTCGACAGTTGGAACAGGCGATGGGGAACGACAACCCCGCCACGGCCGATTCCTATGTCGCCGTCACCGATCGCTACCTCGCGCTCGGCGGTTATGAGCTGCCGGGACGGATGAAACAAGCACTGGCCACACTCGGGCTGCCCGCATCCCTGCTCGACCGACCGGTCGCGCAACTGTCCGGTGGTCAGCAGGTGCGGGTGGGTCTCGCCGGCATTCTGGTCTCACGCTTCGAGCTTTACCTACTCGACGAGCCCACGAACAACCTTGACCCGGGCGCGCTAGATCTTCTTGCCGAGTTTGTCGCCACCACCGATGCGACATTCGTGCTCGTTTCGCACGATCGCGCGTTTCTGGATGCCATCGCGACCAACGTCATCGAGATCGACGAACACGATCACACCGCGGCCGCTTTCGGCGGAACGTTCGCGGAATACCGAGAGGCCCGGGAACAGCTGCTCGCCGCCCGCTCCGCGAGGTACCGAACGTATTTGGCCGAGGTTTCCCGGCTTAAGACCGCTATCCGCGCACAACAGGAGAAGGCGTCAAAGACCAAGGACACCCAGCCACGACGAGATAACGACAAGTACGCTCCTTCTTTCTTCGCGCAACGGGCAGCGAGGCAGGCCAGCAGTGCCATGAGGACCCTGGAACAACGATTGTCTCGGCTGGAAACAGTGGACGAGCCACGCACGGGCTGGGAACTGCGGCTCGATCTCTCGCGCACATCTCGCAGCGGAGAGCAGGTCGCGGAGCTATGCGATGTCAGTAAGACCTACGGCGACTTCACACTCGGGCCGCTGTCACTATCCCTGTACTGGCAGGATCGGCTTGCTCTAGGCGGCCACAACGGTGCTGGCAAGAGCGTCCTGATCGCGCTGCTCACCGGGAGCACGGCTCCTGATGCGGGGACCGTCCGACTAGGCCAGGGAGTTCAGGCCGGCGTGTTGCGTCAGAGTGGCATCAACCTCGCGGACGGCGCCAGCGGCTTATCCGTCTTCCAACGACACGTGCCCATTCCGGAAGCGCAAGCCCGCACCCTGTTAGCCAAATTCGACCTCGGCGCTGAGCACGTCCACCGGCCGGTCATCGTCTACTCCCCTGGTGAGCGCTGTCGCCTTGGCCTCGCTGTGCTCATGGCGCAAGGCGCCAACCTGCTCGTGCTCGACGAGCCCACCAACCACCTTGACCTAGCAGCCCAAGAGCAGCTAGAGCAGGCACTTCTGACCTTCAACGGCACCCTGCTCGTCGTCTCCCATGACCGCGAGTTTTGTGAGCGCGTCGGCATCACCCGCCGGATCGAGCTCGCCGACGGCCAGCCCATCGCCGACAAACCGGCCCAACTCACATCGGGATTCGCTCCCTCGAAGCCGGCAAAATTGGAGTAATCAAGACAGCATTTTTGGATTAAGAGATGCTACGGAGGATATTCGCGGATGTTTCAGCTGATCGAGCGGCATATCCACCGGTTGCTGCGCCAGCTTCTGGCCGAAGAGCCGGTGGTGGTCATTGACGGGCCACGTACCGTCGGGAAAAGCTTGCTCGTCCAGCAAATTGTCGAAGCCGGTAGCGGAACCACATACGACTTGGACGATCCCACCACGCAAGAAGCCCTGGAGGCCGACCCCATGACGATGCTGGGGGGAAAGTCACCGGTTGTCGTCGACGAGTTTCAGCACCGCGCCGAGCTGGTGCTCTCCGGTATCACCGTGCTCCCCCTCGACGCGCTCTGGCGGGTGACCTGACGCAACGAACTGTGGGTCCGCCAAGAACTTCTGTTCCGAGATCACTGTTGCTCTGTGCTCCTCACGGGGAAGAGCACACCAGAGAGCCAGCGGTTATTGAGTCGACTGCGGCGAGGCTACTTCAATTTTGAGGGCTCGGGAACCGCGCACTACCTGGTCGGTCAGCGTGGCATCCTTAGACGCCGGTTCAAGCGCGGTATCGGGGTCTGTAGCAGTTCCGAAGGTGAGCTCGGCGCGTATCTCATCCCCCCGAGGCGCAGTCTCCAGTTTGGCCACTAACTCCGCGAAGGACGTCGCGCCGGTCTTTTGCCCCGAAGGCACTGTAAAGAGCGAGGCCGCGCCTTGGAACTCGGAATCATCCTGAGGCGCCCCGGCAATGGTCAGCGTGCCTTCGCCTTGAGCGGAAGCCGGCGCGGTGACTGCCAGCTCAACGGTCTCGTCCGGGATATCGCGGCCGGACAAGGTGACCCGCAGTGTGATCTGGTCTCCTGGTTTCGCCTGAAGCGGCGCGGTCTGCGTGGCGCCGATATCTGTGAAGGAACCACCCGCGACCGAGACCTCAACCCGCTTGATCGTGCGCTCCATGAGATCTTTGGTCACCGTGGCGTCGACCTCAGCACCGGTGAAGGTTACCTCGGTGAAGTCATTTCCGAAGAGGGTCTCCAGCTGGCTCTGGAATTCCTTGGCCGGTGCTACCGCGATATCCTCGCGGGACATGTAGCGGTTCGTTCGCTTCAGCTGGAATGGGCTGCCTTCCTTGGTGACGCCGTTGACCGTCCAGGACACCAGCGCGCCACCTGGTCCGATCCGCTCGGTGACGCGTTCGATATTCGCGGCCAGATGCTCCGAGGCGATGGGCGAGAACCTCTCCGAGCCAACGACTTCGGTCAGCCCTATTCGCTCCCGCTTACTAGTCAGGTCGGTGACAGACGACTTCACCGGGATCGTCGTCAGCTTCGCGCCGAGCTGTGCCACCACTCCTGCTAGCCGGTCTTCGGTGATTACTCCCACTCGCTCAGCAATATTGGCGAGCTTGAACGAGACAAACGGGTCTTCAGGGCCTCCTTCGACAATGGTGATGGCGTCAGCGGCGTTCGCACCCATAGTCGTGGATCCCTGTTCAAAAGCCGGATGACCAAGCGCAACCGCTTGACCATTACAAACAACGGTGGTGGTGCCAACCGCACCGGAGGAGATATCACCGTAGGAGAGACGGATGCCGAAGTTGCTACCCGGCTGGAGAGCGGCAGGATCGCCAACTTCAGTAGACGATGACGCGGCGCCAGAGGTCACGATGAACGGCAAGTTGTTCTCTTGCACGGAGCTTTGGAGCTCTTGCATTCTGCGCTTGGAAATCCCGGAAAAGCCCATTGGCAACAGGGAGCGCCGAAGCTCCCCACTGACCTCCGGCAAGGAAACACCTGTCTGCTCGGCGAACCGGAGGCGCCGGCCCACAGCCTACGAATCTTCTTGATAGTAGGGCTGGAATTCTCATCGATGATCAGATCGGCAATGATCGTGTCAAAATCAGGTCCAAATGCCTGATCATCGAGAACACCGAGGATCTTGACCTTGAACTCCTCGGGCTCGCGGCCCTGGGTGACCGTGTAGCCGGTCGCGATCATGCCTGGCTTTACCTCTTCGATCCGCATGATCGTGGGGCAATCCCGCTGCTTCGTGAGCGCCGCGCTGGAGGATGAGGCGAGTGTAGTTAGACCCAAAAGCACCGCAAGAGCGAGCAACGTGGACAACGGTTTCCGCGCTTGACGCGAACGTGGCATAAAACAGATCCCCCTCGAGGATTCCAGCGCGGCGCTGAGATAGCGCGGACTGGCCTATGATTCCAGAAGAAGTAGCCGGCGCGCAACAGAACGTCCTAGAAAGTCCACGAGAGTTCGACTTGCTCCGACTAACGCCGCGCGCATCGTATCGTAAGAACAGGCTCCAGTAACGTTTAGCATCCTGAGCGACGGGCCCAGGGCCGCCGTCAGCCTCAGTAACACGAAACGTCACCCGCCTGGTAGCCTTAATTCCTGTCCAGCCCTCGTAGCTCAGGGGATAGAGCACCGCCCTCCGGAGGCGGGTGCGCAGGTTCGAATCCTGCCGGGGGCGCCGATCCTGACAGGGGTCGAACAGATCCTGGAAATAGACCCATCTTTTCTGGAATGCGACACAACTAGCCGCCTAGTTCGGGGGCGGGGGGATTGGTGTCGTGTGTAAGGCCCGAGCGACGGCGACAAGGTTGGATGCCATGGCACGGCCCGTGCGGTGCGACCAGTCGTGGCCATGATCGGTGTCGGAGTAGTCCGGGCCTGGGCCGGGACCCATGTTCCAGTAGGTCCAGGACTGACCGGGGATCGTGTACCCGATGTCTACCAGCGGGCCGCTGATCTCACTGATGACGTGGTGTGCACCGTCTTCATTGCCAGTGACCACAACACCGGCGACCCGGTTATACGCCACCGGCCGCTGCTGGTCATCAGTTGGGTGACGCGTGGATGCGAGCCGAGTGCACCTCATGGAAGTGATACGCGGGCAGGGCGTCGTCGATACGGCTTTCGGGCATGTTGGTGCGGTGGATACCAGCCGGCAGCAGCGCACCGATGATAGCCACCACGAGCCCGGAAACCGCCACGATTCCCCCTGTTCGACGGCGGCGCATCCCGAGAAACCGAAGCGGCTTGAGAAGCCCGACGAGACCAATGAGCACGGAAACCAGTTCCACATACACGAACGCGATGGCGATCGCAGTGTTCCTCTTATCTCGTCATCGTTCAGCTGCCGCTAATCTCCGGGACAGCCGCCATGCCCACCGCAGGAGCGAGGTAGGCAACCAACATGCGCTTGAGCTCGTCGAGCACGTCCGACCCGTTGTCCGATTTCGCGGTCAGCACCATCGGCATGGCCGCTCTGACCATGGCCACCGCCATCGTGGCCAACAGCGTACGCCGCTCGGCGTCGAGCTCGGGGGCACGGCTAGCGAACACCCCTTCTAGGCGTCCGGTGATCTCTTCGTGCAACTCCGCGGCCACGGCCGCCAGCCGGTCGGGCACGGCAGAGCCGTGAAAGAGAGTCCAGAAAGCCGGCCGGGCGGATTTGAACGCCACCAGCGTGTCAATGGCCTGGTCGATAAGTTTCGGCAGTGGCAGCCGGACGAAGTCGGGAGCCGTGAGGCGGGTGTCCCAGAGGTCGCGCAGCTGCCTGACATACCTGGCGAACAGTGCCTCGAGGATCTCCTCTTTGTTGCGGAAGAACTGGTACAGCGATCCCGGTGACATCCCCGCTTGGGCGGCGATGGCGTTCGTGGTGGCTTGGGCGTAGCCGACGTCGGCGATAACGTCTTCAGCGGCGTCCAGGATCGACTCCATCCGCCGGAGTCCCCGCGCCTGTCGTCGAACCATGCGAAACGGCTCCTCCCAACGACTCGGCTCATATCGGGTCATGACAACACTTGACAAACACGAGCAAAAACTTGTATTAATTATTTGAGCACGAAAACACGAGTATTTTACCGAGTTTTAGGCAAGTCCCGCAAGCGGAAAAGCGGCCACACTATGAACGAGTCATGCGGGATTCCCCCGAGATAAGAGCCTGGATCAGACCATAGGGATGCCACAATGACGCCGCACCGTGCTGATCCGACCGCCACCGGGATCGGCTTGCCTGGGCGCGAATCTCCACCTGTGTTACGCCGTCTTGGACGTTTCACCGCCCGGCGGGCACGACCGGTAATCTTCGCGAGCATCGCCCTGGCCGTGATGGCGGGGATAATCGGAGCGGGCACGATAGACCGGCTGACGCTCAGCCGGTTCGAAAGCCCGGGCTCGGAGTCTTTGAAGGTCGCGGAGGTGCTGGAATCCGAGTTCGATACCGGGAAACCGCATTTCCTGCTGCTTGTGACCGCCAAGCAGGGCACGGTGGACGATCCCCAGGTGGCAGCGGCAGGTGAGGCTCTCACTCGGGAGCTCGCCACCCAAGACGGCGTCGCCCAGGTCGCGTCGTACTGGTCAAGGAGCGACTCGCCGGCGCTGCGCGGCGATGATCGACGGCAAGCACTGATCGTGGCTCGGCTGGCAGGTGATGTGACGCAGGCACGCGCAAATCTGGCGGAGATCTCACCGCGTTTTACCCGCGAGAACGAGATCGTCACGGTCCAGGTCGGGGGTGGTGATGAGGTATTCCGGCAGGCCGCGGCGCAGGCACGGGAGGACTTTGTCCGCGCTGAGCTGATTATCCTGCCGCTGGTGTTGGTCTTGCTGTTCTTCATCTACCGGAAATTCGCCGTCGCCGCGCTCACGCTCGGCATGGGACTCTTCTCCGTGGTCGCGACGTTGGCGCTAGTACGGGGAATTACGTCGCTGACCGATGTGTCGACGTTCGCCGCGAACCTGACCCTGGTAATGGGCCTCGGTCTAGGGGTCGACTACAGCCTGTTCATGATCACCCGGTTCCGGGAGGGACTGCGAGCCGGCCAGTCCGTGAGCAAAGCCGTCGAAACGGCGGCCGCCACGGCTGGTCGCACCGTGGCCTTCAGCGGCATTACCGTGGCGGTGTCGCTCGTGTGTCTGCTGCTGTTCCCGTTCCCTTTCCTGCATTCGTTCGCCTATGCCGGCGTGGGCGTGGTGCTCACGTCGGTCTTCGCCGCGCTCGTCATCCTCCCCGCTGCCCTGACTCTGCTAGGCACGCGGGCGGAACGCCGTCAGCCCGCTCGGTCCTCGGCCGCCGGGTGGCGCCGCATGGCACTGCGGATGATGAAGCGGCCCGTGTGGTATAGCGTGCCCGCGCTGCTGGTGGTGTTGACCCTCGGCGCTCCGGCACTCGGGCTGAACTTCGGCCTGCCCGACGATCGTGTCCTTCCCGAGGGGGCATCTAGCCGGGTCGTGCAGCAGCAAATCCGCGACAACTTCTCGCAGGAGGAGATGGACGCGATTCAGGTCTTGGCGACGGACCTCGCGGGAGCCGAGAGCAATAGCGCCACGATTGAGCGCTATGCCACCGCACTGTCGCAGGTCCCAGGTATCGCGCAAGTGGACGCGTTGACCGGTTCGTACCAGAACGGCCAGCGCATTATGACGCCGAACTCTAGCTCGAGCAGGTTCACCGGGCAGCAAGGCGCCTGGTTCTCGGCGGTCCCCACCAGCAGCGCGCTCGAAGGAGACGTCTCCGCGCTTCTCGACCGGGTGCGGGCGGTTCCATCCCCGTTTGACGTTCGCATCGGAGGATATCCCGCGGAGCTGACCGACTTCCGCGGCACGCTGGTCAGTCGGGTTCCCCTAGTGTTCGGGCTCATTCTGGGGCTGACCTTCGTCATCCTGTTTCTCATGACCGGAAGCCTGCTGATCCCCGCAAAGGCGACCGTGCTCAACATTGCGAGCATGGCGGTGATGTTCGGCGCTTTGGTCTGGGTGTTCCAGGAGGGCAATCTTTCTGGCCTGTTGGGATTCACGGCAACGGGGTCGCTGGAGCCCAGCATTGCGATCCTGATGTTCTGCATCGCGTTCGGGCTATCCATGGACTATGAAGTCTTCATGATGTCGCGGATCAAGGAGGAGTACGACCGGAGCGGCGATAACGTCAGGGCGGTAGCGTCCGGAATCGAGCGGAGCGGTCCGCTGATTACCGCCGCGGCGCTCGTGCTCGCGGTGTCATTCGCGACGTACGCCGCCTCAGGCATCGTCTTCCTCAAGATGCTGGGCATCGGCACGGCTCTGGTAATCCTAGTAGACGCCACGTTGATCCGCGTGGTCTTGGTCCCTGTGTTCATGCGCCTGGCCGGCAGCGCCAATTGGTGGGCGCCGCCACCGCTGCGCCGAATCCACGAGCGGTTCGGCATCAGCGAAACCGCCCCCTCATAGCGCGACAGGTAGTGGTAAAACTAGATTTTTCTCCCGACCTTGGCGTGACGTTGACCTGGTATTTTTCTGACTTTTTTCATTTTAGTCTGGTCTGGACCAGACTAAATATCCGGAACTTTCGCGATGGTTCCTCGTGTCTCAGCAGTTGTCACACCATGCGGAGCCTTAGGCACCGCAAGGCATCATCCCCACCGCAAGCCCGGAAGCGTGAAATCGCCTTAAGGAACGATATCCGGTATGCTGTTTGTCAGCAGTTGTGTGCCGTCGCCGCCGTATGGCCATCACCCAACCGTTTGGGCGTCGCGTCATCCGTCGCGGCCCCGCGCTTCACACCCGGGCTCGTTCTTGTGACCGTCCGGAGCCTGGCGGCTTCGGAGCTTTCCTCGACACGCGCCACACCGAGGAAGGTTCCATATGACTCAGTCCACCGCGCCTGCGCGTAAAGCCAACCGAGATCGCCCCCGAAAACGGAGACGCATCACTGCCCAACCGCGAATGTCTAGCCGCGCCGTTTCGCCGGCTATTGACCGCCGTCCTCGCTACGAAGCGACGAGCGGATACGAGACACGGGAGCAGCGGGAGGTTCCAGCGGTCGCATTCGCCGACCTGCCACTCCCCCGCCCCCTCGTGACCGCGCTGGCTCAGCGAGGTATGCACACCGCCTTCCCGATCCAGGCCGTGACGCTCCCTGACGCGCTGGCCGGTCGGGATGTGCTCGGGCGTGGCCGTACCGGCTCAGGCAAAACGCTGGCCTTCGGGTTGCCACTGCTGGCCCGAACCGCCGGTAACCGGGCGAAGCCGCATCGCCCGCTCGCACTCGTGCTCGTACCCACCCGGGAACTCGCCCAGCAGGTACACGATGCTCTCAACCCCTACGGCCGCGTGCTCGGGTTGCGACTGACCACGGTGGTGGGAGGCACCTCGATGTCTCGGCAAATCGAGGCGCTGCGCCGGGGCGCTGAAGTCCTGGTAGCCACCCCCGGCCGTCTCACCGACCTTATCGAACGCGGGATCTGCCAGCTCGACGACGTAGCCATCTGCGTCCTCGACGAGGCTGATCGCATGGCGGACATGGGCTTTCTGCCAGCGGTGTCCGCGCTACTCGATCAGGTGGCGCCGGGCGGGCAGCGGCTGCTCTTCTCCGCGACACTCGACGGTGACGTGGACACGCTGGTTCGCCGCTATCTCGTGGATCCGGTCTCGCACTCCGTAGATCCGCCGGTCGCCGCCGTGTCGACCATGACCCACCATCTGCTGCACGTGAGGGCGGAAGACAAGCAACCGGTGACCGCTGAGATCGCGGCACGGAACGGACGCACCCTATTGTTCACCCGGACCAAACACGGCGCCGATCGGCTCACCAAACAGCTCGCCCAGGTAGGCGTCCAGGCGGCTGCTCTGCACGGCGGTAAGAGCCAGGCAGTGCGCACCCGAACGTTGCGGCGATTCCGTGAAGGCGGCTTGGGTGCGTTAGTCGCCACCGACGTGGCGGCACGGGGCATTCACGTCGAGCGCATCGATCTGGTGGTGAATATCGACCCACCCGCCGACGCCAAGGACTACCTGCATCGAAGCGGCCGGACCGCGCGGGCCGGCGAATCTGGGGTGGTTGTGACCCTGGTCCTGCCTGAGCAGCGCCGTGAGATGCGCCGGATCATGACCAAAGCCGGCATCAATCCCGAGGTCGTCCACGCCAAGCCCGGTGACGCAGAACTGGTAAGAGTAACCGGCGCCCAGACCCCCTCCCACATCCCCATCGTCGTCACTGAGCCCGAGCGATCCCGCAGCCAGCACAAGCGCTGGAATCGACCCACCGGCCGAAACATCCCTCACCGCACAACCCGCGCCAAGCCCACCACCGCCCGCACCCGCCAACGCCGAGCTGCGTAGACCTAATCGCGAGGCGCCTACAAGCCACCACGACGAAGCCGACCTAGAAAACCCTGAAAACGATCTACGGCAGGGTGACTCCCGCTTCCCGGAGGTGAGTCAACACTCTGCACATAACGCGACAGAGGCTCCTCTGTCATAATAGCTACGCCTGTAGTTTTTCCCGATTTATGAGGCGTCCGATGTCTGATGAGTGCGATGCCCGTCCCAATAAAGCACGGTGACGTGGGGTTCAATAATAGAGCTCCCGGCATTCTGATGGACGGTCAGATAAACCTGTTGCTGGCGTGCTTCCTCCAGTAACCTCATGGCAGCCTCGCGCAGCAGGTCGCTCACACTCACCTCTCGGTCCCGCGCTAGCCGGCGAAGCTCGTGAAGAAGCTCGGGCTCGAAACGCACTGACAGCATCTGCTTCATCGACCGCGCCGGAACCTCGCGAGCCCCTAACTCAACACCAGATCCAGCCGCCGCTTGCGCTGCCTCACGGCGGGTCTGCTCACTAAGCCGCTGCTTCTCGTTCACTGTTTGCCTCTCAGTTTTCTGCCTGTCGCCGCTTGCCACGCTTTGGCTTCCGCCGGTTTCGATCTCCAACCTGTCACGGGTCGTAACCAATCGCCTCTTTTCCAAGATCGGTCGAACAAAAGCGTCCATAATATTCCACTTCTGTCCGGGCCGACGAGGGCGAACTCGGCGGACTTAAGTCTTAGAGTCACCTCTACCGGGTATTCTCGCAAGACTTCATCCATGACAGACTCATCTACTCCGTGTTGTAGACAATGTCGTAGATTTCCGACTTCATCCTCCTCGTCATCCCAATCAATCGCCTCGAACTCGAAGGGATCAAACACAGAAAAATCTCCCCGTGGTCAGCCCACTCCATTTATTCCGACGGTGGTTCGAGTGGCGCTGGAGAGAGCTTCTCAGGGGCAGGAAGCAGCGGACTCATAGCTTGCACTGCCCGAAAGCGCCAACGATTAATCTCTGTTCCATCCACTTCTAAAACACAAGTGTAGTCACCTGGGCGCTGGAAAACGAAGTTATTAACGACAGCGGCGATGGGCATGACTGTAGGGTCACCTACTCTCATGTCAGGCGCCGCCCTGACCTGAAACTCTCCCTCAAAACGTCCCGGCATTTTCTTGTTGTCCGCATCTTGGAACCACACACCAAACGTGTGCTTTTGATGGTACGCACACCAGGGCACTTCCAGCACGGCCACGATTGCGAAGCTGTGGATTACCGGGAAAGAAGGGAAGCCAAGCTGGTTCCAAAACCCACCGTTGATATACGCCTTGCCGTTTTCAACAACCCCGTGGTCGGCTAGGAAGAAGGCAAGAGCACGCAAATCGGTGTCACTCAAGTAAGTTGTCATACATAGAGGATATCAACTGTAATACTATTAGTAAAGCAGCGTCACATCGGCTTGACCGCAGCGTGGAGTGTAATCATGATTCAACTGAGGTAGGTCCTAGTATTATCCGCCCACGCTTATTGGAAATCACACTATGACTCATAGGACAAGTACGCGCCTCATCACGGTTGGAGCTAGTGGCCTCGCAGGGTGCGGTCGGCGTAGGCTGCGAGGCGCTCGGCCTCATCCTCGGTAGCACGACGCGCCCAGGCGGGGAGTGTGATAAAGAGTTCGATCGGGACGTCGAGGTGGCGACTTTTCATTTCGGAACGCCACATGCCGTCCATGCGGCCATTGACCACCAGCACCGGAGACAGTCAACCTTGCGGTCGGTAGATGCGGTCCTGGAAAGGTCCGGGCAATAGATGGGTTGCCTGGCGAGTGGCGGTGATGACGTACTAGCCGAAGGCTGGCAGCAGCCGGACAGTTCAGGATGGCGTGACACGGGCGGCATCCGCAACCTGACCGGTGCGCATATAGGCGCGCGTGCCATTGCCGAGAGTGTCGGCGACGACGGCGCCGCGTGTCCCCATGGGGCGCGGCGGCCCGACAGTGGTATCTCTGGCGGTTTGATGCTCGATCTCAGCGTCGAGTTTGGCGCCGAGCAACGCGCTGAACGAGGACAGAAATAACCACAACAACAAGATGATCACCGCGGCGAGCGTGCCGTAGGTCTGGTTGTAGTTGCCGAAGTTGCTCATGTAGAGCGAGAACACAACTGAGCCAAGCAGCCACAACGCGGTCGCGACCACCGCTCCCCAACTCACCCAGCGCCAGCGCGGGTTGTCCCGGTCCGGGGCGTAACGGTACAGCACGGCGAGAGCAATGACTACGAGCAGAGCCAGCAGCACCCAGCGGATGACGTTGGCAGCGATACTGGCAGCTATTCCAAGCCCAAGCTGACGCAGCACGATCGGGAAGGCTGCCGTGAGCGCCAGTGAGGAAATCGCCGCCACGATGGCCCCTACGGTCAACAGCAACGCGAGTCCACGGAGCTTGAAAAAGCCACGTGACTCCCGCTCACCGTAGGCGGCGTTCACTCCGGTGATGAGGGCCCGCACACCGCTGGACGCGCTCCACACCACCGCGGCAAGGCTGGCTACCAGCCCGATAGTCAGACCCTGCCGGCTGCCCTGGACTGCCGCGCTAAGCTGACTGACTACTAGGTCACCGGCACCCTCCGGGAGGCTCCTGGCGAAAGAGCCGAGCTGAGATTCGACCTGAGCCGAATCGGCGACCAGCCCATAGATGGTCACCACGGCGATGATCGAGGGGAAAATCGCGAGCATCGTGTAGAAGGCAACACCAGCCGCGACCAATGACAGGTTGGCGTCCTTGACCCCGGTCTTCACGCGTTTCAGGACGTCCCACCAGCCGCGGGCTGGGATTTCGCTCGGACGATCGGCGTCGCGTCCTACGGTGTCTTGGCTCATCGTTTCGACCTTATCGCGACTTGTGCGCCATTCGTTAGCCCGCTGGTTGCCTCAGAACTGATGATCACACCAAGCGCACGTGGACATGGCGACTTTCGCGGAGACAGACGCCTGATATCGCTGAAGTTTTCCTATCTGATAGGCCACAATGGGCAACGAACGGAAAGAACTGGAGTCTACGTGACTGACCTGATCGACACCACGGAGATGTACCTCCGTACCATCTTGGAACTCCAGGAAGAGGGCATCCTCCCGCTGCGAGCTCGAATCGCTGAGCGACTGGGGCAAAGCGGTCCCACAGTGAGCCAGACCGTAGCTCGCATGGCCCGGGACGGGTTGCTCACCATCGAAAACGACCGTCACCTGGAATTGACCTTACCGGGCCGGGCACTGGCGACCCGGGTTATGCGTAAGCACCGGCTTGCCGAATGCCTGCTCATGGACGTCATCGGGCTGGAGTGGGAAGATGTGCACGTCGAAGCGTGCCGCTGGGAACACGTCATGTCGGAAGCGGTGGAGCGTAAGCTGATCGAGCTGCTCCACCATCCCACCGAGTCGCCGTACGGTAACCCTATTCCAGGGTTAGACGAGCTGGCCGAAGACGTCCACGTGGACGATTTCAAAGCGGGTCTGGTCAACCTTTGTGACGTGGCTGTCGAGGAGACAGCCAGCATCGTGGTACGCCGCATCAGCGAGCCCGTCCAGAATGACATTGCCCTGATGACGACGTTGCGACGCGTGGGCGCCCTGCCAGGCGCGGTCGTGCGGATCCGTCGCATTCCTCAAGGAGTACTCATCAGCGGCGGTGGCGAATCCGCCGAGCTGGACGACGAGGTGGCCTGCCACGTCTTTGCCGCGGTCGCGTGAATCCGACGATCAGACCTAGCGGCCGCTAAGCGGCATACGCCGGGGCGGCGGAGGTGAGTTTGCGGATAGCTCGGCTGCAACGCTGTTTGAGCGCATCAGGGCTTAGGCCTAGCTGAGCGCCGAGCGCCGCCGCGGTCGGGGCGCCGTCCCGATAACGACGGGCCAGCAGGTCAGCTTCCTGAGCAGCCAACACATGCGTGGCAAGAGCCCAGGCGAGCAGGTCAGCGATCTGGGCGGCCGGTGCTGGTTCGGCCTGCTGATCGGGAAGGTGATCGAGCTGCCCAGCGGGGGGATTGCTGAGCAGCTCGACGTCAAAGGAGGTGACGTGGCTTCGCAAAACCGTGCGGCGGACCCGCTGCAGTGTGGTCAGGCCGAGATTAGCGGCAACATGACGAGTCCGGCGGTCTACCGGATAGGTGCAGATGACCTCGTACAAGCAGGCCACGGTGATAGCGTCGCGTTCGTCCCGATCGGGAACACAGCGCTGAGTCCGGGCAATGCGCACCGCCTTCGGCAGCATCAACTGCAGCACCGTGCGAGCGGCCAGGTCGGCATCTGGACCTGCTCCGGCCTCCTGATGAGTCGCTAACCGCAGCAAGGCCAGTAAGACCGCGTCGGTGTATTCCGGATCAGCGTTAACAGCCAGGGCTGCCTCAATATCAGCCAGCGTGGGAAATGCGGCGAGGATGGGTTCTCCGCGTGACCAGCTGCTGAGGAGGCTGCTATTCTCAGGGCTGGTTCGCAGCCTGAGCCACTCACGGTTGAGCTGACCGATCAGCGTACCGCGATCTAACGTCACCCTACGAGCGGGCCACGTTCGGGTTGTTCCCGTAGACACCTGGAATCCCCTCCTCCCCAGCTGTCATAACCACGATAGAACTCCGCCCCTTGCCCGTGTTCTGGCCCAAACAGGACGAGCTACCGAAATTCGGAAATATTTATTGAGAAGTTTTTGCTGCCGGACCGTCCGCCAGCCTTGCCCAGACCACGACAGCCCTTGCCCGATGCCTGAATAATCATGATTTGTAAATTTTTAGTAGCAAGAAAATTTCGCAACCTTATAGCGGGCTACCCGCGTGACCGGCTCACGCTACCCGACGGCACGACGGGGTGAGGGGAGGATATGCCGCCCGCAAGCATAGGCGATGGGGTTGATCAGATCGCTGACATCCGACAGTAACTGGTTCGCCTCAGTGGGGGGACGAACCCATTGGACTACCCCGCTTGGCAGCCGGGACGGCGGCGCAAGGATGTAGTCACCGGCACCCCGATAGATCAGGTCCAACGGAAAGCCGCCCCAGCCGGTCTGGCGCAGCAGGTCCGGAAACTTCTCCCCCGAGCCGGGGAGCACAAAGAACAGCAGCCGACGCGGGGCGGTGGCCATCACCGGTCCCAACAGAGCGCCGTTACGCTCTAGCCGGGCCAACGCTAAAAATCCAGCTTGTTCGGGCACATCGATGACGTCAAAGCTCCGACCAGTCGGCGCCACGATGGACGCCTGCGGATGCCGCGACCACCAGTGCCGTACTCGCGCCGGGTTACTCGTGGCTTGCTCCTGCCAATTCCGCTCGGCCGGATGAACCCCGGGGGCGGCGCAGTCAGGCTGACCACAGGAGCAGCTCACCCCCCTGCCGTTCCAGATAAGCCAAGTTCCCAGAGCAATGTCCCACTGCCTGTCCTGGGCATACCGTAGGGCCGCGTCTGACAACGCGGTGTGGGGGTGTTCTGATGCATCCACGTGTTCGTCACGTCCAGTCGCTGATAAACCAGTTACACAATGCTCATAGTAGGTCACGATAAGCTACATCAGCCTATAATGCTGCTTTTTAGATGTATTGGGAAGAGGCATCCATCACCAGGCTGCTTTGACACCTGCCGCCCCGGACGATGGGATATCGTCGTGAACAAGGATTTCCCGTTAGGAGCCAGCACGCCCAAGGAGTATGTGCTGACGCTGTCCTGCCCGGATCGACGCGGCATCGTCCATGCAGTATCCAGCTTCTTACTGGTCACCGGATGCAACATCCTAGATAGCCAACAGTTCGGCGATCGGCACACCGGGCTGTTCTTCATGCGGGTGCATTTCGCCGCCCACGAGTCAGGGGTGGACTTAACCTCTCTGCGCGCCGGGTTCGCGGCGACTGGCATATCTTTTCAGATGACGTGGCAAATCCATGACGCGGACGCTCGGATGCGTACCTTGATCATGGTGTCCAAACACGGTCACTGCCTCAACGATCTGCTCTTCCGTCATCGCATTGGCGCACTCAAGATCGATATTCCGGCGATCGTCGCCAACCATTTAGACTTTGCCTCGCTGGCAGAGTCGTACGGCATCCCGTACTACCACCTACCGGTTCATGGCGACACCAAACTAGAGCAAGAAAAGCGCCTCCTTGCCCTCCTCGACGAATACCGCATCGACTTGGTGATACTAGCCCGTTACATGCAAATCCTTTCCGATGACATGTGCAAGCGGCTGGAGGGACGCGCGATCAATATTCACCACTCATTCCTACCGAGCTTCAAAGGCGCTCGGCCCTATCACCAAGCACACAGCCGAGGGGTGAAATTGATCGGGGCTACCGCGCACTATGTCACCGCGGATCTGGACGAAGGACCCATCATCGAACAGGAGGTTGCCCGGGTAAACCACTCCATCACACCAGAGCGTCTTACCGCGGTCGGCCGGGATGTGGAATGTCTGGTACTGGCCCGGGCCGTGGCCTGGCACACCGAGCACCGAGTGCTGCTCAACGGCAGCCGTACCGTAGTCTTTGCTTAGCGCCTGCCTGACGTCAGTACGTCGGCAGGCTAGGGTCGACCTGGTCTACCCATGCCAATACCCCACCCGCGACATGCACGGCATCGGGAAATCCAGCGGCTTGAAGTATTTCTAAGCACGCGGCGGAACGGCCGCCCGATTTACAGTGCAGCACAATGCGCCTATCCCCCGGCAGCTTTTCCAAGGCGCTCCCGGTCCGGAATTCTCCAGCGGGAATGAGCACCGAACCGGGAATCTTGACAATCTCGTACTCGTCCGACTCTCGGACATCCACCAGCAGGAAATCCTCGCCTCGGTCGGCCATTTCTTTCAGTTGACTGGCGGTGATGGTGGAATCCGGCGCCTCCGCGGTCATTACTGCGCTTGAGACGCCACAACACGCCTGGTCATCGAGCAGCTCGGTAATAGCGGGATTCTTCCCGCAGACCGCACACTCGGGATCTTTAGAAATCGGAATCTGCTGGTAGGTCATCTCTAAAGCATCGTAGATCATTAATCGACCTACCAAAGGCTCCCCGATTCCGATGAGCACTTTGATCGCCTCAGTGACCTGGATCGAGCCAATCGAGGCACACAGCACGCCAAGCACTCCACCTTCCGCGCAGCTCGGCGCCGTTCCTGGTGGCGGAGGCTCGGGGTATACGCAGCGGTAGCATGGCCCATACTCGGCCCAGGACACGCTGGCTTGCCCATCGAACCGAAAAATCGAGCCCCACACATTTGGCTTGCCCAGCAGCACACACGCGTCGTTGACCAGGTAGCGGGTGGCGAAGTTGTCTGTGCCGTCAACGACAAGATCGTACTGGCCACAGATTTCCATGGCGTTGGACGAGTCAAGCCGCCGCTCGTGCAGCTCCACGGTAACATCAGGGTTGATCTCGCGGATGGCGTCGCGAGCGGACACAGCCTTCGACCGACCAATGTCACTATGGCGGTGAATAACCTGGCGTTGCAGATTCGATAGATCTACCACGTCGAACTCAACAATGCCGAGGGCGCCGACCCCAGCCGCGGCCAGGTACATCAGCGCTGGCGAGCCCAGTCCACCCGCGCCCACCACCAGCACCCGAGCATTTTTCAACCGCTGCTGCCCTGCCATGCCCACGTTCGGCACGACTAGGTGCCGAGAGTAGCGGCGGGCCTCCTGCTGGGTGAGCGCGGCAGCTGGCTCAACCACCGGCGGTAACGGCATGGAAACTCCAGAAAAATAGAAAGGAAGGACTTTGCTGACGCGCAGACGCCTCACGGATAACAGCGTTTACACTGTACTCCACTACCCTGGCGAGGTATGCCGCGAAGGTCGCGGGCGCTGGCAAAGTCGGAGGAAGCATCGTGGAGGTCAAGATCGGCGTTCAGAACGCCCCGCGTGAGCTCGTCGTGGAAAGCGACCAGAACGCTGATGAGATTGAGCAAGCCGTGCGCCAAGCCTTCAATAGCAAGGCAAACCTGTTGACCCTCATCGATCATCGGAAGCGGCGGGTTGTGATTCCAGTCAGCCGGCTTGCCTATCTTGAGATCGGTGAGTCAGAAGACCGGCGCGTCGGCTTTGGAGCGATGTGACATCGTAGCTCATTCTCAGCGGTCACGATAAGGTATTGACGATCGTTCGCTGGGCATGAGAAGCGAGCGGTCCCGCATCGTTCTTATGACGAAAGGTAGCGGAACATGATCGGCGCAATCTTGGCGTACATCGTTATCGGCCTTGTCGTCGGGGCGGTAGCCCGTCTTGTGGTGCCAGGCCCGAATCCGATGCCGATCTGGGTGACTATTCTGCTCGGCATTGTCGGATCTGTGGTGGGTGGTCTGATCACCCGCGCTATCCTCGACAGAGGCCACAGCATCATTGAGTTCGGGGTCTCGGTAGCGGTCGCGGTCGGGCTGGTGCTACTGCTAGGCAAGAAACCCCGCGCTTCGGGTTAGCAACCGCAAAGATCGAAATCCCCGATGTCATGAGCGTAAGCAGGTCGGGTAGATCACGCCTACGAGCGCCCCGGAATCGGGCATTCGAGTCGAAGAGTTCAGGTTGGCAGGTGAACCTCCTGGTGCCATACATCACTTCGTCAAGATATCTTGACGGATTGGTAATCCGAAGAAATACTAGAAGCTATGAGCACGCTACTGGAACACAAAGCTATGGAAGACCGCCTCATCATAGCGGTGCGACTGAATTTCGATGATCCTCTCGATCGGCTACGCGGGCTGCGGGCAGCAGATCAACAACTGCATGTTTGGCGGCATGAGGTGGTCACGGCAGCCCGGCAGCACGGCGTCTCATGGTCAACGATTGGCGAGGCGCTCGGGGTGAGCAAGCAGGCCGCCTGGGAATTCTACAACGCCGGAATCCGAGCCAAACTCGACCGTGCCACGCAGGCCAGTGACCTGTCCGAAACCGAGGCCATGCAGCTAGCTAAGCATGAACTAGCTGAGGTCCGCCGGCAACGACGGGCCTCCGGGAAGCCGTAAGTGCGAGCTGTCTTCGATCCCAACGTCCTCATATCAGCGGTCATCGCCAAAGGAACGCCCCACCAGCTTTTGGACATCTAGTTGACAAAGAAATCATTCGAGTTGATCGTATGTCCTTTGCTGCTCGACGAACTCGAAGAAGTTCTCAGACGAGATAAGTTCCGTCGTTGGATCAGTACCGACAAGGTTGATATCCTCGTCAGCCGACTTCGTGGCGAAGCGACGACTGTACCTGACCCTGTCTCCATTGAGCCGGTGACCAAAGACCCCGACGACGACGACCTCATTGCTCTCGCCACGGGAGTCCGAGCTGACACTCTTGTCTCAGGTGACAGCCACCTCACTGAATTGCAAGACACGGAAGTGTCGATCATTACCCCCGCGCAGATGCTCGTAAGACTCAGGACGACAGACCGAGGGCGGCCATACGTCGAACGTGAGCCTCAGTGATTCGGGCAAACATATGTCCGATCTCTGCCAAATCCAGACCCATCCGATTCATGCCACCCACCAGCAGCGCGGATAACGCGTTCCGATCCGCCGCTACCCGCTGAGCCTGGCTGAGAGCTTCGCCCATCAACCGACGGCCCCACAAGGCCAGCCGGCCGGCCACCCGGACATCCGCGGCTATCGCGGCGCGAACTCGTGCCACAGCGAAGGCAGCATGGCCGTTTTCGGCAAGCACGTCCAGGATGAGCCGACGGGTCACCTCATCGACATGACCGGCCACCTCGCGATAAAAGTCAGTGGCGATGCCGTCCCCCACGTAGGCCTTGACAAGGCTCTCCAGCCAATCCGCAGGAGCAGTATGAGCGTGGAAATTCCCCACCGGGGCAACGAATGGCCGCATCGCCTCAGCTGGGAACATGTCCAACTCTACCAATCGGTCCCGTAACCGCTCATAGTGGTGAAACTCTGCCGTTGCCATAGCAGCGAGGGCGGCTTTGTCCTCGAGCGTGGGCGCTAGCTTGGCGTCTTCCGCCAGGCGCTCGAAGGCGACGAGTTGCCCGTACGCCAGCACGCCCAGCAGATCGACAATGGCCGCACGATAACCAGGATCCTCGAGCATCCCGCTGGCGAAGCCGCTGTCAGCGCCAGCCGGGTCGGCTGCCCCAGAACGGAGAACGGATTCGCCAATCGGGCTTTCAGGACGTGCCATGAGGCGAGCTTAGCAACCGTGACCCACGTGGGGACCGGTTACCGGTTGCGCTCCGGTGGCGCGCGCCACCAGGGCGTGATAAACGTCAGGATCGGTGGTGTGCTCGCCCAGGCGTACTGTTTTGTTGCTCCCGTGATAGTCGCTGCCCCCGGTCGTCAGCAGGCCCAGTTCCTTCGCTAACGCTCGCAGCCTGACCCGGGTAGGCGGGTCATGATCGGGGTGATCCACTTCGAGGCCGACCAGGCCCGCTTCGGCCAGCGTGGCGATGGCCTCCTCCCCCACAATACGACCCCGCTGGCGCGCGGCTGGATGAGCGAAGACCGGCACGCCGCCAGCAGCTCGAATCAGCGAAATCGCCCGGACCGGGTGCACCGCGTACTTATTCACGTAGGCGCGGCCTCCCTCCCCGATCCAATCCTCGGTGAACGCGCTGGGGATATCGGGAATCACCCCCGCGGAAACCAGAGCCAGCGCGATATGCGGGCGACCCAGCGCAACGGACGTAGCAGCGCCCGTGGCTTTCACGACCTGCTGCCAGGTGATTGGAGCGCCAAGCTGCCGACAGCGTTCCACCATGGCACGGGCTCGGCGAATCCGGTCGGCGCGAATCCGTTCTCGCTCACGGGCGAATTCCGGCTCGGCCGGATCGAACAAGTAGGCCAGCAGATGAAGGCCGATGCCGTCCAGCTGGCAGGAGATCTCTGCCCCGAGCACCAGGGTAAGCTTGTGGGGTAAGGCCGCTATCGCCTCGGCATGGCCGCCGACCGTGTCATGGTCAGTGAGCGCGATCACATCCACTCCGGCCGCTCGGGCCGCGCGGAGCAACCCAGCCGGAGTGTCGGCTCCATCGGAGAAGGTACTGTGGCAATGCAGGTCGACACGCATAGAAAGCTCAGGTTTCCTGACATAACACGGGAGTAAGCGATGAATTCATCACTCGCGCACGCTAAGCTAAATGTGTCGCAAGAATATAAGGAGTGTCCATGACAGAACCACAAGCGCCCGAGCCGAATCAGCAGCCTTCCTTCGGCCAACCCGCGAACGCTGATCCCAATCCGGTGCCGACGCCATATACGCAACCTGGCTATGCTCCCCGGCCCACCAACACCATGGCGGTGCTGGCCCTGGTCATGGCTTTTGTCTTCGCGCCGCTGGGCATCGTCTTCGGCGCCATCGCGCGTAAGCAAATCGCCCAGACCGGCGAGGAGGGCTCTGGCCTGGCAACCGCCGGATTCTGGCTCGGAATCGCTCTCACCGTGCTCTATGTGCTTTTTTTCGTGTTTATCATCGTGCTGATAGTGATCGGGGCCGGCATGGAGGCCTCCAACACATATTCATACTGAGCAACCCCATACATCCAGAGGCTCCGCCACTAAAGGCGGAGCCTCTTCGCGTTAGGCTAATATGGTATGAATGCCACAGTAAACGTCTTTATCGGACATTTAGCAGGTATCGCGGTCTTTGATCCTGATGGTGACCAGGTCGGTCGGGTCCGCGATGTGATTGTGCTGCTTCGACCCAGTCCACAGCGGTCGCGGATCCTCGGACTGGTCGTAGAAGTGCAACCCCGACGCCCTATCTTTGTTCCGATGACCCGGGTTACCAGTGTGGC
>Ga0187894_10001006_pt1 | contig 37469 bp, 42 predicted proteins | sample GBC1701081metaG_FD_136650 | JGI IMG/M metagenome (GOLD analysis project Ga0187894, IMG submission 136650) | White microbial mat communities from a lava cave in the Kipuka Kanohina Cave System on the Island of Hawaii, USA - GBC170108-1 metaG ... | reverse complement strand
GTAGGTGTAAAAACGCGTGCCAATATCCTGAATGTCGTAAAGAAGCGCGTCGAGGCTGGCAAGCTGCTCAGGTTTCGGCCGCCGCGTCTCGCCATAAAGCGAGTAGATCGGCAAGCCCGTTTTTTCATCAACCGAGTCGCTCACCTTATCGTCAAGCAGCCCGCGAATGCCGTGCTCCGGCGCAAACAGCGCGACGAGTTTGAGAATCTTTGCTTCGTTCAGAATGTCGATCGTCTGCTTGCCGGCGATATTGCGACCGGTGTGGTTGGTGACGAGGCCGATTCGTTTTCCCTCAAGCGCTTTGAATTGATTTTGTTCGAGGACGTCGATACCGTTTAAGACTGGAGAGCGAGCATCCCTGCTCGCTGATGTCAGGCCGCTTTGCGGCTTTGCAAGCAGGGATGCTTGCACTCCAGTCACGAATTTCGGAATCTGCGCCGCGACCGCAGCGTTGTATCTCGCCTCGGCCTCTTTCCATTTCTCGATCGGCGTGTCTTCGATCGCCGACGCGACGACCGTCGAGATCTTTGCACGAAGCGGTGCGACATCGCCCTTGCCGTCCGGGTGAACGCGATTAGACAGAAACACGACAAACGTCTGCGAAGTCGGGTCTATCCAAATGCCGGTTCCGGTAAAACCCGTGTGCCCAAACGACCCCAACGGAAACAACTCGCCGCGATTCTGCGAGAACGAAGTGTTCATGTCCCACCCAAGCCCACGCGTCGCGCCGTCCTCGCTCACAACATACGGCTGCGTCATCCGCGCGATGGTCTGAACGGAAAGAATTTCGTAAGGGCCATAACGCCGATCTTTGCCACCGATGTTTGTAACCCAAGCCTTAACACGACCTCCTTCTAAAATCATCTGGCAAAAACGGGCTAAATCATCTGCGGTCGAAAAAAGTCCCGCATGACCAGCGACGCCGCCCATACGAAAAGCCGTCGGATCGTGTACCTGACCACGTAAAATTCGAGCACCGTCCGTAGAATCACTCTTAAACGTCGCTCCAAGATAACTTTGTTGACCACGAACATTCTCTGTCGGCGCAATTCGTGGAATATATGTCTCTATTTTCCATGCTTGCAAAAAACCGGTCTCGAAATTTTTGAGCGGCGAGAAGACCCTCGGTGTCGTAAACTTGCCAACATCAGCAACATGCCAACCGGTAAGATCCCCAAAACTTTCAAGAAGCGTAATAATTTCCCCCAACACAATAAACCCAATATCCGAATAAACAAACTTCGTCCCCGGCGGCGTTCGGAGTTTTTCTTTTTTCAATGCCGCGAGCATTCCGTCACGTCCCGTCCATTTTTCGCGCAGGTCGAAGTCGGGAGCATAGCCTGATGTGTGCGTCAGAAGCTGCTGGATCGTGACCTTTTTCGCTTCCGGGTCGTCGATGTCGGGAATGTATTTGCCGACCGTGTCGTTAAGCCGCAGTTTGCCCTGCTCGACGAGGATCATTATCGAAGTCGCCGTCGCAACCGGCTTTGTGAGCGAAGCCGCGTCGAAGATCGTATCGATGGTCATCGGCTCGACGGTCGGAACCAACGAGCGATTGCCGTATGCTTTGCGAAAAACGATCTTGCCTTTGTGACCGACCAGCACGACCGCACCGGGCAGCTTTTTGTCCGCAATATCAGCCTCAACCAGCGCGTCGATCTGCGACAATTTCGCTGAACTCATGCCGACGGACTCGGGCTTTGCGACCGGAAGTCCTTGCGTGGCGACCGAAGAATTCAACGCAAAGACGCAAAGGAGCAAAGACGCAAAGAAAAACCAAAAGTTAGGCCTCTTCTTCGCGTCTTCGCTCTTTTCCTTCTTGGCGTTAGAAATCGCTTGATACATCTCTATCGCTTGAGAGCGTGTTCGGATAATTTTTCGCGAAGCCAGGAATTAACTAACGACCGCGATGTGAGGTGTTCGGTCTTTGATATCTCCGAAAGTTTTTCGACCACGTCTTGATCAACGGCAACGTAGTGGTTGCGGCGACCGATGGCAACATCAAATTCTGCTTTGGGCATTGAGTCGAGATACTCGCCTAAATCATTATCTTCAAAAAAACTCGTAAGCTCATCGGTCGAATCAAATTTCGGTAGTTTTTGGTTATTTTTTTGCATACCACTTCTTTTCTTTCTGTGCCATATCCCGCGCACTTAAAATTAGCGCGTCTTTTGATGACTTGTAAATGAACAAAACGGTTAGATATCGCCCACCGTCTGTTTGTGCCAGCGCCAAGTAAACGTCCTCGCCCTTCCGTTCTCCTTTTTCAACAAATCGAAACCTTGGCTTGTTCGCCAGCACCTCTTCAACTTCGTATGTTTCAACCGAATGTTTTGATGCAAGTTTCGCGACGATCTCGTCAAGCCAAATAATGCCGTCAATTCTCATAAGAACTAACCCACTATCACTTTCTTGCTTTCAATTCCTTTTCGCGCATCACAAAACTTTCCTTACACAACGCTACAAACTCTTTTTCGATCGGCGAAAAATATCCGCCGCGCAGTCGCGCGAGGCCGAGTTCCCAGTTGATCTCGGCGCCTTCGATCAGCCACGAGACAAGACGGCCTTCGCGGATTTCGTTGGCGATGGTCTTTGCACCGGCGGTGCCGACGCCGAGGTTGTTCTCGACCATTTGATTGATCGCCTCTTGACGCGAGAGTTCCATGACGATGTTTGGTCGCACGTTCGCGGCATTGAAAAAATCGTCGATCATCCGCCGCGTGTTGCCGCCGCGCTCGCCAAGGATAAGTTTCTCACCCGCAAGCGCAGCAGCACTGATGTATCTCTCGTTTGCGTTCGTGTGCGTGGGATGCGCGATCGCGACGATCTCGTCGCTGAAAAGCAGCTCGGTCGTGATCGACGAATTCTCAACCGGCAAGCTTACAAACGCGATGTCGATCTCGCCGTGCATAATTTTATCGACGAGCTTCTCGCTCGTCCCTGCGGTTACGGCGAGTTCGGCGTTAGGATATTTTTCGCGAATGCTCTGCAAAATGTGAGGCAGTTGCTGCGTCGCAAATTCCGCCGACGCCGAGCCAACGCGCAGACGTCCGTGCTCGGCTCCGGCAAGCTCGGCGATCTCGGCAAGCGCATTATCATGCTCGCGAAGAATTTTTCGCGCGCGCTCGAGCAGATATTCGCCCGCTTCGGTCAAGATCACGCGACGCGGCGTTCGAGTAAATAATTGCAGCCCGACCTCGTCTTCGAGCTGTTTGATCTGCATCGAGATCGCCGCCTGCGTAACGTTGACGCGACGCGCTCCGGCGGTAAAAGTTTTAGCCTCGGCGATCGCCAAAAAAGCTTTTAACTGTCTGATCTCCATAAGTCGAAATCGACCTCGTCTCTGCGATTAGTGTAGCTTATCGAGTATATAAAATCGGTTAAATTTGATTATATGTCAAGTTTGCCGAAGAATGTAAGTGTATTTAGTAATGTCCTAATCCTGTGGTGTTCAGCCTTTGTGCCCTTTGTGTCCTGCCTTCGTGAACTCTGTGATTAAAACAAGCAAGTAATCACAGAGTGCACAAAGCGAGGACACAAAGAGCACAGGGAAAGTCATCGGACACCACAAGTTTAGGACATACCGTGTATTTTTTGCGCGTTTGAGATCATCTGATGTCGTCAAAAAGCTCAAAAACCGCTCGCCGAACGCTGTCATATCAGCTTTATCTCGGCGTGGACGGCGGCGGGACGAAAACAAATATCGCGATAATGAACGCGAATCGTGAGATCGTCGCCGAGTCGATCGGCGGGCCGTCAAATCCGCTGAGGGTCGGCGTCGAAACGGCCGTCGCAAACATTATCAAAGCCACGGATGCAGCCTGCGACAGTGAAAACCTTTCGCGCGGCGACATTGTGGCAGCGACTTTGGGTCTCGCGGGCGTGCGACGCGCCGACATTCGAATGCGCGTGCGCGAAAGGTTCGTCGATCTGTTTCGTGTTCGCAAAACCTCGATCACGACCGACGCCGACATCGCGCTCTACGGCACGACTCTCGGCAAACCCGGCGTCGCCGTCATCGCCGGCACCGGCTCCGTCTGTCTCGGCGTAAATGCAATGGGCGAAAAGGCGATGTCCGGCGGTTGGGGGCCGCTCGCGGGTGACGAAGGCGGCGGTCGCGGCATCGCTGAACAAGCTCTGCACGCGATCGCAAAGGCTTCGGACGGTCGCGGCCCGGCAACAAAATTGAGCGAGCGTGCGGCTGAGTATTTTCGCGCATCGAATGTCGAAAATCTGATCGGCGCTATCTATGCTCCAAAAATGGACAACAGCCGCATCGCGGGCTTTGCAAAATACGTCGTCGAAACCGCCGCCGAAGGTGATAAAATCGCTCGTGAAATTATCACAGACGCCGGCCGCGAGCTCGGAATCGCAGTTGTCGCCGTCGTAAAAGCATTGAAATTACAGCGTGCAGCGTTTCCGATCGGCTGCGTCGGCAGCGTTTTTAAGGCAGACAAACTTTTGACCAACCCGATGAATGATGTAATAAAACCGGCCGCGCCAAAAGCCAAACTCGCCAAGCCGCAAATGCCGCCAGCACACGCAGCGGCATTGATGGCGATGAATGGTCAGAACCACCTGCGGTAGCGGGTGGTTTAATTTAGCAGCAAATGAGCTTACCGATCACCGAACAAGAAAACTCTGCAACAGCTGAGATCGACCGAGTCTCGACGCTCGAGGCTGTTCGGCTGATAAATACCGAGGACAAAAAAGTCGCGAATGCTGTCGAAAAGGTTTTACCTGAGATTGAGGCGGCGATAGATAAAATTGTCGAGCGGCTGCAAAATGGTGGTCGGCTATTTTATGTCGGAACGGGCACAAGCGGTCGACTCGGCGTGCTTGATGCTAGCGAGATACCGCCGACGTTTGGCGTCGATTACGACATTGTTCAAGGCGTGATCGCGGGCGGCTACGACGCGCTTTACAAAGCGACTGAGGCGAGCGAAGACAACCGCGACGCCGGAGCGGAAGATTTGAAAACACGAGGTTTGACTGCAACTGACGCTGTCGTCGGCATCGCTGCTTCGGGCCGCACACCTTATACGATCGGCGCCGTTGACCACGCTCGCAAGCTCGGCTGCTTTACGGCTTGCATAACCTGCGTTCCAAATTCAGCCATTACAAAATGTGTCGATGTCACAATCGCTCCGGTCGTCGGCCCCGAAGCCATCACCGGCTCGACCCGAATGAAAGCCGGCACCGCGCAAAAAATGATCTTAAACATGATCTCGACCGTCGCGTTTATAAAACTCGGTTATGTAAAAGGCAATCGAATGACAAACGTTCGTGCATCGAACGAAAAACTTAAGGATCGAGCAGTGCGTATCTTGATGGCGGAAACCGGGATTAATGATCGGAGCGAAGCAGAGAGACTTCTGAAGGCCTCGAATTTCTCGATTCGCGAGGCCGCAGATATGCTGGCGACAGGAAACCGATGATTTCCGAACAAACTGGAGTAGAATGAATTCATGATTGCTGCATCTGATCTGATAGTACCAAGAGAGTTTCTTGAAAGCGCGAAAATGTCCGAGGACGAGATGCGCATAGACCTCGCTGTGCATTTATACGCGACGCGTCGACTCTCAATGGGCAAGGCTCGCAAATTGGCGGGCCTCGACTTAATCTCGTTTCAGAGTGAGATGGCAAAACGCGAGGTTTGTATCAACTATGGAGTCGATGATCTGCACGAGGACCTTCGAAATCTGGGTATCGAGATCAAGAAATGATCGTGGTCAGCGACACGTCGGCGATCTCGAATCTTCTGAAGATCGATGCAGTTGATATCCTCCGATTGACCTTCGGGCGAGTCATTATTCCTGATGCAGTCTATGAGGAAATATGCGAGATCCAATCCCACAGCCTGACACTTAACCAACTCGGCTGGATAGATCGCGTAACTCTGTCACACCCGCCCGACGAACGAGCACTATTGGCACTCGACCGTGGAGAAGCTGAAGCGATTACGTTGGCAATCAGATTATCCGCCGACTACCTTTTGATCGACGAAGCTGAGGGCCGTGGTGTAGCTCGTCAGTTGGGCGTTAAGTTCGTTGGCTTGCCAGGCGTCCTCTCGATGGCTAAGAAAAATGGTCACATCGAACGCATCAAGCCGTATGTTGACCGACTCATCCATGAAGCTCGGTTCAGATTAAGGCGTGATCTGGTCGAGGAGACTCTACGCCAGGCAGGTGAGTAATAAATGCAAACACTCGACCTCATTATTATCTTCGGCTATCTGATCGGCATCACGGCGTTCGGGATTTTGTTTTCGGGCAAGCAGGAGACGACCGAAAACTATTTCGTCGGCGATCGGAGCGTGCCGTGGTGGGCGATCGCGATGTCGATCGTCGCGACCGAGACGAGCACGATCACGTTTGTGTCGGTGCCGGGAATCGCGTTTGCGAAAGGCGGTAATTTTCAGTTTTTGCAACTTGTTTTTGGCTATATGCTCGGCCGAATTGTGATCTCGTTAGTCTTTATTCCGCTGTATTTTAAGGGCGAATTGCAGACGGTTTACCAACTGCTGGGCGAACGGTTTGGTTCGCGCGTAAAGATGCTCGCGTCCGGTTTGTTCGTCATCATGCGCAACGTCGCCGACGGCGTGCGGCTGCTGCTGACAGCGATCGTTCTCGCGGCGGTTTACAAATCATTTAACCCGAACACAGAGCCGACAACGATCATTATTGGCTCGATCGTTTTGCTGGGCGTCGTGATGATCGTTTTCACATTCTACGGTGGCATGGAAGCGGTGATTTGGGTCGAGGTCGTGCAGCTCGTGATCTACATCGGCGGTGCGATCGCGGCGGCGGTTGTGCTGCTGCAAAATATCGACGGCGGGCTTTCGAATGTTGTCGCTCTCGGTGAGCAATTTAATAAATTCAGTCTGTTCGACTTTGGCTGGGACATGACAAAGACGTTTACGTTTTGGTCGGGATTGTTCGGCGGCTGTTTTCTGACAATGTCCACGCACGGCACCGATCAATATTTGGTGCAAAGATATTTGTGCACGAGCAAGCCGTCGTCCGCAGCAACTGCATTGTTGTCTTCGGGTGCGGTTGTGCTCGGACAGTTTATCGGATTTCTTTTCATCGGCGTTCTGCTTTTTGTTTTTTACGCTCCATACAACTCGCCTGAATATGCGCAAGCAGGCGTGGCGGGTTCGGGTGTTCCTGCGACGTTTCCGTTTGCAAAGGGCGATCAGGTTTTCCCCGATTTTATAACTCAGCACATGCCGCCGGGATTGTCCGGTCTCGTCGTTGCAGCGATCTTTGCGGCAGCGTTGTCATCGTCACTTAATTCAATCGCCGCAACCGCGATCAACGATCTTTACAAACCATTTAAGCGCGACATCACCGACCGCCAGCTCGTTCGCCTCGCCGGGTGGCTGACCGTCATTATTGGAATAGTTCAGATCATCGTCGCGATAATTTTTATGAAGTCGGGAGAATCCGCACTCTCGCTCGCTCTGTCAGTCGCGTCGCTTATAAACGGTCCGATCCTCGGCGTCTTTCTCGTCGGCACCTTTTTAAAGCGAGCGCGCGAGATGCACGCACTTGTCGGCATGATCGTAAGCTGCATTGTAATGCTTTGCATTTTGCTCGCAACAAAGATCGCATGGCCTTGGTACGCGCTGATCGGCAGTTTGACGACGTTTGCGGTTACATTGGTCGCGAGTTTAATTTTACAAAATAAAAAAGATGAGAGTTCTACTTAGTTTGATCGTTACGATTTCGTTGACTGGAGCAGCGAGCATCCCTGCTCGCTCGTTGTTGAACAATGATCGCAATTCGGCGAGCAAAGATGCTCGCCGCTCCGGTCTCGAGCCGTCACAAAAATCATGGAAGGCCGCCGACAAACTTCTCAAAAAGATGACTGTCGAGGAAAAAGTTGGGCAGCTTGTGCACATCGGCGTAAATGCGCGGTTTGCAAATCAAGACAGCGCATTTTTCCGCGATCTAAAGCGTCACGTTGTCGAAAACAAGATCGGCGGCGTCATATTTTTCGGCGCGCCGATCTACGAAACGACGCACCTCATCAACCGTCTGCAAGAGAACGCAAAGCTGCCGCTGTTGATGTCGCTCGACGCCGAAACCGGTATCGGAATGCGTTTCGAGGACGCGACAAATTTCCCTTGGGCGATGGCCGTCGCCGCGACCGGCAAACCTGAATTTGCCCGCCGAATGGGCGTCATCACCGGCCGCGAAGCTCGTGCGATCGGCATTCATCACGTTTACGCTCCGGTCTTGGACGTTAATAATAACGCGGCGAATCCGGTGATAAACGTTCGGAGTTTTGGCGAAGATCCGACGGAAGTTGCGCGGTTCGGCGTTGCATTTGCGGAAGGCATTCAGGGCGAACGCGTCATCGCGACGGCAAAACATTTTCCCGGTCACGGTGACACGAACGTCGATTCGCATCGCGGCCTGCCGATCATCGATCTGCCGCGATCGCGATTCGATAAAATTGAATTGCTTCCGTTCAAAAAAGCGATCGAGTCGGGCATCGGTTCGGTGATGATCGCGCACATCGCTTTGCCGCAGATCGATGGCGAAGTCATCAAACCGCTCGCCGAATACAAGGGCGGCGATGCCGAAGCCGGTGCTGAGATCGTCAATCAAACTGCTACGATCCCAGCGACGCTGTCGGCAAAAGTGCAAACCGATATTTTGCGAAAAGAATTAGGTTTCAAAGGCTTGATCGTGTCCGACGCGATGTCGATGAGCGGTTTGACGCTGTATTTCACACAGGAGGAAGCTGGCGTTCGCGCGTTTCTCGCCGGCACCGACATTCTCGAAAAACCTGCCGACACCGACGCAATGTTGCGCGGTTTGAAAAACGCTGTCACAAGCGGCCGCATTACGATGGAGCGGCTCGACGAATCGGTTCGCCGCCAACTTGCATGGAAGCACGAGCTCGGACTTTTCAAAAATCGAATGACGTCACTCGATGCGATCGATCGTATCGTTTCCGGCGAAGATACAGCGAAGCTAACTGACGAGATCGCGACGCGTGCGATCACGCTTGTTCGCAATGATGACGGAATTTTGCCGCTGAACAAAAACAAAAAAATAGCAGTGATCGGCATCTCGAACGGTTTCGATGGGCCATCGACCATGCAATCTTTTCGCTCGAGTTTTTTTATGTCTCATGTGCTTGCGCCTGGACCGCCCGACATAATGGTCAACCCCTATCTTGAGTTTGCATATTTACAGGAGAATTCGTCTGCAGAACAATTCGCTATTGCGCGAAAAGCAATTCACGGTGCCGAAGTCGTAATTTTCGCGCTCTATGGTCGCGTGCGTTCGGGTGCTCGGGCGAGCGTCGGCATTCCAGAAAACGGAGCGGCGATCCTGAGAGAACTGCTCGCCTCGAACAAAAAAGTCATCGGCGTCAGCTTTGGCAATCCTTATCTGCTGAATTCTTTTCCCGAAATGAAAACCTATGTCGTTGCATACGGCGATATGCCGAGTTTGCAGCGAGCTGCCGCACGCTCGATCTTGGGAACGCAAGACATCACGGGTAAGCTGCCGATCACTCTGCCCGGTTTGCATTCGCGAGGAAGCGGAATACAACTTAAGAAAAATTAATGTCAAACGACTGGCGACGCGAGAATTTTCTCGATGTCAAAAATAATCATCTTCACATCGACGGCGTAGATGCTGTCGAGCTCGCACGCGAACACGGCACGCCGTTGTTTGTGTTTAGCGAGCAACGGATTCGACACAACATCGAGCGTTTGAAAAAAGTGCAGGACGTGATCGATTGTCCGCTGAAAATTTGTTATGCGGCAAAAGCGATGTCGACGATGGCTATTTTGCGGGTTGTAAAAGACGCGGGCATCGATATCGAAGTGAATTCCGGCGGCGAATTGTGGAAAGCCTTGAAAGCCGGTTTCGTCGGCGAGCAGATCATCTTTAACGGCACGAGCAAAGAGGTTTGGGAGCTTGAAATGGCGATAAATGCTGACATTTACGCGATTCAGGTCGATTCGCTTTATGAGTTGTCGTTAATAGAACCAACAGCAAAACGTCTTAACAAGCCCGCTAATGTCAGCCTGCGTCTCGTCCCTGAGATCGAGAGCCACACGCACTCGGGTCTGCAGACCGCGCTTCTAAATTCAAAATTTGGAATGATGCCCGACGAGGCGTTTGAAGCGTTTCGCTCGCACAAAAACTCGCCGCATCTAAACTTGGGCGGCATTCATCTGCACATCGGTTCGCAAAATCCCGACCGACTAGTTTATGCGCAAGCTCTCGAAATTTTATTCGACAGCATGAAAAGTATTTACAACGAGAGCGGTGCGAAACTAAAACATGTAAATGTCGGCGGCGGCTTTCCGGTAAATTATTTGAATAACGAAGTCCGCGATCTTTCGTCAGAGAGAACGGAATTGCTCAGCGCCGATTTTGAGCCGTTCGATGCGATCGGTGAAGCGTGGAAAAAAATTACCAAAGATAATCGAGAACTTTTTGCCGAAGATTTCGCACTACTAATCGAACCCGGCCGCAGCATCATCGCTGACGCAGGAATTTGCCTGACAACAGTTAGAAATTCAAAACAACGTCCGACTGACAACCGGCCACCGACCACCGACCACTGGCTCCTGACCGACGCCGGATTTAACATTCTGCTCTCGATGGAAACTTACAAATGGTACTACCACATGATATCCGCTGAGCGAGCCGATGATGCGCACGACTTTCCATACAAGCTAGCCGGCCCGCTGTGCGATGGCGGCGATGTCTATTTTGACATCGAGGGGGAAAATCGCCTGCCGCCATATCGTCTCTTGCCGCGAGACTTGAGGCCCGGCGAGATCCTCGCTCTGCTAAATTGCGGCGCGTACTCGCTCGCGCAAGCTAGTCAATACAACGGACGTTTTTTGCCCGCGGTCGTTTTGATAAAAAATGATGGCAGTTCGGAATTGATTCGCAAACGAGATGAGTTTGAAGACTTAGTGTCGAATGACCTGTTCTGAACCGCTCATGCTCTGCCCGACATCTGCGCCAGAATGTTCTTTTCTTCAGCGTTAATTTCTAAATTCGCATTTTTATAAATTGCACTGACTGCTGCCAAAGAAGCTGACCGGCTGCTTTCGTCGCGGATCTCGGCGATGACTGCAAGATTTTTGAGAGCAATGTCGCGTGCTTTTTCTGTGTCGCCATGGTCGGCAAATCTAGCAGCGATCTCGTTTAGTGCCAGCGAACGCGAAGCAAGTTGCGGGACGCGTCCTGATAAAACAGCAGCTTCGTCAAGCAGTGCGGCGGCTGAATCTTTTTTGTTGAGCTTTTCTTTTGTATCGGCGAGTGCGATTAGTGCGAAGACTCGGTCAGCGTCTTCGTCGATCAAGTTTATTGTCTGTCGCGCAAGATCGTCTTCGTTTTGCATCGTCAAGATCTGTGCGATCTGCGAAAGCGCGGATGTCTTTTCGTTCGGGTCCTGATTTTCGAGCACGATCTCGGTTGCCTTTTCAGTTTTGCCAAAGCCCGCGAATTGCGCGGCGATCGTCGCCATAAGTGCGTTGCGTGCACGACTGTCACGCGTCTCGATATCGCGCTGCGATTTTAGAATTTCGTACGCCTCCTCGAGCGCATCGACAGCGTCATCTTTTTCGTCTTTCTTCCAATGATCGCGAGCGATTGCGACTAATGCCGACGACATTTGAGTTTTGTCTGTTACAAGATCGAGCGTGCGATCACACAGTTCGTCGCTGCCCGCGTAAAGAAAACCGATCGCGCATTTTGCTAAAAAAGCATCACGATGAATATTGTCGAGAACCTCGGCAAAGCCACGTGCCTTATCGAAAGTCTCGACCGCCTTGTCGTTGCGTTTTAACTCGATAAAAAAATTGCCGATCTCGCAAAGGATACGAATTTTCTCTTCGTCATGCTCGATCTCATCAGCCGCCGCAATGGCGCGATCTAACGTGTCGATCGCGTCGGTGTTTTTATCGCGCTCCATCAGACTGACGGCGATTTGTTGCAATGCAGCGACGCGTGCGGCGGGAAATTCAATTGAGTTTAGCGTTGCGTTCGCAGCTTCTGTATCGTCTGCCGCCGCTTGTTTCACCGCGATCGCCGCGTAAACAAAATCGGGATGAAGCATAGTTCCCGCGACTTCTGCGGCCTTGTCGTTACGGCCTTTTGCGGCCATCATCGAGCCGACTCGCTCAAATGCCTGAGCCTGAATGCCGTGATCTTCGACCGCTTCGGCAAGCTGCAAAGCATATTCGTCGTCCTCGAGCTCGGCACATTTTTCGGCAACGGCAACGAGCATCTTGTCGCGCGAAAACGGATCGTCGATCGCGTTTGCAAGTTCCGCCGCAAGATCGACTTCGCCACGCGCCAAATAGCGCGGAATGATCGCGTTCATCGCCTCAGCATGACCGTCTGAACTTTTTATTCGCTCGGCTAAATACGCGGCGCAATCGAGCAAGTCGCCAGCCGAGCGTTCTTGTGAAATAAAATAGTCAGACATAAAATTTTTTTGCCACGGAGAGCACAAAGATCATAGAGATACTCTCTTGATACCTTCACGCAGCATCTTGGTTGCAAAATTGATTATCAATCCGCGTTGTAAACCAGTTGCTTTCAGATAAGAAAGAATTTGGGCGATGGAGACGTCGGGGAGTTTTGTGAGAGATTTTAATTCAACAATCACCTCATTCTCGACAAAAATATCAATGTCGCTGCCCCTTGATAATTTTCTCTTTATAAACCACATCGATCTCAACCTGTCTCTGATAACGAATCCCACGCAAATCAAATTCGTGGCAAAGTGCCGCTTCGTAAATAGACTCTAGCAATCCGGGTCCTGGCGTTCTATGAACCTCAATAGCAGCACCAATAATCACTCCCGTTAGGATTGTCGTCCATTCTTTGCTCAAGGTTCTCTGTGTTCTCTGTGGCTAAAACACTCTGCGAATCGACTCCGGCATCCAATCACGAAGATCGTTTGCGACGGCTGCCGCACCTGCTTTGCGTAGTTCATCTGCCGAAACCGTATTCGCAACGCCAAGTGCCGGCAGATCTGCGGCACGCGCCGACATAATGCCCGGAACTGTGTCTTCGATGACGAGACATTCGCCGTGCGTCATCGGCAGATGGCCTTGATCGATGCGAAACAGATCGAGTTTATTAAATCCGGCGCGATAACATTGCGGATCGGGCTTGCACGCGGTGACATCGGATGCACTGACGATGACGGAAAAATGTTTTGTCATTCCGGCTTTGTCGAGAACGTATTCGATCTGATCTCCGCGTTCCATGCTGACCAGCCCAAGAGCGAAGTCGTGCGACATTTTTTCGACAAAATTCTCTATCCCTTCGAACAACGGCAGATCGTCACCGACAACCTCGCGCCATTTTGCAAACTTCGCGTCGATGATCTCGCTCATCTTTTTATCATCAACGGTTTTGTCGCGACGCTCGTATGCCGCTTTTACAAAAGTCACATCGTCCATGCCGTGCGAAGCTGCGTAATCTTCCTCCGTCAACTCGACGCCCTCAGCCGCGAGCAACTCCTGATAAACGCGCATCTGTATCGGCTCGTCGTCGATAATCACGCCGTTAAAATCGAATAAAATTGCTTTGATCATAGATTTTGAAAAACAGCTATCAGCTTTCGGCTATCAGCTATTAGCTGTCTTTAAATTTCCCAACAACTTCTCGTCGAACATATTTCCGCGACCGAGTATTCCGTTCGGATCGAACGCACGCTTTAGCTCAGCCATTTCATTTAAATATCGCTCGCCCATCATCGCGTCGAGATATTTTCGTTTTAGTTTGCCTATGCCGTGTTCGGCCGAAACGCAGCCGCCGAGCATGATCGCCTGAGCGATAAACCGTCCGTAAAGATGCCGCGAAGTCTCGGCTTCAGCATCGTCTTTAGGCAACAAATTAGCGTGAAGATGACAATCGCCGATGTGACCAAAGATCACGTAATCAATACCGCTTGCATCGAGCGTGGTTTTGTAAAACTGCAAAAAACTTGCAAAATTTTCATCCGGAACGGCCATGTCGGTCCCGATCTTCTTTTGTTTATTACGCACGACTCGTTCGTTGACTGCGACCGGCAAAGCATGACGAAATTCGCGCATCTTTTCGCGATCTTGCTCGTTTGTCGTAAACCACGAACGCTCGAGATCGGCGTTGTGTTTTTCGAGCAGATCGTTCCACGCGGCGAGCAGAGCGTCTTCGTTATCGGCGGTCGTCTCTTGCTCAAAAAATATCGCCCCAGCCATGTTCGGTGGCGTTTCGGGAAACTTCTCCGAGATGAACTTAAGACTATTTGCGTCAAAATACTCGATCAATGTCGCCCTAGGCGGAACGCGGACGCCCTCGTCCGCAATGAGTGCCGCTTCGGCACGAATAACCTTTCCGGACATTTTCTCGCCGGAGGAACCGGCGATTGCGGACGAGGGCGTCCGCGTTCCGTCAGCCTTCACTTCGTCCACTAAAGAAAGCAGGTGCGACTGATTCTCAAAAAACACAATGCCGCTGAAAAAACTCTCAGGCTTTGACAGCAACTTCAATTCGATCTCAGTTATCACGCCGAGCGTGCCTTCACTACCGATAAAAAGATCGATCGCGTCGAGCGGCCGCGAATTAAAAAAACCGCTGACATTTTTGCGCACGTCGGGACGAGTATAAGTCGGCGGTCGAATATCGATATTGCGACCGCTTTCCGTCGTGACTGAAATCGCTTCGCCTTCAGTAGAAAGCGCTTGACCGCGAGTGATGTTCAGTTTATCGCCGTCGGCGAGAACGATTTTCAAACCCGTGACAAACTCGCGCGTCGCTCCGTATTTGAACGAGCGCGCACCCGACGCATTTGTCGCGACCGTGCCGCCGATCTGACAACTCCACTCGGTCGGATCGGGCGGATAGAACAAACCTTCAGCTTCGACGGCTTTTTGAAAATCACCGAGAATCACGCCCGGCTCCACCGTTGCCGTCATTGCATCTTTATCGATAGATTTAATTTTATTGAGCTTTTCGAGCGAGACAACATAGCCGCCGAACGGAATCGCGCCGCCAACCGTGCCAGTTCGCGCTCCCGAGATCGTCACCGAAATTCGCGCTTCATTCGCCTCGCACAGAATTTCAGCTATTTCGTTTATAGTTTCGGGCACAAACAGTTTGTCCGCAAACCCGCCGGGCATGTTGCTGGCGTCGGTAAGATAATTCCGCAGGTCATCGGGTTGGGTCTTTGTCTGCATCTTAATGCGATCAGATCTGCTATTCTAACCTACCCTTTGCCGCATTGCTCGTAAGCTTTTTGAAATTCTTTGACGTTACTATCTTTCGTCCGGACTTTTCCTCGATCTCGCGTCGGGCATTCCCCGCGACGGTCCCGCCCTGCTTCGCGATCACGCGACTCTGCTGAAATCCCTCGGGTTTGCGCTCTCGTGAGATCTCAGTAGTCGTCGCTTCGGCCAGCATGTTTAGGACGAGTTCGAGATTGGTCATATGGTCGCGAAGATTCTCTTTCTTTATGTCCTTTACCTTTTTGTACTCTCGAGTATTTAATCCCGACCATGCCCGCGTGATCTCATCTGTTAGAATTGCGTACTCTTGTCCCTTTTTTACGCCGCTCGCGTCCCATTCGTCGGTCAATTCCTTTCTGACCTCGATGCTTTTGAGCCGTTGATTTATCCATTCTTTGCTGTACCCTTTGCGCAGGTACGTCTCCATCAGTCGATCGATGCCTATCTCCGGGTCTTCGATCTCATCGATCCGTTCACGCCCAACCTGAGCAAGCCACAATTTAAAAGGCTCGGCTTTTGGCGACGGAACAGACTGGATCAGGCGGAATAATTGTTCGGTATCGGCGACGTCGGTCTTGTAGTATTTCCCGTCAGCGGAGAGCATTTTCAGTTGTCCCAAAGTCTGGGACAACTGGCTGCCCTCGTCACGAAGCTTGGTCTTTAACGCATTCCAATACTTTCGAGGACGCGGACTATCGGTCAATATCTCGATCACATCAACCACTGAGAAAAAATACTTCCCCAAGTCCGCGTCCCATTGAACCCTTACCTGCTTATTCTCGAAAAGTTTGATGGCGTTCTCTTGATCCATAGGTTTCCACGTTTCTACCATTACTATCTATGACTAAATATACTCCAATTCCCTATCCCGCAGATATCTCAGCCGGTCCCGGATTTCGGCGGCTTGTTCGAATTTCATATCGCGGGCGGCAGCGCGCATGTCGGCTTCGAGCTGCGCGATGGTTTCTTTGAGTTGTTTTGGCGAATATTCTTCGAACTTGTCGATCTCGAGCGGCACTTTGAAATAGTCGGCCTCGTAGGCAGTCACCAGCGTCGCCTCGACCGGTTTGACGATCGTCGTCGGGGTGATGCCGTGCTCCGTATTATATTCTTCTTGAATCTCGCGGCGTCGCGTCGTCTCATCGATAGCGGTTTCCATCGACTTGGTTATCTTGTCCGCATACAAAATCGCCAAACCATCTGCGTTGCGCGCCGCTCGGCCCATAGTTTGAATCAGTGAGCGTTCGCTGCGCAAAAATCCTTCTTTATCTGCGTCGAGAATCGCGACGAGCGAAACTTCGGGCAGATCGAGACCTTCGCGCAGCAAATTAATTCCGACCAGCACGTCGAATTCGCCGCGACGCAGATCGCGCAGTATTTTTATGCGTTCGAGCGTGTGAATGTCGCTGTGTAAATAAGTGACGCGAACGCCTACCTCGGCAAAATACTCGCTCAGATTCTCGGCCATGCGTTTTGTGAGCGTCGTCACGAGCACGCGTTCGTTGCGTTCGGCGCGCGTGCGGCATTCTTCGAGAAGATCGTCGATCTGGCCTTTCACGGGGCGAACTTCGACGCGCGGATCGAGCAAGCCGGTCGGACGAATGATCTGCTCTATAACTTCGCCGGCAGTTTTTGTCAGTTCATAAGGACCGGGCGTCGCCGAAACATAGATCGTCTGACCGACACGAGCTTCGAATTCTTGAAAATTCAACGGCCGATTGTCCTTCGCACTAGGCAGACGAAAACCATACTCGACGAGTGTTCCTTTGCGCGACTGATCGCCCTTGAACATCGCGCCGAGCTGCGGAACGGTTTGGTGCGATTCGTCAATAACCATCAGCGCGTTGCCGGGAAGATAATCGAGCAAGGTCGGCGGCGGCTCGCCAGGTTTTTTGCCTGTTAAATGACGCGAATAATTCTCGATGCCGCGGCAAAAACCCATCTCTTTTATCATTTCGAGATCGTACATGGTGCGCTGATGCAATCGCTGAGCTTCGACGACCTTGCCTTCCTCGACGAGAAATTTTTCGTGACTAACGAGTTCGGCTTTGATTGTCTGAATCGCGCGTTTTATCACGGGTCGCGACATCACGTAGTGCGTCTTAGGATAGATCGGCAGCCGCGAATCGTGCTTGTGCAGAACTTCGCCAAGCAGCGGGTCGATCGTCGAGATCGAATCTATTTCGTCGCCCCAAAATTCAATTCGGTAAGCTTGTTCTTGATAACTTGGGTAAATTTCGACGACATCGCCACGCACGCGAAAACTGCCGCGATCAAAATCGATATTCACGCGCTCGTATTGCAACTCGACGAGTTTTTTTAAGAAATCCTCGCGCTTGATCTTCATCCCCGGCTCGACGAAGATCAGCATTCCGTAATACGCGTCCGGGTCGCCGAGACCGTAGATGCACGACACGCTCGCGACCACGATCACGTCTCGCCGTTCGAACAACGCGCGCGTCGCGCTCAAACGCAAACGATCGATCTCATCATTGACCGTCGCTTCTTTTTCTATGTAAAGATCGGCCGCGGGAACGTAAGCCTCGGGCTGGTAGTAATCGTAATACGAAACAAAATATTCGACGGCGTTGTCGGGGAAAAAAGTTTTGAACTCCTGATAAAGCTGCGCGGCGAGCGTTTTGTTGTGAGCGAGCACGAGCGTCGGCCGCTGCGTTTCATAAATGACGTTCGCGATCGTAAACGTCTTGCCGCTGCCCGTGATGCCGAGTAAAACCTGATCTTTCGCACTATCGTTCAGCCCTGCGACAATTTGTTTTATCGCTTCGGGCTGATCGCCTTTGGGTTGATTGTCGGAAGTAAGATTAAATTGCACAGTTTAAAGCGTAGAGCAAAACCGTGCGAAAAGAAAAATGAGCGGAGAGATTTGCCACGAATGCACGAATAAGAGCAGGAAAAATATTCGTGCATTCGTGGCTAACTTCCAGAAGGCCGACTACGATTATTTACGAATCGCGTCTTCCGCCCGACTACGCAGAGCGTCGTAGGTTTGGTGCAGTTCGTCGCCTCGAGCGGCGTAAATGTCGGCGATCAGGTGTGCATCCGACGGACGAAACGCACGCAGCATGATGTCGCGATTTCTAATAATGCCGTTCGAATCGATAACCGTCACCGCTCGCGTGAGACTGATCGGATATAACCAGTGTTTGGCGTAAAGTCTTGTGACCACACGGTCGGGATCGGCGAGCAAAGTTATCGGCAAATGCAAACGCTCGGAAAACTTTCGATGGCCGTCCGGCGTTCCGGGCGAAACGCCGACGACGGTCGCTTTTGTTTCGAGATACTGTTCCCAATTGTCGCGCACCGAGCAAAGCTGCCTCGTGCAAACGAGCGTTTCGTTTTGCGGATAAAATAACAATACCGTCACCGAATCGTTATGATCCGAAAGTCGCCAGTCTTTATCGTTGTCGGTCTTTAATAAAAAATCGGGGGCTGCATCACCGATAGCAGCGTAGCCGGATTTTTCTTCTCTAATAGGCGGCATATTAGTTACGAATTGAATTTTATTTATTCCAGGCGTTGACCTCTTCGTAAGCACTGATCGTGTTACGGGCACGTTCAACTATTTCAGAAGAAAGCGATTTCAGGGCGGAGAATTTATGCAGCTCGGGCAAAACTCGCTGATCTTTATGAACACTCAGGACGTGCAACAACGCAAATTTGACGCGCAGGTCGTTGTGTTTCTTCAGCGTTTCAAAAAGCTCGTTCGTCTCGCCGGCTTTTATCAGCATCGCGCACAAAGCAAACGCTTCGTAAGCGACTTTTACGTCGTCGTGAATTAGTCGCTCAAACGACTTTTCGACAAAACCGGATTCGATCGCGGCACGCGCCGCTTGCGTCATACGGTAATCGTCGTCGGCCTCGATCAGACGTTTCCATGCATGCGCACGGTCGAAGCTGAGTCGGAAAAGCCCTCGTGCTGCCGCTGCTCGCACTTCACGCGTCGGGTCCGCACAAGCGAGCAAGATCGTTTCGAAAACAGATTCGTGATCAAACTCAGCTAGCGTCGCAACGGCCTTTGAACGCAAATTCGCCGACAGGTCGTAAAGCGCGATCTGCGCGACGGCTTCGACTGAATTTTGCGCTTTGAATGCGGCCAGCACTCTGAGTGCGATCTCACGGACCGCCTCGTCCTCTTCGTATTCGTCGCTTGCCTGCTCTATTGCATTCAACAGAGACGCGTCATCCAAAACAGGCAATGGCCGAAAGCTTTTTGCATTGGCGAGCTGTGTAAATGAATTGATCGGCAACTGCGCGTATTGCAGTTTGCGCATCTTTTCCTGAAAAGTTTTTGTGTTGGTCTTCGCATGGTCGGCCGCCTTTTTTGCGTTTGCCTCGGCGCGTCCGACCTCGGACTTTTTAATATCGAATCTTAATTTTGCAATTTTCGCGTTGGGCTTTTTAACTTTCCTCAGCCACTCCATTTCCTTTTCCGCATCGACGTCGTCACGTCCGTCATCGTCGCTGTTCGAATAGTAATTTGCATATCGGTTTTGGTTTTCGTACGTTATCGCGCCTTTTTTGCTTTTCTGCCAAAAGAGAATAGCGAGCGCCAATCCGCCTGCGAAAATAATAAACATCGTGAACCACAACGAGGCTCCCGAGTCCGCGGCCGCTTCCAATGCAGCCTGGTTTTGAGCAGGCGTCTGCGATATGGCATCCAAAGCAAAGAGCGACAAGGACGCGAGAATCGCGATTGTCCGATAAACTGATAAATCGAGGTATTTCATTATCGTGGGTTCAAATCTAAATTCTGTGAAATTGATCGTGCTAATTTCGGGGGCTGGAGGGCGACGGGCGGTTCGTCGTTTTTAATTATGCTACTTTTCCCCGTGTTTGTCATCAATTTTTTGCCGAAGTTAATAAAAGTTTAACTCATCGAGTTCTCCATAAAATGCTCTGAATTATTGTGGTTTTGCTCATTTCGCGGATTCATAATAAAGTTAATAACAGTTATGCCAAGTCCGGCACCGATTTCCGACAGCCAGATTCCCGATTTAACTTTGCTCCATCGCGGCAAGGTGCGTGATGTTTACGAGGTTGACGAAAAGCGGCTATTATTAGTCGCGACCGACAGAATTTCCGCCTTCGACTGTGTCCTGCCGACGCTGATCCCGCACAAAGGCGCGGTTCTGACACAGCTATCGAAATTTTGGTTCGAACGCCTTTCCGACATCGCCGACAATCATCTAATAACCACTGAGATCGACGAGATGCCCGACGCGGTGCGCGCACGACGTGAGCTTTACGGACGGTCGATGTTGGTGAAAAAAACAAAAGTGTTTCCTGTCGAGTGCGTCGTTCGCGGTTATCTCGAAGGTTCGGGCTGGAAGGATTACAAAGCTGACCGCAAAGTTTGCGGACACGATCTGCCTCGCGATCTAAAACAATGCGACCGTCTGCTCGAACCGCTTTTTACGCCAGCGACCAAAGCCGATGTCGGCCACGACGACAACATTACCGGCCTCGAATTTAAGAATATCGTCGGCGCCGAGGCCGCTGCTTATTTAAAATCGACTTCGCTAAAACTCTACAAAGCCGCCGCCGCATACGCGCTTGAGAAAGGCATCATCATAGCCGACACAAAGTTCGAATTCGGCGTCGATGCCGACGATAACATTTTATTGATCGACGAAGTTCTCACGCCCGATTCGTCGCGATTCTGGGCCGCAGAATCTTACGAACCCGGTCACGCGCAGCCGTCATTCGACAAACAATTCGTTCGCGAATATCTCGAAACTCTCGACTGGGACAAACAACCACCCGCACCGCCGCTGCCTGATGAAGTTGCAAACGCGACTTCACAGCGTTATCTCGACGCATACGAAATACTCACAGACAAAAAATTAAACTGAATTTATTTGTGCGACTCGATCACCTCGACCGAGTTGCCGACGTTGATCGTCGCGCCGGGAGTTTCGGCGATGAGGTTTTGGCCGAATAGAACTGCGTTGGGCGGAACTCCGAGCGAATCGACGCGGTCGGGCATGACCGTTTTTGCAAGGCGATAGGTGGCGAGCGTTTTTAGCGGCTCTTTGCCGTCAAATTCGCCTTTTTGTTGCTCGACGGTCGTGATAACGCAGCGTTCGCACGGCTTTGTGCCGCGAAACAACGCCTCGCCGACGCGAATCTTGTCCCAACTATCTTCTTCAAATGCCGCCGAGCCGCTGACGACGATGTTCGGCCGAAAACGATTCATCGGGACTGGAGCGGCAAGCATCCCTGCTTGCCTTTTTTCTTCAAGCCTCTCGTTCAAATCCGCCAGCGAGGCTTCACTGATAACGAGCAGCGGATAACCGTCGGCGAAACTCACAATATCATCGCCGCGATCAAACCGCTCGTTCACACTGCGACGCGTTTCATCCGGCATAAAAACAAGTTGGCACTTTGTCGCCAGCACATCGCTAAACCACTCGCTCACCTCGCCGTCGTAAACCAGCCCGTCGCAGACGCTCTGCCAGATCACAACTTGTTTTTGCGTTCCGCGATCCGGTTCGAACGGTATCTCCATCACTCCCTCGTCACTTTCCACTTTCAACTGTCCACTTTCAACTGCGACACCGATCGTCGCCATTCGTGGAAATTCACGCTGCGTCATGAATTTACCGTTCCCATCGGTCAGCATCCAACGCCGGTCGTATTGCAACCCACGCGACTCGACCAATACAGAATCAACGCTGATTCCCTTCAAAGACTTGATTGGATAGATATTTATCTCGGAAATGTGCATAAGAAATTTAGCCACAGAGATCACAGAGAACGCTGAGAAAGTAGCTTCTAAAACTCATCCGTCTCTGTGTTCTCTGTGGCAAATTAAGTCCGAAACCCCATGAATACTTGACACAAACGTCAAGTTTCCCTAAACTAGCACTTTTTCTGGGAGAGTGCTAAAACTACGATTCTTAACCGTAGGATGCGGCACAGTTATTTTAACAAAAACTTACTTATAAAGGAGTAAACACTATGGCTACAAACATCACACCGCTCCACGACCGCGTGATCATCAAGCGGATCGAGGACAACGTTAATCAGACGGCGGGCGGGCTTTTTATCCCCGACTCGGCGAAGGAAAAGCCGCAAGAGGGCGAGGTCATCGCCGCCGGCGAGGGCAAGTATAAAGAGGACGGCACGCGTCAGACGCTTGATGTCAAAGCGGGCGACCGTGTTCTTTTTGGCAAATACTCGGGCAGCGAGATCAAGCTCGACGGCGAAGAGTTCATCATCATGCGTGAGGACGAGATCCTCGGCGTAATCAACAGAGCAGGAGAAGCAGCGAAATAAATAAGTCTAGACAGTCTGGGAAGTCGAATACTTTCGAGACTTTCGAGACTTCCGAGACTTCCAAGACTTCCAAGACTTCCAAGACTAGGAGACAAATATAATCATGGCAAAACAAGTAATTCACGGAGAAGATTCACGCGCGGCGATCTTGCGCGGAGTCAATCAACTGGCAGATGCAGTCAAAGTCACGCTCGGTCCAAAGGGGCGCAACGTCGTTATCGACAAGAAGTTCGGAAGCCCAACGATCACAAAAGACGGCGTGACGGTTGCAAAGGAAATTGAATTAAAGGACACGCTCGAAAACATGGGCGCGCAGATGGTTCGCGAAGTCGCGAGCAAAACCAGCGACGTTGCCGGCGACGGCACGACGACGGCGACTGTGCTTGCACAGGCGATCATCAAAGAAGGCGTTCGCACGGTTGCTGCGGGAGCAAATCCGATGGCACTCAAACGCGGCATCGAAAAGGCGGTCGGCGTTATCGTCGAGAACATTCACAAGCAGGCCAAGCCGGTTACGGGCGACGCGATCGCACAGGTCGGCACGGTTTCGGCAAACGGCGACAAGACGATCGGAACGATCATCGCAGAGGCGATGGACAAGGTCGGCAAAGACGGCGTCATCACCGTCGAAGAGTCCAAGACGATGGAGACTTTGCTCGAAGTCGTCGAAGGAATGCAGTTTGACCGCGGCTATCTCTCGCCGTATTTCGTCACGGACGCCGACCGCATGGAGGCCGTGCTCGAAGAACCTTACCTCTTGATCCACGAGAAGAAGATCTCGAATATGCGCGACCTTCTTCCCATTCTTGAGCAAGTCGCGAAGATGGGCCGTCCTATGTTGATCATCGCCGAGGATGTCGAGGGCGAAGCGCTCGCGACGCTCGTCGTCAACAAACTTCGCGGCACGTTGAATGTTGCGGCTGTTAAGGCGCCCGGCTTCGGCGATCGCCGCAAGGCAATGCTCGAGGACATCGCGACGCTCACGGGCGGCAAAGTCATTTCGGAAGATCTAGGCATCAAACTCGAGGCCATCACTCTCGAAGACCTCGGCAAGTCCAAGAAGATCACGATCGACAAAGAGAACGCCACGATCGTCGAGGGTGCAGGTTCGGGCGAGGCCATCGACGGCCGCGTCAAGCAGATTCGTACGCAGATCGACGAAACTTCGAGCGACTACGACCGCGAGAAGCTGCAAGAGCGTCTTGCTAAACTTGTCGGCGGCGTCGCGGTGATCAAAGTCGGTGCCGCAACCGAGACCGAGATGAAAGAGAAAAAGGCTCGTGTCGAAGACGCGATGCACGCAACTCGTGCTGCTGTCGAAGAAGGCATCGTTGCCGGCGGCGGCGTTGCGTTCGTTCGTGCTGCGAAAACGCTCGACGGAGTCAAAGGCGATGACGACGACGAAACGCTCGGCGTCAATATCGTCCGTCGTGCTCTCGAAGAACCGCTTCGCTGCATTGCCAGCAACGCCGGTCAGGAAGGCGCGGTCGTCGTCGAAAAAGTCGCTAACGGCAAGGACCATTTTGGCTTTAACGCCGCGACCGAGAAGTACGAAGACCTCGTCGCCGCAGGCGTCATCGACCCCGCAAAGGTCACTCGCACCGCTCTGCAAAACGCGGCTTCGATCGCCGGCCTCATGCTCACCACCGAAGCAATGATCGCCGACGTCCCCGACGAAAAAGGCGGCGACCACATGGGCGGCATGCCCGGCGGCATGGGCGGCATGGGAATGGGAATGTAAGACTGGAGCGGCAAGCATCCGTTGCTTGCCTCATGCTCCGTGTCGGTAGGCGCGCACGTAAGTAAGGGCTACTCGACGCACATTCAACTCTGGAACAAGAAAGCCTCGGCATGTAGCCGGGGCTTTTTCTTGTGAAGAAGCTACGTAAGCGCTACACTTTCCGTGCGCAAAGGACTGACACAAATATGCGACGTTTACCCCTGCTTTTAATAATAGCTTTAACCCTGTCGGCGGCGGCGTTTGGACAGCAAACAGAAGAATCGCTGCTAAAAAGGGCATTCGTAAAAGCCCTTAGCAACGACCTTGTCGGTGCGATCGCTGACTACACTGCCGTGATCAAATTAAATCCGAATTCCGACAAGGCATACAACCTCCGGGGAAACCATCGGGAACAGAATGGGGATGTTGCCGGCTCGATTGAGGACTACACGTCCGCGATCACACTCGTGCCCAAAATGGCGGTCTATTTCGGAAACCGCGCAAATGCATATTCCAGACTCGGTGACTCAAAGCGTGCGCTTGCAGATTACGACAGTGCCCTGAAGTTAGATCCAACAAGCAAATTGAATGACACCCTCTATCTGGCTCGGGGGCGATTGAAATTTGGGTTGAAGGACTACGAGGGAGCAATTGCGGATCTTGGCAAGGCGATAGAGTTCAATCCAAACTTCGTTGCGGCATTTGAGGCTCGCTCCAAAGTCTATCGAGCACTTGGGAAAATAGCGTTAGCAGATGCCGACGATAAAAATGCCGAGACAGCAAAGCAAAAACTGCTCGAGATTATGAACAAACACAATTAGGGTCGGCAAGTGACAGATCGCCATGTCGCAGTAGGCATGGGCGGCATGGGTATGGGAATGTAAGACTTGAGCGGCAAGCATCCGTGCTTGCCTCATGCTCCGTGTCGGTAGCCCGCAAGTAAGTAAAGGCTCAACGCCACAACACGCAAAGGCCTCGTCACTCGACGGGGCCTTTTTGTTCTTGACTCTGGACTTAGCTCAAGGGTGTAGAATGCTTTGTAATGCAGTCAGAGTTTCGAATCGGTGAGGTCGCGGCACGTTCCGGCGTGAGCATTGACACCGTGAGATATTACGAACGCCGCGAGCTTCTGCCTGCGGCTCCGCGAACCGCCGGCGGTTATCGTGTTTTTACATCCGAGACCGTTGATCGCGTCCTCTTTATCAAACAGGCGCAAGATTTGGGCTTCACGCTTGATGAGATCGCCACGCTTTTGACGACAAACGGCACAAGCGACTGCCTACGCGTTCACGATCTGCTTGACGCAAAGCTGACTGAACTCGACGCACGGATGAAGTCTATGCAGGAATTTCGCGAAAAGCTAAAACATTACGTTGCCGAATGCGAAGAAGAGCTCAAGAAACATCCCGACTCCGCTGAATGTCCGGTTGTTGCTGAGATCGCACATGCGGAACGAAGCTAACTTATGGCGACAAACATCCTCGACAAGGTCGGTTCGATCGGCGCGTTGATCGCGGGCGCTGCGGTGCCGTGCTGCTTTCCGTTCCTGAGCCTGATCGGATCGATCCTTGGCCTGACGTTCCTCGCGCCGTACGAGACTTACATTCTTTACGCAATGCATGGCCTGGTCGTTATCGCGCTCATCGGGACGGTCATCGCATATCGCGGACATCGCAAGATCCTGCCGCTGATCCTCGGCATCTTATCGACGGCGGCGGTGATCTACGCCCTGAACACGAACATGAACATGAACGTCAAGGTCCTTTACTCAGGACTCGCGGGACTTCTGATCGTCGCCGTCTGGAATTCTATCGAAGCCAAGCGGTGTGCCGACGCCTGCAAACCAAATGAGCAAAACTAACGAATCAACTCTCACCTGTCCCGAATGCGGCTTTCAGAAGACTGAAGTTATGCCGACCAACTCATGCGTCTTCTTTTGGGAATGCGAGGGCTGCAAGGCGATGCTCAAACCACTGCCCGGCGACTGCTGCGTCTTTTGCTCTTACGGGTCGGCTGAATGCTGTCCTCCGAAGGCCCTTGTTGAGGTGGATCAATGACAAAGCGAACTTACATCAAACTTAGCATCGTTGCCGCCGTACTTTTCGGCTTTGCCGGACTCGCGGCTTACCAGTTCACCGGCGGCGGCCCATACTCGGCCAACATCGCCGACGTAAAGCGCGACTTCAACCTCGACAAAGGCAAGGTGCGGCTCGTCACCTTGCTCTCGCCTACCTGAGGCCATTGTCTTTACGGCGCGGCCGAAATTCGCCAGGTCCTGGCGGACTTAAAGGACAAAGATGTAAAAGTTTATTCGGTTTGGGTCCCGATACTTCCAAGCGACGCCAAGGTCACGGTCGGGCGCGCGACAAAGAGCCTCGACGAACCGCGCGTCACGCACTATTGGGACGGCGACAATGTACTGACCGCAAGCTATTCGCCGGTGTTGGGGATCGAAGGCGACACATGGGATGTTTACCTTCTCTACGACAAAAACGCCGAGTGGAAGGACACGCCGCCAAAGCCGATCTACTGGCAGGAACAGCTCGGCATCTCTGAGCAAACCGCGCTCGACCGCACAAAGCTGGCCGCCGAGATCAACAAGCTTCTCGCCGCCGGTGCTAAATAGATGAAGACCGTCCACACCATCGCAAGCAGTCTGATCGCCGCCTCATGCTCACCACCAAAGCCATGATCGCCGACGTCCCCGACGAAAAAGGCGGCGACCACATGGGCGGGGCGACAGATTCTGCGAAATGTGATGAATACTGGCTTCAACTTTTCTCTGCCGCCCGCAAACGGGCTCAATTTTGGTCCCGATACTGACTCCACGCTCACGCATGGAGCTTAATTCTGATGCCCGCAAACGGGCAATTCCGACTTTTCAGACACCCTGCTCGGGGGCTTTAGCCATTATGCCTCCGAGCGGCGGCGTAGCCGCAAGATATTTAAGAGCCTTTCGGAGAGGCGGAGCCATTCCGCACATCGGTGGGCATAGCCCGATGCCAATTTAACCACGCCCTACTTAACATAGCTTTGTGAAAAAACTCTCCTCCTTACCAAGGAGGAGTACGGCTTTAGCCGGGAGGTGGTTTTTAGTCAGTGCAGATTTCTCGATTGAATAACAAAGAACCACCCCGTCCGCCGAAGCGGCGTCCACCCCTCCTTCGTAAGGAGGGGAGCTGAAAAATTAAACCCATTCGCCCATTTTGCGGACTCCGGGCGGCTTTAGCCATTTGCAGCTAACTCGACCTTATCGTAAGCAAAGCCGATAATTGTTGTTATACTCTTCTCATGAAAACTCTCGCTCTATTCTTCGTTATTCTGGCTGCCGCAACTCTTTCGGCTAGTGCGCAGGAAGATGCAAAGACAAATTACCCGCCGGTGCCCGACGCTCTGATGAAGGCTGAGCTTACGAACCTGACAGGCACGACGTTTAAGCTTGAGGATTATCGTGGCAAGGTTGTTTTGCTCATGACTTGGGCAACATGGTGTGGGCCGTGCGTTACTGATGTCGCCCGCAAACGGGCTTTTGGCTTTTCCCATGTTAACTACATGCTCACGCATGTAGCTTAACTCTTTCGTCCGCAAAGCGGACTTTTCACACATCCTCTTTTTTATTTGCTGTCGCCAACGGCGATCATTTCTCAACGATGTCGGAGTAGGCCGAATGCAGGGCTTCGCGCACTATGGATGGATCGACGTTGTTTAAAATGAATGTCGTTGCGCCTTTTTCGCCCCATTTGTTGGCGACCGGAAAGATGTTTTTCTTGTCCATCTTGCAGAAGGTTTTTTGCTCTTTGGGTGTGAGGAAGATGTTCGCGGTGTTATCGGCCGCGAGGTAAGTTGCGAACATCCGCCGCTTTATCACGCGAAACCCGACACGTTCGAAATGCGGGGTCGTCTCCGTCCCCGCAAACTGCAACGCCATCTCTTTGAAATCTGCTTCCGTCATTCGCAAGCAATTAACGCGGGCCGAATTCTTCGAACGCGAAGGCGGCGACGGAGAAGATCATTAGGGCGAGACCGGTAAATGCGAGGCTGCGCGGTGCGCCGAAGATTCCGGCAAAAAAGAGAACGCAGCCGATGAGCATGAACAGCATTCCTACGCGACCGGCTAGTTTTGAGATTGTATTTGAATTTTCCATACGGCAAAGTTAGCAGATTATTCCGGCGATGGCGATGGCTGGTAAGTCCTAAACCTGTGGTGTTCAGTCTTTGGGTGTCCTTTGTGTCCTGCCTTTGTGAACTCTGTGATTAAAACAAGGAAGTAATCACAGAGTGCACCGAGCGAGGACACAAAGAGCACAAAGGGAAAAGTCATCGGACACCATAAGTTTCGGACACTACCAAAATTTATTTCAAATGCGTCTTAAAGAAATCGAGAGTGCGTTGCCACGCGAGCTTGGCGGATTCGGCGTCGTAGCGCGGCGTCGTGTCGTTGTGAAAGCCGTGCTGTTTGCCTTCGTAGGTGAAGGACTCGAACTTCTTTTTGTTCTCTTTTAGCGCGGTCTCATAAGCGGCGATGCCGGCGTTGACGCCCGCGTCGTTACCGGCGTATTGAAACATCAGCGGCGCCTTTATCTTTGGAACGTCGGCGACTCCGGCTTGGCGGCCGTAGAAGGCGACGCCGGCGTTCAGGTCTTTGCCGAGACGCACGGCGAGCTGATTGACCATTCCGCCGCCGAAACAAAAACCAACCGCGCCGAGTTTGCCTTTGCTGTCGGAACGCTTCTTTAGCCACAACGCGGCGGCGACAAAATCCTCGGTCATCTTCTTGCCATCGACCGTGCGAAACAACGCTACGCCCTTTTGCTCGTCGCCCGGATAACCCCCGACCGAGGTCAGCCCGTCGGGCGCGAACGCCATGTAGCCGGCCTTTGCGAGGCGTCGGGCGACGTCTTCGATATACGGATTGAGGCCGCGATTTTCGTGAATGACGAGCACGGCGCGAAACTTTTTGCCCTTCGCGGGTTTTGCGAGATAACCTTTGATCGTGCCGTTGCCAGCGGGCGAAGCGACGCTCTCGTAACCGACCGCGATGTCTTTGTCGTCCTTCGCGACAGTCTGCGCCCACGCGAAATTCGGCGTTAGGCTTTCAAAAATAGCCGCTGCCGTCACGCCGCCGACCGCGAACTTCGCGATGCTGTTCATAAAGCTGCGCCGATCCATTTCGCCGTGCTGATATTCGTGAAAAAGATCTAATAACTCCTGCGGATATTCGTCTGCCGTCTTGCGTTCCATCTGTTTGCTCCTTTTGAGAAAAGAATACCCGACGCGACGTGCGGTCACAAAGTCACGCAAATTACTTCGGCTAATTGTAGTGTCCTAAACTTGTGGTGTCCGTGACTTTTCCTTTGTGCTCTTTGTGTCTTCGCTCGGTGGACTCTGTGATTACCTCCTGTTTTTAATCACAGAGTGCACGAAGGCAGGACACAAAGGACACAAAGACTGAACACAACTGGATTAGAAAATTGATCAGCTAAATACGACGACTCTGCGTCTTTACAATGCGGCAAATTTTGCACACAATTAAGTTGCTCATTCCGCGAAGTAAAGACTTTATATTTTAGGAGAAATTAATGTTGAAAAGACTTTTTGTAATTTCGTCTGTTTTGTTCGTGCTCACGATCAGCGCGTCGGTTGTCTCGGCGCAGGATTGGGTTAATCTCGGCTCGAAAGAAGTCAAAGATCGCAGCGAGCAAGACACGTGGCACATCGGCAGCGGTAAAGGCGAATTTCGCAAGATCAAGATCACGGTTCAACGTAAGGCAGTGAGATTTTATCGACTGGAAGTAAAATTCGAGAACGGGACGGTTCAGAACATCGAGCTTCGCGACGTGATCCGCGCCGGCGGTGCGACACGCAACATCGATCTCACCGGCACCGACCGAAAGATCGACAAGGTCGATGTCTGGTACGAAGCCCAAACACCCCGACGCGGCGTCCGCTCGGAGGTCACGCTTTACGGGATGAAATAAACATACCCTCCTTACGCGTTGCGACGTTCTCGCAACACTGGCACGTTTTGTGTGCCAGAACGAGGGGTGGACGCCGTTTCGGCGGACGGGTGGTTCTTATGTTTAATTAACCGAGAATCTGCACCGACTAAAAACCACCTCCCGGCTAAGGCCGTGCTCCTCCTTTGTAAGGAGGAGAGTTAGACATGAAAATTGAGAAAGGCATTCTAAGTGACAACGACAAAGGCCGTGAGCCGGCGGTCAGCAGCTCGCCCAGCGGCGATGTCGAAAAGAATCGCCTTTTTCAAACTCTCAACGAAGAAACGCCGAGCGAGCGGAATTATCTCAAGCTGCTCGGCATCGTCGTCGGCGGCGTCATTCTCGTCGGTGTTGCGGTTTTTTATTTCACGCTGCCCGGCATCGGCGATGAGATTCGCGTATCACGCGAAGCCGAGCTGGCCGTTCGCGATCACTTTTTAACAAAGGAAAAACGCACGGCGACCGATATTAAGTTTTACCAATGCGACGGCTTTTACGGCGCACGCGTCGGCGTCGAAACTCGCACCGATTTGCCCAATCCGCTATACAGAATAGCGAATTACACCGCACGCGTAGCCCGAACCGGTGATGCGTGGAATGTCACCGCACAACCCGTAACTTCACCCGACGCGGATAAGCCGTGTCAGTAGAGCGCACGTAAGGAATCGCGTTAGGATTGCGGGCCGACTATTTTACCGTAGGCCTTCGCTCCAAAGACGCCCGCAAAAACCGTAGGTGCCCTTACTTCGTGCGGGCTTCTGCAACCTGCAGATAGCCGCACACATCGGCGATCAAAACATTCCCGCCACAAAATATCAGCACGACGTGCGAGTCCGACGTGAAATTGTCGCGCAGTTTTTCGGCAGCTACGAGCGTGCACGACGCGGCGGGTTCGGTGAGAACTTTGAGACGCTCGGCGATGAAACGAAGCTCATCGACGGCCTCGGCATCGGTGACGACCGTCACGCTTTCGAGATATTTTTGTGCGAGCTCGAGCGTGATATCGGTGACGTAAGGCGCGCCGAGCGTCTTTGCGATCGATGTGACTTCCGTCTCGACCGGACGACCGGCCGCGAGCGCCTGCGACATCGCGTCGGCACCGACTGTTTCGACCCCATAAACTTTTACGCTGGGATTTATCGACTTGATCGCCATCGCAACACCGCCCGCGAGACCGCCGCCGCCGATGCTCACGACGACATCTGTAACCTGCGGCGTGTCGTCGATGATCTCGAGACCGACAGTTCCCTGTCCGGCAATTATCATTTCGTCGTCGAACGGATGAAGAAGAACGCGTCCCTGCGCTTCATATTCTTTCACTTTTTCAAACGCCGCCGCGATCGAAGGCTGTAGATCGATCGTCGCTCCGTAACCGCGTGTTGCGTCGAGATAATTTCGCGGCGTGTTCTCCGCCATGCAGATCACCGCATCTACGCCAAGTTCGCGCGAAACATACGCAACCGCCTGCGCATGATTGCCGCCGCTGACCGCGACGACACCGCGCGATCTTTCTGCCGGCGACATCGATAACAGCTTGTTGAATGTGCCACGCGGTTTGAACGAGCCGGTCTTTTGAAACAACTCATATTTGACGTAAACATTTGTGCCGAGCCGCGTGCTCAGCGTCTCACTTCGTGTCAGCGGCGTGCGTTTTACATGGGCCGCGATGCGTTTAGCGGCGTCGCGAATGTCGTCGATTTGCATAAATGAAAATTTATCACATCGCGACATTAATCTCTGAAACTTTGAAAATATTAGCCACGAATGCACGAATCTTATTCGTGCATTCGTGGCAATCTTTGCGTGCGACTGCGGTCATAGCTGCGATTGATCGAGGTCAGTAGATGTGCAGGTATGTAAGGGCCACCGTCGCAAATATTTAATCTGGCCCTTACTTACGTGCGCATCAACTGACACAGATGTCTTCCGGCATACAGATGCATCGCGCGCAATTTTGTAAATTCTGCTGCACAAGGGAGGTCTGTTTATATGGAAGGAGATGGAGAAAGAACTGCCAGCAGTGCGATCTGGGCGATTGCCTTGATCATTATTATTGGGATTATCGTGGGGGCGATGTATTACGGCGGTTTCCTAAGCGGGAAACAAAAGAAGGAGATCGACGTAGAAATTTCGGTACCCTCGGCGAATCGTTAGTGGGCTGTCAGTAGCCAGCACATGTCCGTAGCCCGCACGTGAGTAAGGGCCACGTTGAATAGACGCGACGTGGCCCTAACTCACGTGCGGGCTACGGACACGGGACTACGGAGACTTCAGACTACTAACGCGACGCGCGTCGCTAGACCGGATTCGCTCTACCAAAAATCAAGCGATAGATAAATAACAGGATCAGCGCGCCGATGATCGACATGATCCAGCCGACGACGTAGTTATCGGCCGCCCATAACGACTTCGCAATAAATGAGCCGACAAACGCGCCGCCGATACCTAACAACGCCGTCAATAACAAACCTAAAACACCGGCCGGAAAAGCTTCTTTGCCGGGCATAAGAAAACGCGCGATAACGCCGACGATCAGTCCAACTATCACTGTCCAAATAATATCCATAGCATTTCTCCTTTTCTCAAGATTTCAACCTAACCTGGAATAACTACCTTTTACTACACTCACCCAAAAACCGCAACGCGCTTCGTCCGTTGTCAGACCTCGGTCTTTCGATGAACGAACATTCTCAGCAGACCGTTGATCGCCATGTGAAGCAGAAGATAAACGACGAGCGCGATAACGATCGGCAGAGCGAGCGTGTAACCTTCGGGTGTGGCCGGGCTGGCGACGATTCCCTTGAACGGCGAATAGATCGGATCGGTGATCGAGCGGACGAATTGAACAAAATCGTTTGCGGAATTTGCCGCAAACAGCGCCAGCAACAACCGTATGATGAGTAAACCGTAGATCAAAAAGAAGACGTAATCGATAACCTGCGAGATGCGAGCCACGACGCGGCCGCGCGTCACTTCTCGTTCGGTCTCGCCGACCTCGCGCACGGCTTTGCCTCGCATGTGCTCTGCAATATCCTCGATCTGTTCGGCATCCGAAGTCGTCGCCGGACGATTCGCCTCGGCCCTGATCTCGCCGCCCACCTCGGCTTTTACGTCGGATTTAATCGCTTCGTAATCCGCGGCCCGTTGAGCCTCTTCACGTTCAAGTTTGTCATCGACCATTGTTTGAATTACACCTCCGTTTTGTTCAATTTTAACATTCGAGCGTGAAAAGTGAATACAAAAATCTGTTCACTTCTTTCCAAACGGAATAAGACGAATATAGGCAAACTCGGCTGCGATCTCGCGAGCCGTGTTGCACGCGATCAAACCCGCGAGAACCGTTTCGGGATAGTCGGATTCGTATTCGCCGGCGTCGCGCCATTCGGAATCTTCGTTCTCGCGCCAAAACGCAGTGAACGTGCTCCCCGACCGAACGATCTTCAACTCGACTTCGCCAACGTCGGTTTGAATGTCGTCTGGTGTGGTCACAGTTTTGTATTCGTCCTTGGTGCGCACATCGACGCGCAAACCGCTGCCGCCGCCACCGACGCCGCCATAAGCACGCTCAAAGCGAATATAATTATTGTCATCCTTATAGATCAGCAAACCGGCCCCTTGATAGTTCGCCGTTGGTTGAAATTTCACTCGCGTCTCGATCTGAAAGTCGCCGGTGATCGCCTTCACATAACGCGGTGCCGTGTGATTTTCGCCGTAAAGGTCCTTGCCCGTCGGAATCGTCACGCTCAACACGCGCTTCTTTACATCATGCGGCGTCGGTACATTTTTTTCGTCCGGATCGATCCACTGCCAACCGACCGGCCAGTCTTTTGAATACGTCGAGAAACTTACGTTCGTCTGCTTTTCAACCTTTGTCGGCTCAGGAAACGGCGTCGGCGTCGGCGTCGGCGGCAACGGTTTGTTAACCGGCGGCGGCGAACCGCAGGCTGAAAAACATAAAGCAATAATTAAAATGTAAAAACGTCGCCTCATTTTGCCTTTTGCCTTTTACCTTTTGCCTTTAGCTTTGTCGAATCCACTTTAAAACTTCGGGTATCGTTGCGCGCTTGCCATACATCAACATTCCGATTCGATAAACTCTTGAAGCGAGCCAGACGAGCGCGGTGATTGTCAGGCAATTGATCGCGACCGAAAGAGCGATCTGCCAGAACGGCGGTGTTTCGGCGAGGATGCGCACGGGCATTGTCAGCGGTGCAAACAGCGGCGCTATCGAAACCCAAAACGAAAGACTCGAATTCGGATCACGAATCACCGCAAAGCAAAAATAAAATCCGATCAGCATTATCATGATCGGCGGAAACGCGAATTGACTGCCTTCCTGCACGTTCGTGACCATCGCGCCGACCACCGCAAAGATCGACGCGTATATAAAATAACCGACGATAAAATAGACAAAGAAATAGACGATCATCAGCGGCGTGATCTGCGGCAGACCCGACAAAAACTGCGCGGTATCGGACTGTAGCGACACAAACACGACCAGCGCCGCGAGTGAGCCGACCCAAATGCCAAGCTGCGTTAAACCCGCAAGACCGACGCCGACAAGCTTGCCCGCAAGCAGCTCAAACGGCCGCGCAGACGAAAACAAAATCTCGGCGATGCGCGTTTCTTTTTCTTCAACGACCGCGCCCATTATCACCTGGCCGTAGATCGTCAGCGTGATGTAGATCATCATGCCGATCACGAGCGACGCGACAAAAAGCATCTCGCCGTCTTTTTCCTCGCCGCGTTCGTTGATCGCCTTCGAATCAAAATTCACATTCCGGCTGAGATTTTTTAGCAATGTTTCATCGATGTTCGCTGCGGCTAGACGCTGCGAACGCACGGCTTCGTTGAGAGCATCTTTGAGCGTGTCATTCGCGACAAAGTCACCTGCCTTGCGCGACAAAAATTCAAACTTCGCATCCTTCGCCTCGATGTTTTCCGGCACCAACAAATACCCGTCGATCTCGTCGGCCGCAGCCTTTAAATTTAAATCCGCACGAATCTGCTCATTTGTTTTGTTTGCAGCATTGTAATCGACAAACACAAAGCCCGACGCGAGCATCGCCGCGCCTTGTTTCATCTGATCTTTTTGTGCGACGTTCGGCTCGCCGTATGATTCCTTGAGCGCCTCTTCCGCTTTGGCGGCGATACGATCCGCAGAAAGATTTTCTTTCAGCCGCGGCAAAATATTGTTCGTCGGATCGACAACAACGATACGCGTCGCTTCGCCTTTAAGCGAAAAAATTATTGCCGGCACGATCGCAAACGCCAGACCCAACAACGGAAAGACAAGTGTGCCGATAAGAAACGTCCATTTATAGACGATCTTTTTGTATTCGTGATTTACAACTGCTAAAAACTTTCGCATAAGTCAGAACCACCTGCGGTAGCGGGTGGTTGAAGATCATCTACCTTCAAGTCATTCCAACGTCGTCAGTTTGACGTAAACCATCCGCTACCGCAGGTGGTTCTGACTGAACTTGGTCGATAAAAATATCATTCAAGCTCGGCTCAACCTTTTCAAACTTGGAGATCAACGCTCCGTTCTGCATCAGCTGATTCAATAACACCTGCGAGTCAACTCCACGTGCTGGCTCAATGTAAACTTCATCAGCATGTTCTTCAACTCTCGCCACCAACGATCTGTCCGCGAGCACGCCGTCGCCGCCCGTCAAGCGAAGAGCGATCAGATTGCGGCCATACGATTCTTTTATCTCGCGCAAACTTCCCGACACGACCTTGCGCGATTTGTTGATGAGCAGAATGTCGTTGCAAAGCCGCTCGGCGGTCTCCATCAGGTGCGTCGAAAAGATCACGGTCTTGTCCTGTCGTTTAAATTCAGACAAAACATCGATCATAAATTCGACATTTATCGGATCGAGGCCGGAAAACGGTTCGTCAAGAATTAACAGATCGGGGTCGTGCAGCACCGTCGAGATGAATTGTATCTTCTGCTGCATACCTTTCGACAGATCGGTCGTCTTTTTGTTTTTCCACTCGGCGAGATTCATCCGTTCGAGCCAGCGGTCGATGCGTTTGTCGGCGTCAGTTGAATCTACATTCTTAAGCGCCGCAAAGTAACGCAGCTGATCGACAACCTTCATCTTTTTGTAGAGGCCGCGTTCCTCCGGCAGATAGCCAATGCGATCTTGCATCTTTGGCGACATTTGCTCGCCAAAAAGCTCGATCTCGCCTTCGTCAGGAGCGGTGATGCCGACGATCATTCGAATCGTCGTCGTCTTGCCCGCGCCGTTCGGCCCGAGAAAGCCAAACACACGCCCCGCACGCACATCAAAGCTCAGATCATCGACCGCCGTAAAATCGCCAAAGCGTTTTGTGACATTGCCGACGCGTAAAGTGACTTCGATTTTGCTCATTAAATATTATTCGGCGCGGATCGCCGTGACTTTCCAGCGTATATTGGCGCGGTCGTCCGTGCGTTCGAATCCGTCGATCGCGGCTGTGATCGGTATCGAATCGCCCGGCCCCAACAACTGCTGTTGAACCGGGATTACGACGACTCGCTTTTCGCGAAGCACTTCGTTTTTCTGCGTGACGACACCGACGTTGACTTCGAGCGTCGTGATATTTTTTGTGCCTTTGTTGTAGATGTTGCCCTTGATGAACATCGATATCGTGCCGAGTCCCATGGGCGATTCGACGGTGTCGTCGTCGGTCGCGATCAGAATGTCCTTCGACAGGGCGGCAAACTCAGGCGAGTCTTCGCGATGCGCGCCTTCGAGGATCTTCGCCATCTTATCTTCGACCGGCGGCGAAAACGACAACAGCATCCAGATCGCTCCGCCGATCAGCAACAGTCCGACAATGATGCCGCCGATAAAGACGAGATTGAATGCCTTTTTCTCCTTTCCCGTCTCGAACAACTCATCCATACGAAAAGTTTACTCGAAAGCCGAGCAAGTTGCATAAGACGCGCGCGTTAGCTGTCGCAGCAGCGGCATATCTTTAGCCCCACGGCGCCAACCTAAGGCGGAAAGTCATTCCGTCAGAGAGATTCGTGTCCCGTAGGGACACCCGGTAATAGCCCGGCGATTCATCGCCGGGAACAAGCGTTGAAGCGGCACGAGTCCCGTAGGGACGACTGATGACGGCCCACATCACGAAATCATTCGTCCCCTTCGGGACTAGCGAATACGGTTTCGACCTGCCCGGCGATAAATCG
>Ga0187894_10001005_pt1 | contig 37478 bp, 33 predicted proteins | sample GBC1701081metaG_FD_136650 | JGI IMG/M metagenome (GOLD analysis project Ga0187894, IMG submission 136650) | White microbial mat communities from a lava cave in the Kipuka Kanohina Cave System on the Island of Hawaii, USA - GBC170108-1 metaG ... | reverse complement strand
TATTGGCGCCCGGGGCGAGATCAAGCGGGTATGGGCAGAGCTCGCCGCCGAAGGCCGCGCCATTCTCATTGCCTCGACCGATGCCGAGGAACTGGTCGATATCTGCGACCGGGTGATCGTGCTCCGGGCGGGAGCAGTCGCCGGCGAGATCGAGCGAAGCGAATTGACGGAAGAGAGGATTCTCGGGATGGCCGCCGGTGTCTGATCAAGGGCTTGCCGTGTCGAAGACAAAGCCCGACGGGCCGGCGACGTCTGAGCGCTGGCTGGCATCGCTGCCGCTCTCCAGCTTGCGGGAATCCATGTTGCTGCTCATCCTGGTCGCGATCTGGCTGTTCTTCTATTTCGCGACCGGCGGGATTTTTCTCACACCTCGCAACCTGGTTCTCCTTGCCCTGCAGACGTCGATCGTGAGTCTGGCCGCGATCAGCGCGGTGATGCTGATCGTAACCCGCAATTTCGATCTCTCGGTCGGGTCGGCGGTCGCTCTGGTGGGCGTCGTCGTGGCCATGCTCGCCGGACAATATGGCTACTCGCCATTATTGGCCGTGGCTGCGGGCCTCGCGGCCGGTATCCTGATGGGAGCCTGGCAGGGCTTCTGGGTCACCAGGATCGGTGTTTCCTCCTTCATCGTGACGCTGGCAGGCATGCTTTATTTTCGCGGCTTCTCCATGATCGTCACGAATGGCGCCACGATCGCATCCTTGCCGCGGCCGCTCACCCGTTTCGCCACAGCCTTCCTGCCGGTCGTTCCGTCGATCATCCTGGTGATGGTCACAGCACTCGTCTTCCTCATCGCTCGCTGGCTCGAAATCCGCCGGGCCCATAGGCTGGGCGTCGTCGCTCATCCGCAAGCCGTCTTTGCCAGAACCGCGATTCCCGTCTCGATCGCGGTGCTGGCGACGCTCTTTGTCGTATCCTGGCAAGGTATTCCTTACCTCGTTCTCCTCGTGGCCGTCTGCGCCTTGGCTGCCGAATTGGTGATGCGCCGCACCCGCTATGGCGCACAGCTCTACGCCATTGGCGGCAATCCCGAAGCCGCAAGGCTCGCCGGCATCGACATCAAGAAGGTCATCTTCTGGAATTTCGTCATCGCCGGCCTCGCCTATGGGATCACCGGCATCGCCCTCACCGCTCGCGTCGGTGGAGCGGTGGCGGGCAGTGCCGGCCTGTTCCTCGAGCTTGACGCCATTGCCGCCGCGATCATCGGCGGCACCGCGCTGTCCGGCGGTCGCGGCCGCATCCTTGGCGCCCTGGTCGGCGCATTGCTGATGGGCAGCCTCAATAACGGCATGAGCCTGATGAATGTCGCCCCATTTTTCCAGGACACGGCACGCGGTATCGTGCTGCTGCTCGCGGTGGCGCTCGATCATTTGAGCCGCAGCCGCGGTCGTCTAAGTTAAAGCATCCAACCACCGAGGCCTTCGCAAATGAGCTATCAGCCGCTCCCGGATCGCTATGAAACCATGCAGTATCGCCGCTGCGGCAGAAGCGGGCTTGATCTTCCGCTGCTCTCGCTTGGCCTATGGCACAATTTCGGTGAGGACACGCCGTTCCAGAATGCCAGGGCGATTTGCCGGCGCGCCTTCGATCTCGGCATCACTCATTTCGATCTGGCCAATAACTATGGACCGCCCCCTGGCTCGGCCGAGGAGGCGTTTGGGAATATCCTGCGATCGGATCTTGCCGGGCACCGCGATGAGCTCATCGTCTCGACAAAGGCCGGCTATCGCATGTGGCCCGGGCCTTATGGCGAGTTTGGCAGCCGCAAATACATCCTGGCCAGCCTCGATCAGAGCTTGAAGCGCTTAGGCATAGATTATGTCGACATATTCTATTCGCACCGCTTCGACCCCAAGACGCCGCTCGAAGAAACGATGGGCGCGCTCGAAACCGCCGTGAGGCAGGGCAAGGCCCTCTATACCGGCATCTCATCCTATAGTTCAGCGCGCACCGGCGATGCGGCGGAGATTCTGCGCCGTACCGGAACGAGGCTCCTCATCCACCAGCCGAGCTATTCCATGCTCAATCGCTGGATCGAGCGCGATGCCCTGCTCGACACGCTGGAGAAACAGGGCATGGGCTGCATTGCCTTCACGCCCCTGGCGCAAGGTCTGCTGACCGGCAAGTATCTTCATGACGTGCCGCAGGGCAGCCGCGCGACCGCCGGCAAATCGCTCCTGCCCGAGTTCCTCAATGAGGCGACGCGCGAGCGGTTGCGCGCCCTCGATGGCATGGCCAAGCGCCGCGGGCAGACGCTGGCCCAGATGGCCATTGCCTGGGTGTTGCGCGATCCACGCATGACGACGGCCCTGATCGGGGCTAGCCGGCCGGAGCAGATCGATGAGAATGTCGGCGCTTTGGCCAAGCTTGATTTCAGCCCGGATGAATTGGCGGAGATCGATCGTTACGCGGTCGACAGCAACATCAATCTTTGGGCAGCATCGAGCGCGCATTGATGCGCTCACACATTGAGCCGATGCTCGAAATAGGCCTGGTGCTCGCGCGACAGGCGGCAGGCGCGCTCGACGTCGCCCGCCTTGATGGCATCGACGATCGGCTGGTGGCTGTCCGCCGCCTTCATGAAATCGATGCCGGGCTCGGACAAGGTCACGCGCGTATGGATCTCGAGATGGAGCGAGTCCCATAATTTGAGCAGGAGCTCATTGCCCGCCGCGGCGACGATGATGCGGTGGAACCGGACGCTATGCGCGATCATCCGCTCGATGTCGTGGGCGCGCGCGGCGGCGCGCATGCCGTCGACCTCGCTTTGCAGGATGCCGACATCGCGCGCGAGGCTTGCTGTCGCGAGACGGGCCGCCGCCTCCTCGAGCGCGCCACGCACCAGATAGATTTCGCGCTGCGCGCTGGTGGCGAAAGGTTTCACGAAGGAGCCGCGCCGGGGCTTGCTGGTGACGAGACCCGCCATTTCGAGATCGCGCAAGGCTTCGCGAATGGGCAACTGGCTGGTGCCGAATTCCTCGGCGAGCTTCATCTCGATGAGGCGCTCGCCGCTTTGATAATGGCCGGTGGCGATCCGCTCGATGAGGGTCTTGCGGATTCGGTCGCTGAGCGAAGAGGCGGATTCTTTTGTAGGGTCGAGCATAACGGGATTGATTATTGATAATCGATAGAATAGGCTTTGCGCACAATACCGGGCCGGACGCGTCTTGGAAAGCGCCAACTGGCTAGCGCGTGATCCGGAAAAGTGGGCACCGGTTTTCCGATCAGATCACGCGCCAACAAAATGAGCGCGTGATCATTCTCGTTGCGGTCAGGCGCCAAGAAAATGGGAGGTTAAATGACCGCGACACTCTTGGCGGCCAAGCAGCCGCGCGCCGTCCCGGGATTGCAGGCCAAAGGCGGAACCGTCATTGCCGGCGGCACGCTTGCCGTCGCCGGTCTCAATTACGGTGATAAGATCGGCAATCCCCTCATCATTGTGGATGGGCTCGGCCTCGATCGGATCGAGGTGAAGGGCAAGAAGGCGACGCTCGGCGCGCTCGTCACCATGGCGAGCATCGCCCGCGACCGCCGCCTCAAATTCCTCCATCCCGTCGCCAATTCCATTGGCGGCCCGGCGGTCAGGGCCATGGCGACGATCGGCGGCAATCTCTTCGCGCCGGCACCTTATGGCGACATGGCCGTGGCGCTCGTGGCGCTCGATGCCGAAGTGGCTCTCCATGACGGCAAGGCTGCACGAAAGCTTCCGCTCGAGACATTCCTTGCGCAACGCAAGAAGCTGGCGCGCGCTTTCGTGACCGGGGTCTCCTTCGCGCTGCCCGAAGCCAGGGACTTCCGCTACACCAAGATCATCCGCCGCAAGCCGGTGAGCGCATCGGTCGTCACCATAGCCGCTCTCCTTCCGCGAAAGGCCGGCAAGATCAAAAGCGCGCGCATCGCCCTTGGCGCCATGGCGCCCCATGCGGTGAGGGCGCGCAAGGCCGAATTGGCGCTCGAAGGCAAGGCGCTCGACAAGATGTCGATCGAAGCGGCGGCGAAAGTCGTCGCCGAAGGCACGGCACCCGCTGATGATGCCTATGCCACGGCCTGGTATCGGCGCGAGATCGCCCCCGTTCATCTGAAGCGCCTGCTGGGAGAGGCCGCATGACCAAGGTTGCCGTTCAATTCACGCTCAACGGTCAGGAGCAGAGCGAATTCATCGAGGGGGGCTCGACCTTGCTCGCGGCGTTACGGGGCAAGCTCGGCCTCTACAGCACCAAGGCCGGCTGCCATCAGGGCACCTGCGGCGCCTGCACCGTGATCATCGACGGCGAGCCGCGCCTGTCCTGCCTGACGCTGGCCGAGCGCTGCACGGGAAAGGAGGTCACGACGCTGGAAGGCCTCACAAGTAATGGCGCTCTCCATCCTCTGCAGCAGGCATTCATGGAAGGCTTTGCCGCCCAATGCGGCTTCTGCACGCCGGGCATGATTCTCGCCGCCAAGACGCTGCTCGATCGCAATCCAAGCCCGTCGCGTGACGACGTCATCGACGCGATCTCAGGCAATATCTGCCGCTGCACCGGCTATGAGCCGATCATCTCCGCCGTGCTGACGGCAGCCGAGCAATTGCGTGGCAAAAAGAAGAACGCGTGAGGAAACACCCATGGAGTACCGCAAGGAATATTTCAGCGACGCGCGCAGAGAGGACCTGACCGAGGTCGGGGTGACGCGCCAGCGTTCCGATGTGCTGGGCCATGTGACCGGCAAGACGCAATATTATGCCGACCGCACTTTCCCGGGGCTTCTCCATCTCAAGATGGTGCGGAGCCCCCATCATCACGCCCGCATCAAGTCGATCGATATATCGAAGGCGCTGAAAGTGCCGGGCGTCGTGCGTATCCTCAGCGCCAAGGACGTGCCGCAGAACATTTACACGATTCTCTGCCTGATCCAGGTCGAGCCCAATGACGAGCCGGTGCTCGCCTTCGACAAGGTGCGCTACAAGGGCGAACAGATCGCAGCCGTCCTCGCCGAAAGCGAGCAGGCAGCACTTGCAGGCGTGGCCAAGGTCAAGGTCGCTTATGAGGAACTGCCGGCGGTCTTCGATGTCGAGGAGGCGCTGAAGCCCGGGGCGCCATTGGTCAATGAATATCACGGCCGCAACTGGTTCACTTATGAGGGCCATCACTGCCGGCGCGTGCGCTTCGGCAATGTCGAGGAGGGCTTTGCCGAGGCCGATCACGTCATCGAGGAAATGTACCAGTCCTCGCCCATCGAGCATGCGCCGACCGAGACAACGGGCTGCATTGTCGTGCCCGACCAGAACGAGCGTTATGCCTGCTATTCCAACACCCAGGCGCTCTATTTCACCCTCGACAATTCGGCGCTGATCCTGAACTCGCCCTTCCACAAATTGCGCCTGATCGGGGGCACGGTCGGTGGTGGCTTCGGCGGCAAGGTCGACGTCATCACCGAACCGATCGCCTTCTTGAGCGCCATGCTGACCAGGCGCCCGGTCAAATATGAATATACGCGCGAGGAGGAGATGCAGGTCTCATCGCCGCGCGCCGCCGAGCGCATCTATATCAAGGACGGCGTCACGAAGGATGGCCGCATCCTGGCGCGGAAAGTGAGACTCTATGTCGATGCCGGCGCCTATTCGCGCCATTCGCCCTATGGAACGACCAAGGCGGCGGCCCATATGCCGGGGCCCTATACGATCCCCCATGTCTGGGTCGACTGCCATTGCGTCTATACCAACCGCACGCCGTCGAGCGCCATGCGCGGCTTTGGCGTGACCATTGGCGATTTCGCCCTCGAAGTGCAGATGGACAAGCTCGCCCGCCTTGTCGGCATGGATCCGATGGAATTCCGCATCCTCAATGCCTATCGCGACGGCGACATGAAGGCGCATCGAAAGGAAGTGCAAGGCGCGGCGCTCGTCGAATGCGTCAAGGCGGCGGCCGATCTCGCGCATTGGCCCATTGGCGAGCGCTACAAGGCGATGTCGTCGGAAAAGCGGGAGGCGTGACATGGCGAAGAAACGCGGCCGCGGCATGGCTTCCGTCAATTATCCGACCGGCATGAATCTGGGCGGCGACCCCTCCCAGGCGCTCGTCCATGCGACGACGACCGGAAGCTTCATCGTCACCTTGTCGAGCGTCGATCTGGGCCAGGGCCTGAAGACGGTGATGGCGCAGATCTGCGCCGAGACCTTGGGTGTTTCGACCGACAATGTCATCATCGACACGGCCGACACCGATACCGGCCCGCATTGCATGGGCACATTCGCCTCGCGCGGCACGCATCGCATCGGCAATGCCATCATCATGGCGGCCAAGGAAGCGAAATCGGTCATGCTGGAAGTGGCGGCGGAAGAGCTCGAGGTCGATTCGGGCGATCTCGAGACCGATGGCAAAGGCAATATCCAGGTGAAGGGCAGCCCGCAGAAATCGATCTCGGTGCTCAATACAGCGCTCGCGGCGCATTTCAAGCACGGCAAGATGATCTCGGGCCGCGGCATCTTCCTGCAGCCGCGCTCTTATCCCGAGCCCGAGACCGGCAAGATGACGCCCGCCACGTGCTATGCCCATGCCTGCACCGTGGCGGAGGTCGAGGTCGACACCGAGACGGGCGAGGTCACGGTGCTGGCGCTCAAGAGCGCCTATGAGGTGGGCCGCGCCCTCAATCCGCGCATGGTCGAGCAGCAGATCATCGGCGGTGCCTGGATGGGCCTGTCGCATGCGCTCTATGAGACGACGGAGCCTTATTATCCCGATCGCTCGCATGGGCCTGTGGATTTCAACCAGTATCTGATGCCGGGGCCGGGCGACCTGCCGCGCTTCGAGAATGTCATCATCGAGCGCCCCGCGCCGGACGGTCCCTTCGGCGCCAAGGGGGTGGGCGAGATGACGGCCAATTCGCCGATCCCGGCCATCGCCAATGCGATCTTCGATGCGGTGGGCGTGCGTGTCGATTCGCTCCCCATCACGCCCGAAAAGGTTCTGCGCGGCATTCAAGCCTTGAATGGGTGATGCATGATGAGCGTGACCCGCCTCACAACCCTCACCCTGAGGTGCCCGCCGGAGGCGGGCCTCGAAGGGTGGCGAGCGGCAAGACCGATGTCCCTGGATCATGCTTCGAGGCTCGCTTCGCTCGCACCTCAGCATGAGGGTGTGCTGACGTCTATTCCTGCTCAAATCATCACGCACTAAAGCTCGAGAGGAGAATTGAATGCTGAAAGTCATGTCCCTGATGAAGCGCCGCCCCGATCTGAGCTTCGATCAGTTCCGCCACTGGGCGCAAGCCGAGCACCCGAAGCTGGCGCAGAAGCTCCCTGGCCTGCGCGGCTATCGCATGAATGTCGCCAGGGAAGAAAATCCCGACAATCCTTATGATGCGGTGAGCGAGATGTGGTTCGACAATGCCGAGGCGCGCCTCGCGGCCATGGCGACCGATGCCGGCAAGGCCGCGGGCGGCGATGCGGCGTCCCATTGCGCCAGCCGTTTCCATTTCCTGGTCGAAGAGAAAGTCTTTGTCTGACGAGAGAGTCCCATCACCGGAGGTCCTGGCCCAGCGCCTCGAAGGCGAACGCTATCTCGCGGGCGAGGAGCTCAGCATCGCCGCCTATCTCGCGCTGAAGCTCGGCAAGCCTCTGCTGCTCGAAGGCGTGCCGGGTGTCGGCAAGACCGAGGCCGCCAAGGCGCTCGCTGCGGCGCTCGGCCGCAACCTGGTGCGGCTGCAATGCTATGAGGGCATCGATGCCGGCCACGCCCTTTATGAATGGAACTATGCCCGCCAGCTCTTGAGCCTGCGCCGCGACCAGGAGACGGATCTCTACGCGGACGAATTCCTGATCGAGCGGCCTTTGCTCAAGGCGCTTAAAAGCCCGGCCGAGACCTTGCTGCTCATCGATGAGATCGACCGGGCCGATCATGAATTCGAAGCCTTCCTGCTCGAATTCCTGTCCGATTTCCAGATCTCGATCCCGGAGCGCGGCACGCTGAAGGCGAAGACGCCGCCCGCCGTGATCTTGACCTCGAACCGCACGCGCGAATTGCACGAGGCCTTGCGGCGGCGCTGCGTCTATAACTGGATCGCTTATCCCGAGCCCGAGCGGGAAGCCCGTATCATCATGATCCGGGCGCCCCATGTGGCGGAGAAGACGGCGCAAGCGGTCGTGGCCGCCGTCAATGGCCTGCGCCGCCTGCCGCTCGCCAAGGCGCCCGGCATTTCGGAAGCGATCGAATGGGCCCATGCGGCGACGCTCCTCGAAGGCGGCAGCGGGCGCTGGCCCGAAGCCTTCCGCCGCGCGATCGGCGTCGCGATCAAGGACGAGGACGATTTGAATCTGGTGCGGGGTGAGCTCGACACGCTCCTCGCCAAGGCCTGCGCCTCATGAAGCTGCCGCGCGCTGCCACGGTCCTCGTGGACTTCACCCGGCTTCTGCGCGCGCACGGCTTTCCGCTCGCCCATGAGCAAGTGGTGATGTTCTTAGGCGCCGTGCGCCTGCTCGGGCCGAAGTCGATCGAGAGCATCCGCCACGCCGCGCATGCGACCTTGGCGCCACCCGCCGACCGGCACGCCGAGTTTGACGCACTCTTCCATGTCTTCTTCTTCGAAGAGGCCGCCGTTGCCTCGGCGGCGAAGAGCCTGCCGGAAGAGGACACGGCCGTGAAGGACAGGGGCGGGCAGCGCCAGGAACCACCCGAGATCGAAGGCGCCAATCGCTCCGGCAAGGCGGCGACCGTGCAAGAGATATTGGGCATCCGGCAGTTCGATGCCGCGCCGGATGATCAGGCGATCGGCCGGTTGGAGAAGGAGGGGCCCGACGCCCTGCCGCGACGACTCGGTTTCCGTAAAATCCCGGACAAGAAGGGCGACGCGCTCGATTTGCGCCGCTCGATGCGGCGCGTGGTCGAGCATGACGGCGATATCATCCGGTTGATGCGCGGAAAGCGAAAGTCCCTGCAGCGGCCGGTCGTCCTCCTGATCGACATATCGGGATCGATGAAGGCGCACACCGCCGATTATTTGCGCTATGCCCATGCACTGACCCAGATGGCGGACAAGGTGGAGAGTTTTGCCTTCGGCACGCGCCTCACCCGCATCACGCGGGCGCTCAAGCACCGCGATCCGGCGCGGGCCCTCGAAAGTGCTGCGGCGGTGGTCGATGACTGGGATGGCGGCACGCGCATCGGGCCGGCCCTTTCCGCCTTCATGGCCAATCCGCGCTACGGCTCCCTGTTGCGTGGCGCCGTCGTGCTGGTCCTCTCCGACGGGCTCGAGCGCGGCGATCCGGCGCCGATGCGCGAGGCGGTCGCGCGCATTGCGCGCCGGGCCTGGTATCTGGCCTGGCTGACGCCGCTCGCCGCCGATCCGCGCTTCCGGCCCGAGACGCGGGCGCTGAAAGACATTCTCAAATTCCTCGATCAGCTCGGCAATGGCGGCTCGCTTTCGAGCCTTGTCGATCACACTTTGCGCATAGGCTCACCTTCATGACGGGGATCGTCGACGCCCATCACCATATCTGGCGCCAACAGGATCTGCCCTGGCTCGTGGGCCCGATGCTGCCGCGCATCTTCGGTCCCTATGAGCCGATCCGGCGCGACTATCCGATCGGCGAATATCTCGCCGACATTGCGGGTTCGGGCGTCGCGCAATCGGTCTATGTGCAGGCCAACTGGGCCAAGGAGGATTTCGAGAAGGAAGTGGCCTGGGTGCAGAAGACCGCCGATGAGACCGGCTGGCCTCATGCCATTGTCGGTTATGCCGATCTGATGGTGGAGGATGTCCGGCCCGCACTCGATCGCCTGGCGCGCTATCCCTTGCTGCGTGGCGTCAGGATGCAGCTCCATTGGCATGAGAACCCGCAATATCGCTTCGCGGCCAAGGCCGACCTGATGACGGAGCCGCGCTTCCGGCGCAACTTGGCTCATCTCTCCGGCTATGGCCTGAGCTTCGATCTCCAGGTCTTTGCCGGCCAGATGGCGGATGCAGCCGAGCTCACCCGAGAATTTCCGGCGATCACGTTTATCCTGCAGCATGCCGGCATGCTGGAGGATCTGTCCGCCGAGGGCCGGGCAACCTGGCGCACCGGGATGAAGAAGCTCGCGGATGAGCCAAATATCGTCTCGAAACTTTCGGGCCTTGGCACCTTCGTCCATAAGGTCGATGCGAAGCTCATCGGCGACATCGCGCGCGAGACGGTCGCGCTGTTCGGGGCCGAGCGCTGTCTCTTCGGCTCGAATTTCCCGATCGAGAAATTGTGGTCGAGCTATGGCGAGCTCATTCAGGCCTATCGCGGGGCGCTCGCCGATTATCCTGCGGACGTGCAGGAGAAGATTTTTTCCGGGACCGCGAAACGCGTCTATCGCATCGAGTGATCGAGGCGCATTCCCTGCTTTCCCTCTTGCGGCGAGTGAGCCCCTTCGTCCGTGCGCCGGATTTCCCTGCTGTGCAGCGCCGCAAAACGACGGTTAAGTCGCGGATATCCCGGAGATTACTTCGAAAAACGCACGCCCGGCCGTGCGTGCTATCCCTGTATCTTCCCTGTATCCGCAGGTGTTGCACCGCAGCAGCGCTCGCGGACGATCAAGACTCCTCCACCGCGATCCGATAGCCGATGCCGGGCTCGGTCTGGATGAGGCGCGGATTGGCGTGGTCGTCCTCGAGCTTGCCGCGCAATTGGCCGACCAGCACGCGCAGATACTGCATGTCCTCGGCATGGGCCGGGCCCCAGACAGCGGTGAGGATCTGGCGGTGGGTGAGAACGCGTCCGGCATTGCGCATCAGCAGCGCCAGCAGGTCGAACTCCTTCGGCGTCAGCTTCAACACGGTTCCGTTCTTGGTCACGCGATGGTTCGGGACATCGAGCGTGATGCCGTTATGATTGAGGACGGGCAGGGATTTGCCGGCGGGATTATGGTGGCGCAAAGCCGTGCGGATGCGCGCCAGGAGCTCGCCGATGCCGAAGGGCTTGTTGACATAATCGTCGGCGCCGAGATCGAGCGCCTCGATCTTCTCCGACTCGCGGTCGCGCGCCGAGACGATGATGATCGGCACTTGCGAAAAGGCGCGCGCCTGGCGGATGACGTCCTTGCCGTCGAGATCGGGAAGGCCCAGATCGAGCAGCACCAGATCGGGCGCCGACTGGGCGATCGCCTTGATCGCCTCGGCGGCCGTCGCGGCGGCGCTCACGGCAAAGCCGCCGGCCTCGAGCCCGAGCTTGAGGAAGCGCTGGATCTGCGGCTCGTCATCGACGATGAGGATACGGATGTCGGCGGTCATCCGGCCTATATAGCATGAGCGAGCCCTGTCACCAGAAGACCGGGATGAGGGAGATCACCAACAGGCCGGCCATCGCCCCGTTGAAGCTCCGGCGCATCAGCGGGTGGCTCAAGAAGCGCCCGATCGCCACGCCGAATCCCGCCCACAGCACGACCGACAGCAGGCAGGCCGCCGCGAGCACGCTCGCGATGACGATGGTCTCCAGCAGCGCATTTCCGCCGATGCTCGAATAGGCGGCGAGCGCGCCGATCGCGGTCACCCAGCCCTTGGGATTGATCCATTGGAAGAGCGTCGCCTCGATGAAGCTTATGGGCTTGGCGCGCGCCGAGCCTGGCGAGGCGGTGCCGGCCTGGGCAATACGCCAGGCGAGGTAGAGCAGATAGGCGCCGCCCGCATATTTGAGCAGGAGATGCAAGCGCGGTTCGGCCTTGAGCAGGCCGGCAAGGCCCAGGCCCGACGCCATGATCAGCAAGGCGAAGCCGATGGTGATGCCCAGCATATGCGGTATGGCGCGGCGGAAGCCAAAATTGGCCGCGGACGCCGTGATCATGACGACGTTAGGTCCCGGTGTCAGGCACATGGCCAAAGCGAACAGAACCAGGGGTCCCAGCAGCATGTCGTCCATTCGAGAATTCTCTCCTCGAACGGCACGATGCTGGCGCTTTCTCCCCGCCGCAATTACCGCGCGGTAATCGCGCTACCCGATATAGCTCTTCAGGATCGAGGCCCCGAGCGTGTATTTGGGATCGACCATGTTGCCGAGGCGCACGCGGCCGGCCTGGGTGAGGAGGAAATAGGCCTCATACTGGTCGAAGCCGTAATCGCTCACCATCCAGTGGATGAGCTCGCGATAGGCGATGCGGGCCGCGTCCTCCATGGGCCTGGTGCTGCCGATCGTCATGATGAACTTCTCGTTCTCGAGCCGGGGCCACGCGATATGCCACTTCTTGATCAGATCGACCTGGACCGTCGTGGTCGAGGGGATCTCGACCGCCACACCGCAGAGCTCGCCATCGCCTTGTGTGGCGTGGCAGTCGCCGAGATAGAGATAAGCGTCCTTGTGATGCACCGGGAAATAGACCACGGCACCCGGGCAGACATCGGGCAGATCCATATTGCCACCCCAATAATCGGGCTGCAGCGACGTCACCGCCTCGATCTCGGGGCTGACACCGAGCGTGCCGATGAAGGGCTCATAGGGCAGTGTGATCTTGGAATTGAACTTGATGCCCTTCTCGGTCACTTCCATCTTCTTTACCTTCTCGGGCAGCGGCGGGTTGAGAAGGGCCGTGTTGTTGGTGGCGACGAGGCCGCCGAATTCCGGGATGAGCGCCGTCGTGCCGACGGGCTGCGGCCCCCTCGGCTTGATCGAATGGATATGGACGCAGAGCACGTCGCCCTTCTCGGCACCTTTGACCGCGATTGGGCCGCATTGCGGGTTGAGGAAGGGCATGTGCAGGACCTCGGTCGGCTTGTCGCTTTCCTTCTTGATGGCGCCTTCGAAGGCATCCTGCGTTTCGGCCACCACGATATCGCCCGGCTCGATCGCGAGCACGGGGTCTGCATAGGGCCCATAGACATAGTGATATTTGCCCTGCTTCGCGACGGTGAGCTCATGCGTCTTGCCGGCCTTGCCGCGGGCGACACCCTTGCGTGCCATGTAGCTCTGTTGCAGCCAATTACCCATCTTTGCCTCCTGATCGAATGTCTCAAATTGAAAGGTGGTGACTGAGCGTCTGCGTGTCCTGGATCTGCGCCCTGTCGAGCTCGGCGACGAAGCGGCCCTTGTCCATCACGAAAGCGCGGCCGGCGACGCTCTGGATGAGGTCGATATTCTGCTCGACGATGAGGACAGCGATGGCGCGCTCGGCCACAAACTTCACCAGGAAGTCGCCGATCTCCTGCACGATCGAGGGCTGGACGCCGTCGCTCGGCTCATCGAGCAGCAACAGCGCCGGATCGCCATTGAGCGCCCGCGCGATGGCGAGCATCTCCTGCTGGCCGCCCGATAATGTCCCGGCGCGCTGCGCGCCGCGCTCGCGGAGGAACGGGAAATAGCCATAGACATCCTGGCGCACGGCCTCCGCCTTGCTGCGGTCGCGCCGGATCAGCCGGCCCATGCGCAGATTCTCTTCGACCGTCATATGGGGGAAGATCTCGCGTCCTTGCGGCACATAGCCGATGCCCTGCCGCGCCCGGCTGTCGGCGCTCTCCTTCGTCAGGTTGCGGCCGCCATAGTCGATCGCGCCGCTGCGCAAGGGCAATATGCCGATGAGCGATTTCATCAGCGTGCTCTTGCCCACGCCATTGCGGCCGAGCACCGCCACGATCTCGCCGGTCGCGATCTCGATGTCGATGCCTTGCAACACGTCGCCGGCGCCGTAGCCGGCGCGCAGGGCCTTGGCCGTGAGGAGGGCCGCCACGGTCATTTCCTCCCCAGATAGATGTCGCGCACATCCTGGCGGCGGGTTACCTCGTCGAGCGGGCCGTCGGCGAAGATGCGGCCCTGATGCAGCACGGTGACGCGCTGGGCGATGTCGCGCACGAAGGCCATGTCATGCTCGACGACGACGAGGGTGAGCCCGGTCTGGTTGAGCTCGCGCAGGACCCGCGCGGTATTGCCGGTCTCTTGCGGCGACATGCCGGCGGTCGGCTCGTCGAGTAGCATAAGATCGGGGCCGCAGGCGAGCACCATGACGATCTCGAGCCACTGGCGCTGGTGGTGCGGAAGGTTGCGCGCTGGCGTGTGATCGCCGGCGTCGAGACCGAAGCGCTCGAGCGCCAGGAGATAACGGTCGTCCTTGACCCTGTTGCCGTTGTCCGCGCCGGCCGCCTTGGCGATCTCAAGATTCTGCCTGACGCTCAGATCGTGAAACACGCGGTTGGTCTGGAAGGTGAGCCCCAGGCCCTGCTTCACCCGCGCTGCCGGCAGCATGCGGGTGATGTCGATGTCGTTGAAGACGATGCGGCCGCTGTCCGGCTTCTGGATGCCGACGAGGAGCGAGAAGAAGGTCGATTTTCCGGCGCCATTGGGGCCGATGATGCACTGGATGCTGCCGGGATCGAGGGCGAAGGAGACATTGTCGGTCGCCACCACGCCGCCGAAGCGCTTGTTGAGATTCTCGACGATGAGGGATGCGCTATTCGCCATGAGCCCTCCGCTTCGCCGGTATCCTGGCGAAGAGATCGAGGAGCGAGACGACGAGGCCGCGCGGGAAGAACAGCATCACCGCGACGAGCAGCGTGCCGGTGATCACCAGCGCATATTGGTTGCCCGAGGACGAGAGCTTGTAGTTGATCCAGTTGAGCGCATAGGTGCCGATCACCGCGGCGAGGAGCTTCTCGCGTCCGCCGACCGCCACCCAGATGACCGGCAGCGCCGCGGCGAGGAGACCGACCTGGCTCGGCGTGATGTAATTGCCCCACTGCACATAGAGAAGGCCGGAGAGACCCGCGAGGGCCGCCGCCAGCACGAAGGCGATCCACTGCCGCACCCTTATATCGTAGCCCAGCGTCTCGGTCCGGAGCGCATCTTCGCGGATCGCCAGCAGCACCTTGCCGAAGGATGAGTTGACCAGCGCGCGGCAGAGGAGATAGCTCACCGTCACGATGGCGAGCACGAAATAGAAGAAGGCATAGCCCGAGAACACATAGGAGCCGAGCTGGAAGCTCGGAATCCCCGTCATGCCGTTATAGCCGCCGAGCTGCACCGTGCCGACGCGCCATTGATAGCCGGCGGTCTGGCCGAGAAAGGTCTCGAGCAGCAGGGTCAAAACCAGGGTGAGGATCGGCACGATCCAGGTCTGGACACGCGCGAAGAAGACGAAATAGCCGAAGATGCCGGCGAGCACCATCGCGGCGATGATGCCGCCGATGCTGCCGATGAGCGTGCCCAGGGGATGGTTGATCAGATTGCCGGCGATGATGCCATAGGCGTAGCCCGCGACGCCGAAATAGGCGACCTGGCCGAAGCTCAAGGTCCCGCAATAGCCCCAGAGGATGCACAAGCCCAGCGCCATGGGAATGTTGAGCAGGTAGAAGGAGACATTATAGGCGGCGAATTCCGAGAGATAGAGCGGCACCGCGATGAACAGCGCCAGCACGGCGGCGAAGATCGCCCAGTAGGGCAGGCCCCGCCCGATATCTTCCGAGCCGTTGAGGAGGCGTAGGATTCTCTCCATGCTCAGCGCATCCTGTGCCGGAGATCGAGCCGGCGCTGGATCGCCGCCGAGATGCCGTCGGGCAGGAGGCGGATGAAGATCAGCGCCGCCAGCAGCAAAGCGACGGTGCCGAGGAAGGCGCCGAAATAGAAACCGATCGGCGTCTTGACGAGAGAGAGCAGCGCGCTTGAGCCGAGCGCCCCGGCGATGACATTGGTGGCGCCGCCGACCACCACGGTGATGAAAGCGGGGGCCACGAATTGCTGGCCCATGAAGGGCATGATCGACGTGGTGGGAGCGAGGAGCGCGCCCGACAGGCCGGCGAGTGCCGCGCCCAGGCTGAAGGTCAGCGTATAGATGCGGTTGGTGTCGACGCCCAATGCCCGCGCCATGGTGGCGTTCTGCATGGTGGCGCGGGCCTGAAGCCCGATCTCGGTGCGGTTATAGAGCCACCACAGGGCGACGATCAGCAGCATAGCCACGATGAACATGGCGATCCAGTAGAGCGAGAAGGAATATTGCCCGAGGGCGAAACTGCCGCCCGGGATCTGGATCGGCGGCATGAAGGGGCCGAAGAGCAGGAGGAAGCCCTGCGACAGGATGAGGCTGATGCCCCAGGTGACGACGAGGGCGCCGAGCTCGCGGCCATAGAAGCGCTTGATGATGGTGAGCTCGAGCAGGGCGCCGAAGACGCCGACGGCGAAGAAGCTGATAATGGCGGCGAGCCAGAAGGGCACGCCATACTGATAGACGAAGGAGGCGACATAGGCGCCCATCATCATGAGCTCGCCATGGGCGAGGTTGATGATGTTCATCATTCCGAGGATGACGATGAGGCCGAGCGCGCACAGCAGGAGAAAGGCCGCATTCGTGCCGAGCTGGTAGAAAATGCTGGCGATCAGACCGACGAGATCCATGGGCCCCCCTCCAATTTTCCCCCTCTCCCGTTGCGAAGCAATGGGAGAGGGTGCCCGAAGGGCGGGTGAGGGCTCTTTGACTGCAAAGTAAATGCTTTAGAAATTTTCGCTCGTTTCGTGAAAGAGCCCTCATCCGGCCTTCGGCCACCTTCTCCCACGCTGCGCGCGGGAGAAGGGGAAACTTTTGTAGGGCTCCGCATGCGACAAGCTTAAGCCTTTCCGAACATCTTGAAATAGGGATCTTCGTCCGGCGTGTATTGCTTGTATTCCGGCGTGCGGACCAGGTTGACGCCGAGCCGCTGCAGCCACCAGGCCTGGATCATCGGCCAGTCGCGCACGAAGCTCACATTGTGGTTCTCGTCGCAATAAGCGAGGCGGATCGGATGGGCGCAGTGATGCGTGCCGGGCTCGAGGAACACGCTGCCTTCCGGCGCCTCGATATTCCAGCCGAGTTCCAGACAGCGCCTGACCTTCTCCTGTTCGGTCGTGCCGGCAAGGCGCGCCGCCTTGGCATAGAGATGGACGGTGAAATAGGTGTTCTGCGCCATCTCGCCGATATACTGGTCGTCCGGGAACATCTCCATCCAGCGCTTGACGAAGGCGCGGTTGCGCGCCGTCGGCACTTCCATCTGATACTGGATGGCATTGTGCATATTGGCGAGCGACGGCGGCGCGAAGCGCTTGTGCTCGTAGCCCTGCGCCATGTTGACGGTCGACGCCATGGGGAATTTGAGGCCCGCAGCCGCGGCTTGCGGATAGTAGTTGTGGTGGTTCTGGCCGACGAGCAGCGTCATCACCCAGTCGGGCTTCGCCTGCTGGATGCGGGCGATGACCTGGCTGAATTCCGACACCGAGAGCGGGATGAACTCCTCGCCGATGATCTCGCCGCCGACCAGCGGGATGTAGGCCTTGGTCCAGGCCGCGGTCAGCTGGCCGAAATTATAGTCGGCCGCGATGGTGTAGCATTTCGGCCCGAATTTCTCGACCATGTACTGAACCGTCGGGATGACCTGCTGCTCGCAGACCGGACCCGTGCAGAAGGTATTGGCGTCGGCGACGCCGCCTTCATACTGGTTGGTGTAGAAGTAAAGCTGCTTCGCCTGGTCGACGATCGGACGGATCGCTTCGCGCTCGGCCGAGGCGAAACCCGCCACCAGCACATCGACCTTGTCTTCCTGGATGAGCTTGCGGGCGAGCTGCTGCCACACCGCGTTGTTGCTCTGCCCGTCGGCCTTGAGGAGCTGCAATTCCCGCCCCAATATGCCCTTCTCGCCCGAATCGATCAGGATCTCGTCATCCTCGTCATAGACGAGGTCGGTCACCGACTTGTCGCCGCCATTGTCGACCACGTCGAGCTTGGTGCCTTCCTTGCTGATGATCGGGGGCTTCTTGGCCACTTGGCCTTCGACGCCCAGGAAGCCGGCGCCGATATTGGGGGCACCCTTGAGGGTCTTGCCCTCGTTGATCTCCTTGACCGCGAGCTGCGCGGCATGGACCTTCTGCAGGCCGTAGACGGCGAGATTGCCCGATTCATCCTCGATGAAACCGAGCTTCACCGGATCGCCCGACTGCGCGAGTGCGCTCGCCGGTCCGCCGAAATCCCTGAGATAGGTCGGCAGCGCCACCGCCGCACCGACGCCTGCCGCGACGATGCCTTTGACGACCGTGCGCCGGTCGGCCAGCACTTCGCCGTCACCTGTGGTCTCCACGGAGAGAATTGTGTCGTCCAATTTCTTGTCGGCCATGTCTGTCCCTTTCCTGTTTCCCATCATGCTTTCGTTGGACGCATGATCTTCCCGGAAAACCGCCGCACACTTTTCCGGATCATGCTCTGGTCTTCTTGTCGATGCTTTTAGGCGTGCTCAGGATCTGCGCGGCGAGCTCCTCGACGGGTATGCGCTTGGCCATGCTCTCCTTGCGCAGATGGCGGTAGGCCTCTTCGTCATCGAAGCCGAAGCCCTGCATGAGATGCAGGATGGCCTTGACGACGATGCGGCGGGCCGCTTGGCGTTCCTGGATCGTCGACAGCTTGCCGAGCAGCTGCTGGCGCCGCTGGCGTTCGTTGAAGGCGAAATAGAGCGCCGTATAGACGCCGTTCGAGCGCACCGGCTTCATCAGCACCGCCGACGGCTCGATATCGAAGGCGCGCTGCAGCCGACTCGGTGATTCGATGCCGATGACCGCGACGACCGGTAAGGCCGCGTGCGCGATGACGGACACGAATTGCGCATCGAGCATGTCGGTGTCGATGAAGGCGATGTCGGCCGATGCCATGCTGGATTTGAGGTCGGCGGCGGAGCCTTGCGGATCGAAATGAGTGGGCGTGATGCCGAGCTTGCCGAGCGTGACTTTTAGCGATTGCGCATTGCGGTCCTCGGCCATCACCAGGAGAGCGCTGCAGCCGCGGAAATTCTGGACCGGCCTCGTCATTTGACGATCCTCAGATGGGCCGGGCGCGGCACCCGCTCGTGGCGGACATCGTCCCAGATCAGATAGGGATCGGGCTTGATCGGCTGGCTTGCCGCGAAAATGATGTCGAAGCCGCCTCTGGCGTTGGAAACGCCGATGCGCGGCGTCAGATAGCTGTGCCGGTTGTCGCTGTCGATGCGCACCGGGCCTTGCGGCGCGTCGAACTCGACATGGGAGAGGACGGAGCGCACGGCCGGCATGTCCTCGCCGCCGGCCGCCTTGAGGGCACGGGCGAGCAGATGAACCGCATTGTAGGAGGCCTCGGCATCGGCCGATGTCGCACGCTGGCCGGGGAAGCGGCGGCGATAAGCGCGCGCGAAGGAGGCGTTGGTTTCCGTGTCGATGCTTTCGAAATAGACCGACGAGCTGATATGACCGTCCGCGGCCTCCGGTCCTATTTCGGCGAGCTCGGGCTCGGACAGGCTGCAGCTCGCGACCGGCATGTCGCGCGGCTGGTTGAGGCCTGCGCGTTTCGCCGCCCGCCTGAGGGCGCGGAAGAACGCATAGGCCGAATCGCCGATCAGCGTGTTGAAGATGAAATGCGGGCGGCAGTCGAGGATCTGCCGGACGATCGAGTCGTGATCGACATCGCCCACCGGCACGTAGCGCTCGGCCTGCACGCTGCCGCCTGAAGCCAGCACCGCCTCGCGCATGATCTTGTTGTTTTCCCAGGCCCAGATGTAGTTCGAGCCGACGAAATAAGCCTTGTTGCCGTAGCGCTTGAGCAGGAAATCGGCGAGCGGCACGATATGCTGGTTGGGCGAGGCGCCGGTATAGACGACATTCTCGCTGCTCTCGAAGCCTTCATAATGCGAGGGATACCAGAGAAGCCCGTCATATTTCTCGAAATAGGGCAGCACTTCCTTGCGGCTGGACGAGGTGTAGCAACCGATGACATGGACGAGGCCTTCATCGATGAGCATCGACTTGGCGAGCCGTGCATAGGCGCTCAAGGCGCCGCCCGGATCGGCGATGCTGGGCTCGAGCGTGAAGGGGAAGGCATCGCCCGCATTGACTTCATCGATGGCGAGCAAGGCACCGTTCAGCATCGCCTGGCCGATCGTGGCATAGGGTCCGGTGATCGAGAAAAGAAGACCGAGCCTGTGCCTGCCTTTCATGCGCTTTCCTTCCGGTCGGCTTAAAAAACAAAAAGCCCGCGGGCTGCAACTCCCGGGGCTTCATCGCCACATTATCTGTCTGGAATAGTCGATCACCACATGTCTGTGGTGTGAACCGCAGACCGAGCATCCTTGCTCGGCGGAAAGTATTGCATCCAAGGTTTTTTGCGTCAAGGCCTGCGGACTTCGAACCTCAGGATGGACGCAGCCTCGATCGCCTTCCAATCGATGCCGATGCCGAGGCCGTGGCCCGGCGGCGCGTGGACATAGCCCTGGGCATCGGTGCGGATGACGTCTTGCACGCCATATTCGAAAGCGGGGTAGGGAACGGGCTGCTCGAAATAGGTGCAGTTGGCATAAGCGAGCATCATATGCAGATTGGCCGCTTGGGTCAGCGTATAGCCCCAGCATTGGATCTCGACGTCCATGCCGAGCGCCTCGGCCAGCCCCATCACCTTGCGCAGCGGCGTGATGCCGCCGCAGATCGTCGCATCGACCCGAAGCGCGCTCCAGGCGCCGGCCTTCGCTGCCTGCGCCAGGGCCTGCAGATCGAGCCAGCTATTGCCGGCGGCGATCACCGGCACCGTGCTCCGGCGCCGCAACTCGCAATAGCCGTCGATGTCGGTGTCGAGCAAGGGGGCTTCGAACCACCGGAAGCCGAGCTCGCTCAAGCGGCGCGCGGCCTTGACGGCGCCGATGCGGTCGTAACGCTGCTCGACGTCGAGCATCAAAGCGAGATCCTGGCCGTGGAAATGCTTCGCCACCGCCTCGCACATGGGCAGGTCGCGCTCGGGCACGCACCAGCAGTGGAATTTGACGGCTTTGAACCCTTCGCGCCGTCTCTCGCCGACATAGTCGATATAGGCCTGGTTGTCGGCGAGGAGCGGTGTCGAGGCATAGCTCAGGACCTTGTCGCGGGCGCCGCCGAGCAGCTGGTAGAGCGGCAATCGCGCATGCCGCGCCGCCATGTCCCACAGAGCAATATCGATGAGCGAATGGGCCTGCGGCACCATGGGCGTGCCGAGATTGCGCAATTTGAGCCACAGGCTTTCTCTTTCACCTGGATGCCGGCCGATGACGTCGGGCAGGATGTGGCGCAGCGTCTCGCCGGTGGCGCGGTCGAAACCATGGGGCGTGATCATCGCCGCGCCGGCGATGCCTTCGAGCCCGCTCGCCGCGGTGAGGCGGAGCACGATATTGGCCATATATTGGCCTTCCATACCCTCGGCCCATGTATAGCGTTCGACTTCCGGGCCGACGACGAAGACTTCCGCTCTTTCGATGGCGTGCTCTTTCATATTGCCTCTCTGTTGAATGTGGGGGTGCGTGCTGCTTTTAACATGCCAGCCGAGATGGCTGAGGAAGTCGCGGGTGCGGGCGACACGGGCGGCGGTGAATATCTCTTTCGGCGTGCCCTCCTCGATGACCCGGCCCTTGTCGAAGACGGCGACACGGCTGCGCAAGCGCTAGCTGCGTGATCAGGAATGTGGGCACCGCAGTGCCGGGCCTGATGGGTAGCCAAAATCAGGATATCGCCGTCCCTGCGCTGACGTTACAGCGGGAAGTAGCATCTCATACGCCCGACCCGCGTTGCAAGGCCCCGCTCATCCCTGACTCTTGACGGGACCCGGCTGGTTGAGTCCGCCCACCCCCAGTTTTCTGCCGCTCGCAAGAAGGTAGTAGCCAAGGCGGATAACCTGCGCATGCTCGCCCTCGACATCTATGCGGAATTTGAGCCGTATCCGCAGCTCATTCTGGTTTGGCCCCTGTTCGCCGACGGTGTCCCAGGTGAGTTCGCTGACTTCCCATTGCATGAAGTCGTCCTCATCCGGACTGGTACTGTCGAACCCGTCGATAGTGACTTTGGGGACAACGTTTCTGACGTCTTCCCAGAAAGGACCAACCAAAAGGCGCACATCATAGGTCTCGACAACATTGTCGTCTTCGTTTCCCTTGAGACTGCCGGTGGTTTTGACGCTGCCTTGTACGACCACTCCGACATGCGATTCGGTTTCCGGTTGAAAGAAACCGCGATGTTCCGCTTCGAACGCACTCTGTGGGGGCTCGAGAATGATTGCCATCGCTGGCCTCCTTCTGACGGCTGCACGGGCGACACACCAGTGTACATGAAGGAACGCACGATAACAAATAGTCGGCCTGGTCTAGCTCATGCCCAGCTCGCGCTTGCGGCGCTGGGCCCAGGCGCCGATCAGTCTCTCGGCGATGATGCCGATGAAGGCGATGCCGAGCCCTGCGAGCAGACCTCTGCCGGTATCGGCACCGGGCAGCGCCTTGTAGATTTCCTGGCCGAGGTCGCGCGAGCCGATGAGGGCGGTGATCGCCACCATGGCCAGCGCCATCATGATGGTCTGGTTGATGCCGAGCAGGATCTCGGGGAATGCCATGGGCAACTCGACCTTGCGCAGCCGCTGCCAGCCGGTGGCGCCCGCGGCTGTCACCGCTTCGAGCGTCGTCGTCGGCACGCGCATGAGCCCCAGATAGGTGAAGCGTATGGCGGGCACCGTCGCATAGGCCAGCATGGCGATGACATTGGAGAGATCGCTCGTCTGGAACAGCATGATCACCGGAATGAGATAGATGAAGCTTGGAAAGGTCTGCAGCGTGTCGCAGATCGTATTGATGACCCGCGCCGCGAAAGGTCGCCGCGCCGCCCAGATGCCGAGCGGGATGCCGATCAGCACGCACAGGACCGTGGTGCTCGTGACCAGATAAAGCGTCAGCATCAGCGGCGTCCAGAAGCCGGTGATCATCAGGAAGCCGAGGAGGGAGATGGGCAGCAATGCCAGGCGCCAGCCGCCGAAATAATAGCCGATCAGCGCCGGCGCGCCGATCACCACGGGCCAGGGCAGCCAGAGATAGAAATCGCGCAAGGGCAGCAGCATCCAGATGGTGATGCTGTCGCGCACCGGCTTCACATAGGGAAAGAGATTGCGCGATATCCAGCGCACGCCGTCATTGATGGGCCCGCCATAGGAGAGCGTCATTTCCCTGGGCAGGACGGCCAGCGCCGGCAGGACCTGCGCCAGCACGATCGAAGCCACCAGCACCGCACAGAAAATCGCAAGGTGACGATGGCGCCCGAGCCAGGGCGTATGCGGGGCGACCCGCTCGGGCAGCCGGCGCATATAGGCCTGAGTCATGCGGTCGAGCACGATGGCGATGAGCGTGATCGCGACACCTTGCTCCACTGCCTTGCCGATCTGCAGCTGCTGCAGGGAGAAGAGGAGCTTTTGCCCAAGCCCCGATGCGCCGACCAGCGAGGCGATGACCGCCATGGCAAGCGTCTGCATCACGGCCTGGTTGAGGCCGAGCAGCAGCGTCCGCTCCGCCGCGGGCAGCTCGACCTTCCATAGGAGCTGCAGGGGTGTGCAGCCCGACATCTGGCCGGCCTCTATGATTTCCTTGGGGACGGTGCGGATGCCGAGGATGGTGCAGCGTGCCATCGGCGGCAGGGCGAAGATCAGCGTCGCCAGCATCGCCGGCACTTGGCCGAAGCCGAACAGGACCACGACCGGCCCGAGATAGGCCATATGCGGCGTGGCCTGCATCACGTCGAAGATCGCATTGAGGACGCGTTCGGCGCGGGCGTTGCGCGTCGCCCAGATGCCGAGCAGGAGGCCCAGGATGACCGCGAGCGGTACCGTCACGATGACGATGGCAAGCGTCTGCATCGCATCGGGCCACAGGCCGAAGATGGCAAGATAGAAGCTGGCGAGACCGCAGAGCAGGGCCAGCGGCCGGCCGCCGATCCAATGGCCGAGAATGGCGGCGGCGCCGACGATCGCGGGCCAGGGCAAGGGCGGCCATTTCCAGGCCGGTATGCCGCGATAGAGCAGGACCTCGGCGAGATTGAGCGGCTGCGCCAGGCACCAGGCGATGATGCGGGTCACCGGCTTTGCCGCGGCGGCGAACCAGGCAAAGAATTCGGTGACCCAGCCGCGCACCGGCAGGATGAGCGTATCGGGCCATTTGTCGAGCCAGGGCGCGAGTTGTGCGAGGACGGCCAGAAGAAGGATGACCGCGATCGCGACCGGCGCGGTGAGCCGCGGGGCCCGCGCAACGCCGTTGCCGATGCGCGCGGCCGACGCGATCATTTGGTGCCGCCGGGATAGAGGGCGGCGATCATCAACTCGCGATTGATGGCGCCGACCGGTTGTCCCGCATCGTCGATGACGGCGATGGCCTTGTCGGAGGACAGCACCAGCGCCGCCGCATCACCGATCTTGGCGGAAGCCAGCACGTTCACGCCGTTGACCGGCACTTTCTCGAGCGAGGCCACCGCACCCACGGTGAGGATGCGGTCGCGCGGCGCGGTGCGGGTGAACTCGCGGACATAGTCGTCGGCGGGATGCGACACCATGGCTTCGGGCGTCGCGAGCTGCACCAGGCGCCCGTCCTTCATGATGCCGATGCGATCGCCGAGCCGGATCGCCTCGTCGAAATCATGCGTGATGAAGACGATGGTCTTCTTGAGAAGCTTCTGCAGCCTGAGGAACTCGTCCTGCATTTCGCGGCGGATCAACGGGTCGAGTGCTGAGAACGGCTCGTCGAGAAACCAGATATCGGGCTCGACCGCGAGCGAGCGGGCAATGCCGACGCGCTGCTGCTGGCCGCCCGACAGCTCGCGCGGGAAATGGTCCTCTCGGCCTTCGAGACCGACGAGCTTGACCACCTCGCGCGCCCGCTTCTCGCGCTCCTCGCGCCCGGTGCCTCGTACTTCCAGCGGGAAAGCGACATTGGAGAGGACACTGCGATGCGGCAGCAGGCCGAAATGCTGGAACACCATGCCCATCTTGTGGCGGCGCAGCTCGATGAGCTCGGTCGCCGTCGCCTTGAGGAGGTCGGCGTCATCGAGCAGGATCTGGCCTGCCGTCGGATCATTGAGGCGGGTGAGGGCGCGGATCAGTGTCGATTTGCCCGAGCCCGAAAGCCCCATGATGATCAGGATCTCTCCCGGATGGACGTCGAAGGAAACGTCGCGCACGGCGCCGATGTAATGCTCCTCGAGGAAATTTTCATCCTGGGGCGCTTGGCCGTGCCGCGCCATGAAGCCCGCCGGATCGGGGCCGAAGACCTTCCACAGATTCCGGCAAGAGATTTTCGCGCGCCCTGTCATCCGCTCGCTTCCAAATGGGCGAGAGGCGGACGCAGGTTTGTGTCCGCGCCTGCCGGGACCCAGATCATCGCCGCTTATTGCAGCCAGGCCTTCCAGACGGCCTCGTTCTCGGTGACCCACTTCTTCGCCGCATCTTCCGGTGTCATGCCCTCGACATCGACCATGGCGGCTGCGGCCGCGATCTGCGGATTGGTGAAATTCACCTTCTTTAGGATGGCAGCGGCCTTGGGCCACTTCTCCGCGAGCTGCTTCGATCCGGCCTTCTTGAGATAGCCCTTGGCGGGCGCGCCGCAATCATAGACGGCGTCCGGGTTCATGCCCCATTTGGGGTCGCTGAGGCATGCCGCTTCGTAAATCGGGAATTCGACGAACTGACCGTCGAATTTCGCCTCGATGAAATTCGGCGTCCAGTTGAAGAGCACGATCGGCTCCTTGCGGTCGTAGGCCGCCTGAAGCTCGGCCCACAATGTCGCTGCCTGTCCGACCGGCACTTCCTGGAAGTTCATTTTCAGTGCCTGGATGCGCTCGGAATAATGCTTTCCCCAGTCGGCGGGCGGTCCGACGAACCGGCCCTTGCTGCCGGTCTCGGCGGTGGCGAGCTTGCTGGCGCAGGCATCGAGCGCCTTCCAGTCGGGCAAGCCCGGGCACATCTCGTTCATATAGGTCGGATACCACCAGTCCTCGCGCGTCACCGCTTCATGAGCACCGAGGTCGACGGCGCCGTTGGCGAGCGCCTTTTCGAAGGATTCGGCTTGCGAGCCTTCCCAGACCTCGACCTGGAAATCCATGTCGCCCGCCGCCAGCGCCGTATATTGCAGCTGCGTGTCGGAGGACTTGTATTCAACATTATTGCCTTGCGCCTGCAGGATCTGGCCGACGACATTGGAAAGCACGAGCTGGCTCGTCCAGTTGTTGGTCACGATCTTGATCGGATCGGCGGAGTCTTCCGCCATTGCCGCGGTCGCAAGGACCGTCAATGCTGCCGCGCCGAGCAGGCCGGTCTTGGTGAATGTCTTGATCATTGTCATGTTTCCTCTCCCGGTGCGGTGAGACTTTCATCGCTCACGCCTCGCCCGCGTGTTCTCGTGTGAGCCGATGGGGGAAGGCTACCGTTCCCTTGTTAATGCGTTGGTGGAGCTTGGTGAAAGTGATGGAAGATTTTGTGAAAAGTTGTTAAAATCGACAAGCATGAAGCCATCTGCAGCTCATATCGTCATCGTCGAGGACGATCCGGTGACCAGGGCGAAGCTCGCCGCCTATTTCACCGCCGTCGGCTATCGGGTCAGCGAGGCGGAAGACGGCGATTCTATGCGCGAGATACTGGCCGAGCGGCCGGCCGATCTGCTGATGATCGACATTCAATTGCCGGGTGAGGATGGCTTGCAGTTGACCCGCGAGCAGCGCGAACGGTCGGAAGCCGGCATCATCCTGGTGACCGGGCGGACCGACACGGTCGACCGCATCGTCGGCCTCGAGCTCGGCGCCGATGACTATGTCACCAAGCCCTTCGACCAGCGCGAGCTCCTGGCGCGGGTCAAGAATCTCCTGCGCCGGGTCCGCCGCAGCGGCGTCGCGGCTGAGATCGGCACGGTCAGGAGATTTCTCGGCTGGACGCTTGACCTGGGCAGCCGCACCTTGCACGACGGCTCGGGCGAGTTCACCGATCTCACCCGCGCCGAGTTCAGAGCGCTGGCGCTCCTTTCCGCCAATCCCGGCAAGGTTCTGTCGCGTGACCGCTTGCTGCATGAGATCGCCCATCGCGATTGGGATCCCTCCGACCGCACCGTCGATGTCGTTGTGCGCCGGCTGCGCCAGAAGCTCGGCGACGATTCGCGCCATCCGCGCATCATCGTCACGTCGCATGGCGAAGGCTATCTCTTCGCCGCCTCTCTGAAGCGTTAGACGACGAGGCTTCCCACTTTGTCCATCGCTTCCCGATAGGACTCCTCACACCGGCGGAGGTGCCGGGCGGCCTCGAGGCGGTCGCCGACCCGCGCCGAGACCTCGAGCGCACGGGCCTCTTGGCAGAGATCGGTAAAGCCCGCCGAGGCGGCAGTGCTGTAGGTCGCGTGGGCGAGGTCCTTCAGCTTCCTGAAATCCCTAGCCTGCAGAGCTTCCTGCATCGCGGTGAAGCGCGGCGGCAATGTTTCCTCGACGATCGCGAATATGCGGGTGACGGCCTCTTTCCCGATCAGGTCCAAATCGGCATCCAATTGCGCCCGGTCCACGGTCGTGCCCACCGTCGCCGAAGCGATCGCGCGATCGAGCGCTTCGATCGCCAGGGGCTTCGCCACATAAGCGTCCATGCCCGAGGCGAGATAGCGCTCGACCTCTTCCTTGAAGACATGTGCCGACATGGCGATGATCGGAACCTTCGCCGTGCCGGAGGCGGCGCGCAGCTCCCGCGCCGTCGCCATGCCGTCCATATCGGGCATGCTGATATCCATAAGCACCAGATCCGGCCGGTGCCTGCCGAATTGCGCGATGGCCGCATAGCCGTCGCACACGGCAACAACCTCATGGCCGAGCTTGACCAGGAACTGTGAGGCGACGAGACGCGTTGCGGCATCGTCTTCGACCACCAGGATTCTGAGGCAGGGGGTGCCGCCGCTGGCACAGGGCCGTGGCGAAGTGAACAGTGGCCGCTTAGTCGAAGCCCGCGGCACCTCGATGTCCAGGGTGAAGACGCTGCCCCGGCCAAAGCTCGACTCGACGGTGAGCGTGCCGCCCATGGCGCGCGCGAAGCCGCGTGAGATCGCAAGGCCGAGACCTGTTCCGCCATAGCGGCGCGTGATCGAGGCATCGGTCTGGGTGAAGGAGTCGAATATGTGGCCCTGCTGGCCGGGCTCGATACCGATGCCGGTGTCCCTCACCGTGATCCGAAGGGCGTGCCGGGACCGCTCCCGGCCTGTCACGGCGGCCTTCACCGTGACACCGCCGCGCTCGGTGAACTTGATGGCGTTGCTGACCAGGTTGAACACGATCTGCCTGAGCTTGCCGGCATCGCCGGTATAGGCGGCGGCGAGACGTCTTTCGATCGTCAAGGACAATCTGAGATTCTTCTCGCGCGCCGACGGCCGCATGAGATCGACGATGCCGCGCAGAAGGTCGGCGAGGTCGAAGGCTACGGGATCGATCGTGACCTTGCCCGATTCGATCTTCGAATAATCGAGAATGCTGTTGAGGATACCGAGCAGCGTTTCCCCCGAATTGCTGGCGATCGTCACATGCTTGTGCTGAGCCGGGGTGAGATCGTCTTCCCTCAGTATGCGCAGCATGCCGAGCATGCCGGTCATCGGCGTGCGGATCTCGTGGCTCATGGTGGCGAGGAAGGCCGACTTCGCCTGGCTGGCCATTTCGGCCTGCTCGCGCGCCTGCGCGTGGCGAGCCACTTCCAGCTGCAGCTCGCCGGTGCGCTGATCGACCAGGCCCTGCAGTTCCTCGCGGTGGCGGCGCAGCTCCTCATTGGTGCGTTCGCGCTCGATCTCCAGCGCCCGGCGTTTCTGCGATTCGTCGCGAAAGGCGACGACCGCCGAGGACAGCGCCTTGAGCTCCTTCGTCCCTTCCGCCGCCACCGCAACCGAAAGATCGCCGTCGGTCAGGCGTTGCATCGCGTTGGACAGCGCCGCCAGCCGACGCACGATGCCGCGCTCCACATAGAACCAGACGATCAATCCGGAAATCGCCACCGCGACGAGTGACGTGACGAGGAGGATATAGAGGCCGGCATCGAGGGCGTTCTGCGCCTGCGTCGATATCGTGCGGGCGAAGCTCTCGGAGCTGCGCAGCATGCCTTGCGCCACCTGGCTGACCTCGGCCGACAGGTGCTGGTTGGCCACGGCCACGCTTTCAAGCTCGTCGGCGATCGTGATCAATCGCAGGCGTTCGCCGAACAGGCTGGCGCCGACCGGCGCATTGCCCGAGGCGGCCTGCAATATCTCGAGGAAGCCGGATGCCTGGTCGCGCCGCACCGGATCGTCGATGCTGGCGACACGGCGGCGGACGACCCGAAGATGATCCTCAAAGCCTCGGGCTATCTCCGCCACTTCGCTGCGGTCGATCGTCCGCGTCAACTGATTGGCGAGGAGCCCGATCTGCGAGCTGCGCAGGCGCAGCTCCCACATCCGGTCGAGCAGATAGATGTCCTGCTCGATGAGGCGGTCGAGCGCCTGATAGGCCGCTTCGCGCCGCTCCCCGTCATCGATCAGGCCGTAGAGGCTCGATATGACGGCTGAGGCGCCAGCCGAGGAATTTGATACGAGGGTTTCCGACAGATCGACGATCGATGTCGCGGCCCGGATGGTGCGCTCGGCGCGTTGGGCAAAGGTGTCCTGCAGATGCAGCCTTTCCTTGACCAGCCGGTTCTGGGCCGCGAGATTGGCTACGAGCGCATCGACGGTTGCCGAAAGCTTGGTGACCGCGGCGCTGTCGAGCGGGGTGAGGCCGGCATCGCCGACCGATTTGCGGATTTCCGCGGCGAGGGCGGAGAGTTCCCGCTCCTGGGCCGCCCGGGAGGTTTCATCGCGGACCGCCGTCAGCGCCGGAGCCGACGCGACGAGCCGCGCGGTGGTTTCCGCGGTGCGCTGCGCGGAGGCCACGGCCGGCAATGCCTGGCTGTTCACGCGCGATTGCGCGCCGGAGATTTCGCGCAGGATCAGCCAGCCGGCGATGCCGGAGGACAGCGACAAAGCGGTGATTCCCAGGAAGGCCAGGAACAGCTTGGCGCCGATGCCCAATCTTGACAGCATTGCCGCTCCACCAGATGCTTGCGCCGGTCATGATACATGGGCGAGACGCGATTGGAACAGGCGGATGAAGGGAACCCTCTTCGCCGCAGGGCTGGTGCTGGCGGCGGTTATGCCACCTGCGGCCGCCCAAGAGTCATGGCCGGTCGACAAATGGACGCCGCCTTTCGACTATGAAGGAGAGGCGCAGGCCCTGGTCTATGCGCCGCTCGAGGTCGCAACCAGGCCCTGGCGCATCTGCGCCTCCTATCCGCATCTCAAGGATTCCTATTGGCTGTCGGTCAATTACGGCATGGTGGAGCAGGCCCGTCGCCTCAATGTGCGGCTTCGCGTCGTCGAGGCGGGCGGCTATCCCAATATCGAGCGGCAGAAATCGCAGGTCCGCCAATGTGCCGCGACAGCCGACGCGCTCATCGTCGGAACTGTCTCTTTCGACGGCTTGACCCCGCTCATCACCGAGCTCGCAAGACGCATGCCGGTCATCGCCGCGGTCAATGACGTCAACGATGCGGGCATCACGGCGAAGTCCGGCGTCTCCTGGGTCGCCATGGGCAAGGCCATTGGCGACTACTTCGCCAAGCTTCATCCCAAGGGACAGAAGCCGGTGAAAGTGGCCTGGTTTCCGGGGCCGCGCGGTGCCGGCTGGGTGGGTTTTGTCGAACAGGGCTTCCGTCCGGCGATCGAGAAAAGCTCCGCCGACATCGTCGCGGTGAAATGGGGCGATACCGGCTTCGAAGCCCAGCTCCTGCTGCTCGAGGAAGTCATCGAGGAATATCCCGACATCGACTACATCATCGGCAGTGCGGTCACGGCCGATGCCGCGGTCAGCCTGTTCAGGGCCAAGGGCCTGTCGGGGCGGATCGGCATCCTCGCCGACTATTTCACCCACAGCACCTATCGCGCCATCAAACGCGGCAAGGTGATCGCCGCCCCCACCGATTCGCCCGTGATGCAGGGCAAGATCGCGCTCGATCAGGCGGTGCGCGCCCTTGAAGGCAAGCTTTCCGTCCGCCATGTCGGGCCGAGGATCGAGATCGTCGATCAGGCAAGCCTGGCCGGGATCGATATCGCCAACAGCCTGGCACCCGCCTCCTTCACGCCGGTCTTCGAGGTGAAATAGAAGGGGATTCAGCGACCGGCGCTCACCGACGCCCAATCGAGATCGAAGCGGGCAAGATATTTGCGCAGGCGGTCGGCGTCGTTGGCGCTCGCCTTCTCCTGGCGCGAGGCGGCGAAGAGGCGGCGGCCGGCGGCGCTCAAGGAGGCGCTTTCGCGGCAGATGGCGATCACGGCCGCGAGCTGGCTCTGATCGAAGAGATCGATCCGCTCCAGGCGCTCGGCGGAAAAGACCTCGCGCAACAGGTCCGCGGGCTGGCCGGAGCGGTCCCTGGACCAGAAGCCCTTGAGTCGCACAATCTCTTCCGCGACCGTGTCCTCATCGATGCGGCCCTTGGGGGCGAGCGTCGCCATGCGCGTGAGCGAGGCGGAAAGATCGCGGAAATTGGCGCTCCATTTGGCCTCCGGCGACGTCGCGAAAGCGGCGAAGCGGGCGCGCGCTTCCTTGTTGAAGGTGATCTTGCCGCTGTCGTCGCGGGCATGGCGCTCGAGCTCGAAGTCCCTATTGGGCTCGATATCCTCCGGCCGCTCGCGCAGCGCGGGCAGCACGAAGGTCCACAGATTGAGCCGTGCCAGGAGGTCCTCGCGGAACCGGCCGGCGCTGACCGCGTCATTGAGGTCGCGGTTGGTGCCGGCGATCAGCTGGAAGTCGCTCGCCACCTCCTTGTCGGCGCCGACGGGGAGGAAGCGCTTCTCCTCGATGGCGCGCAGGATCATCGCCTGCTCGTCGAGGCCGAGCTCGCCGATCTCGTCGAGGAAGAGCAGCCCGCCATCGGCGGATTTGAGGAGCCCGGGCCGGGCCGTCTGCGCGCCGGTGAAGGCGCCTTTGACATGGCCGAAGAGCGAGGACATGGCGGTGTCGCCGCGCAAGGTGGCGCAGTTCACATCGACGAAAGGCCCGTCGATCTGGTGGCGCGTCTTCTTGAGCTCATAGATGCGGCGCGCCAGTTGCGACTTTCCCGCGCCCGTTGGCCCGGTCAGCAGGAACGGCGCCTTGGAATTGATGGCCACCTGCTCGATGCGGTCGATCATCCGGTTGAAGGCCGGGTTGCGGGTCGCGATGCCGGATTTGAGGAATGAGGCGGCGTCGCGCTGCTCGGCGCGAAAGCGCGTGGCGATCCGGTCATAGCGCGACAGATCGAGATCGATGATGCGCATCGGGCTCGCGACGTCGCCGCGCGCCTTTTTCGGCGGCGAGAGCTGCAGCAGCTTTGCCGGGACATGGCGCGTTTCGGCGAGGAGGAACCAGCAGATCTGCGCCACATGCGTGCCGGTGGTGATGTTGATGAAATAGTCTTCCCTCTCGGTGGCGAAGCTGCGTCCGCGGGCGAAATCATGCAGCGCCCCATAGACCTCCTCGAAATCCCACGGGTCCTTGAGATTGATGATGACGGGGGCGACCTCGGTCTCGGGCGAGACCTGGCTGATGTCGCGGACGAGGCGCTGCACCAGGCTGGCCGAATGATTGTCGTGGATGAGCTCGAGCCGGTCGACGACGAAATCCTCTTGCTGGCAGATCGCGACGGTCGGTCGCCAGCGCTCCCATCTCGTATCCCATTTCGGCGCATCGAGCGTGGTGCCGACGAAGCCGATGACGACATTGGTTTTGTTCATCAGGTATTTATACAAGAAGATAAGTTCTATCCAATACTATCCAGATTGGACGGAAATGATGGGATTAACGTCGTCCCTCCTCCAGATAAAATATAGAAATATCAAGATACTAGGAGAAATATTCGCACGGACGGGCCTGTTGGCACGCGGGCTGCAAAGAGACCTGCGTACACAAGAGGAAGAGAACCATGGCAAACAAATCCGTGTTTGCATCGATGATCGGAAAGCTGCTTCCGCGCGCTGATGCGAAGAACCATGAGGGAGCTCCGGCCTATGCTTTGGCGCCGCGTGCGGCGTTGGCGCAGTTGGCTGCGACCGGGACCTTCAATCATGTGTTCTATGCTGAGCCGCGGGAGCAGCTGGACGAGATCCTGAAGCTCGCACGCGAGGTCGATGCGACATTCATCGCCAAGACGGCGATCTATGCGCGTGAGAAGGGCCATATGAAGGACATGCCGGCTTTTTTGCTGGCGATCCTGGCGACGCTCGACACGGGTGATTTCGCCAAGTCGTTTCCGCGCGTGGTGATCAACGGCAAGATGCTGCGCAATTTCGTGCAGATCATTCGTTCGGGCGCCGTTGGACGCAAGTCCTTCGGTTCGCGGCCGAAGCGCATGATCCTCGGCTGGCTCGAAGCTGCCTCGGACGAGGACATCCTGCGGGCGAGCATCGGCAACGATCCTTCGCTTGCCGATATCATCCGCATGGTGCATCCGAAGCCCGAGACGAAGGCACGCGAAGCGCTCTATGGCTATCTGATCGGCCGTCCCTATGACGTCGCCCAGTTGCCTCAGATCGTGAAGGATCTCGAAGCCTTCAAGCGGGATCCCTCGCGCGATGTGCCCAACGTGCCGTTCCAGTTGCTGACGGCGCTGCCGCTCAGCGAGGCGCATTGGGCCGCGATCGCCGGAACGGCGTCGTGGCAGACGCTGCGCCAGAGCCTGAACACTTTTGCACGCCACGGCGTGTTCAAGGATGAAGGCATGGCGGAACGGATCGTGGAGAAGATCCGAGATCACAAGGCGATAGCCAGGGCCAGGGCCTTTCCCTATCAGCTGATGACAGCCTATGTCGCGGCCGATAAGGATGTCCCGCATGTCGTGCGCGAGGCGTTGCAGGATGCGATGGAAGTCGCCATCGGCAATGTGCCCGAGCTCGACCAGCGCATCGTCATCTGTCCGGACGTGTCGGGCTCGATGGCATCGCCGGTCACGGGTTATCGCAAGGGCGCGTCCTCGGTCGTGCGCTGCATCGACGTGGCGGCTCTTGTGGCGGCGGCCTTCGTGCGTCGCAACGAGCGAGCCCGCGTGCTTCCTTTCGAGCAGGATGTGGTCGATATCGACCTCAACCCGCGCGATACTGTGCTGACCAATGCGCAGAAGCTCGCGAGCATCGGCGGTGGCGGGACCAATTGTTCGGCTCCGCTCGAGAAGCTCGGCCGTGAAAGGGCGAAGGTCGATCTCGTGATCTTCGTGTCCGACAACGAATCCTGGGTGGATGCGCCCAGGAGCCGGTATGGCGGAACGGCGATGATGAAGGCGTGGACGAAGCTGAAGCGGCTTAACCCCCGTGCCAAGCTTGTCTGCATCGACATCCAGCCTTACGCGACGACGCAGGCCAGGGAGCGCTCGGATATCATCAATATCGGTGGTTTCTCCGATACGGTATTCGAGACGATCACCGCCTTCGCCGAGAACCGGCTGGACGCGGATCACTGGATCGGCGAGATCGAGAAGATTGCGCTATGACGAAAAGGATCCACGAGGACTGGCCTCGTGGATCCGCATGAAAAGCGGCGAATGCCGGCAGGACTACATTGGTGAAAGACCGAAAGGTCAGAGGTTCAAGTCCTCGATGTCTTGTCAAATCTCGTCGCCGCTTTTGGAAGCCATCGGGCGAATGCCTGCGGGACTACATGTCACAGTAGAGCGCCTGCTCGTTGAGCAGGAGGTCGGAGATTCATATCCTCCCGTCGGCGACAAGCCGATCGTAGCTCAGGAAACGTCTCGCAAAATCTTGTCGCCTGGCGGTGAGTGCCGAAATTGGGGCCGTTACGAATGCCGATGGAACTACAGATCGTTAATCTCCGGGTCGCGGGTTCGAATCCCGTCAAGTCCTTAGGGGACTTGTAGCTCAGCGGATAGAGCAGGAATGTTTCATCACCTCTTGTCGTAACGGCCTGATATTGACTGCAAAGGATTACGATCATGGACCGGGCTTACGAATTGTTGGGCGAGCGCTTCGAGCCGGCGCAGCATGCTCATGCCGCGCCGATCAAGATGTGGACGAAGGGCGTGCCGATCGATGAGGGATCGAAGCAGCAACTCCTCAACACCGCGAGCATGCCCTTCATCTACAAGTGGCTGGCGGTGATGCCGGATGTGCATTTCGGCAAGGGTTCGACCATCGGCTCGGTGATCCCGACGATCGGTGCCATCATCCCGGCGGCGGTCGGCGTCGATATCGGCTGCGGCATGATGGCGGTGCGCACGTCGCTCACGGCGTCCGATCTGCCCGATGATCTCGCTCCGTTGCGCTCGGCGATCGAGCGCGTGGTGCCGCATGGCCGCACGGTGAACCGCGGCGGGCGCGACAAGGGCGCCTGGCACGATCTGCCTCAGGCGACGTCGGAAGCCTGGACGACGCTCGATGCGGGCTTCGCTTCGATCGTGGCCAAGCATCCGAAGCTCGCCAAAGCCAACACGGCGGTCCATCTCGGCACGCTCGGCACCGGCAATCACTTCCTCGAAGTCTGCCTCGATCAGGCGGACCGGGTGTGGCTGATGCTGCATTCGGGCTCGCGCGGTGTGGGCAACCAGATCGGCTCCTATTTCATCGAGAAGGCCAAGCAGGACATGCGCCGCTGGTATATCAACGTGCCGGACGCGGATCTCGCTTATTTCCCGGAAGGCACCGAGCATTTCGACGACTATGTCGAAGCGGTGGAGTGGGCGCAGCGTTTCGCTATGACGAACCGCCAGGTGATGATGCAGCACGCGGTCGATGCCGTGCGCGCAGTCATCTCCAAGCCTTTCGAGGCGCATCTCGAGGCGGTGAACTGCCACCACAACTACGTGGCGCGCGAGCATCACTTCGGCAAGAACGTGCTCATCACTCGAAAGGGCGCGGTGCATGCGGGCGAGGGCGTCATGGGCATCATCCCGGGCTCGATGGGGGCGAAGTCCTTCATCGTGCGCGGGCGCGGCAACCAGGAGAGCTTCTGCTCGTGCTCGCATGGGGCGGGACGCGTGATGTCGCGCGCCGAGGCGAAGCGGCGCTTCACCTTGGCCGACCATGTCGCCGACACGGCCGGCATCGAATGCCGCAAGGACGAGGACGTCATCGACGAGACGCCCAAGGCCTATAAGGACATCGACGCCGTGATGGCCGCGCAGGCCGATCTCGTCGAGATCGTTCACACGCTGCGCCAGGTTGTCTGCGTGAAGGGATAGACAGGGTAATGCTATGTTGACGATCGATGGATCGCTGGGCGAGGGCGGCGGGCAGATTCTGCGCTCCGCTCTCACTTTGTCGATGCTGACGGCTGAGCCGTTCCGGATCGAGAATATCCGGGCCGGCCGCGCCAAGCCCGGCCTGTTGCGCCAGCATCTGGCGGCGGTAAAGGCCGCGGCGCTGATCAGCGCTGCCGAAACCACAGGTGCCGAGCTCGGCTCAACGTCCCTGACCTTCGCGCCGGATGAGGTGCGCGCCGGCGACTACAGTTTCGCCATTGGTTCGGCGGGCGCGACTTCGCTGGTGTTCCAGACGGTGTTCTTGCCGCTGGCGCGCCAGGCATCGCCGTCGCGCGTCACCATCGAGGGCGGCACGCATAATCTCTCGGCCCCGCCTTTCGAGTTTCTCGAGCGCGCCTTTCTCCCGGCGGTTGCCCGGATGGGCTTCGATGCGAAGCTCACCTTGGATCGTCATGGCTTCTATCCGGCGGGCGGCGGCAGGCTCGCAGCCGAGATCCGGCCGGTGCGCGCCGCGGCGGGCAAATTCGCCGCGGAGGATCGCGGCAGCCTTGTGTCGCGGCGGGGTGAAGCCATGTTCGCCAATCTCGGTGTCGATATCGCCCGCCGCGAGGCGGCGAAGCTCCAGGAGCTTCTGACGCTCGACGATGGCGAGGTGACGATCCGCGAGGTCAAGTCGGCAGGACCCGGCAATCTGCTGTGGATCGAGATCCGCCATGAGCATGTGGTCGATGTCTTCACGGCGCATGGCGAGCTCGGCGTCTCGTCCGAGCAAGTGGCAGGCAAGGTCGCGCGGCAGGTCGAGAAATATATCGAGAGCGGCGCCGCGATTGGCGCCCATCTCGCCGATCAGTTGCTGATGCCCCTGGCGCTTTCGGGCGGCGGGCGCTTCACCACGACGAGGCCCACCCCGCATACGCACAGCAACATCGCGGTGATCGAGAAGTTTCTCCCGGTGGAGATTACTATCGCCGATGCGAAGCAGGGCGAGCGCCTGATCGAGGTCTCGTTATAACGCGCTGACCTTGTACTGCGCCTGCTCGAGCCATTTGGGATCGATCTCGACGCCCCAGCCGGGCCGGTCGGTAATCTCGACATGCCCGTCCACGACCTTGTAGGGATCCTCGACGAAAAGGCCGTCCTGCCAGGGATAATAATCGAGACCTTCGATCGAGAGCTCGAGATATTTGCCCGCGTTTCCGATCGCCTTGAGGAAATGCATCGTGCACAAGGTGACGAGCGAGAGATTGGCGCTGTGCGGCGTGCAGGGGAGACCAGCCTCGGCGCCGAGCCGCGCGACATGGAGCGAGCGCGTGATGCCGCCCAGATACATGATGTCGGGCTGGATGATGTCGACCGCCTTCATCTCGATCATCCGCTCCCAGGCGGTGAATTCGCAATCCTGCTCGCCGCCCGTCACATCGAGGTCAAGCGCGTCCGCCACCTGTTTCGTCTGGTTGAACTCCCAATAGGGACAAGGCTCTTCATAATGGCCGATCCCTT
>Ga0187894_10001004_pt1 | contig 37492 bp, 35 predicted proteins | sample GBC1701081metaG_FD_136650 | JGI IMG/M metagenome (GOLD analysis project Ga0187894, IMG submission 136650) | White microbial mat communities from a lava cave in the Kipuka Kanohina Cave System on the Island of Hawaii, USA - GBC170108-1 metaG ... | reverse complement strand
CAGTGTCGCGCGCCGTCTCGGCCCGATGCCGACTCCCCGGTGGGCGCGCTCTTCGCCTTCTCAGTGTCGCGCGCCGTCCCGGCCCGAGGCCGACTCCCCGGCGGGCGCGCTCTTCGCCTTCTCAGTGTCGCGCCGTCCCGGCCCGAGGCCGACTCCCCGGCGGGCGCGCTCTTCGCCTTCTCAGTGTCGCGCGCCGTCTCGGCCCGATGCCGACTCCCGGTGGGCGCGCTCTTCGCCTTCTCAGTGTCGCGCGCCGTCTCGGCCCGATGCCGACTCCCCGGTGGGCGCGCTCTTCGCCTTCTCAGTGTCGCGCGCCGTCTCGGCCCGATGCCGACTCCCGGTGGGCGCGCTCTTCACCTTGCGTGAGGCCGGAGTCGGCAGACGCCGCGCGGCGTGCCAGAGAGCGGACAGCGGCCCCGCCGACCGACGCCGGCGGGGCCGGGCGAACCTCAGACCGCGCTCACTTCACTGACGCGCTCGCGGCCTCCATCGAGCGCTTCGCGAACACCTTGAGCAAGTGTTTCTTGTATTCCTCGGACCCCTGGAGATCGGCCTGGACATCGACGCCTTCCGGCGCCCGCTCGGCAGCCGCCTGGATCGATGCCGCATCGGCGGCCTTGCCGGTGATCGCGGCCTCGACACCCTTGGCGCGAGTGGCGTTGGTGCCCGCGCCCGTGATGCCGATGCTCGCCTTCGAGATCTTGCCGGCGTCCACCGTGACGACCGATGCGACGCCGACCACCGCGAACCGCGATGCCGGATGCGGGAACTTGGCGTAGGCGCTTCCCACCTTGGGGCCCGACACGGGCACGCGCACCTCGGTGAGAATCTCGTCCGCCGCGAGGGCGGTCGTGAGCAGGCCCTTGAAGAAATCGTCGGCCTTGATCGTGCGCTTTCCCTTCGGGCCTTCGGCGACCATCTCGGCGCCCAGCGCGATGATGGCGGCCGGGTAGTCAGCCGCCGGATCGGCGTGCGCGAGGCTGCCGCCGATCGTGCCAAGTTTCGCACCATCGGATCGCCGATCTGTCCCGCGACCTGAGCGAGGAGCGGGCACTTCGACTTCACGATGGGCGAGGTCTCGACGGCGTAATGTGTCGCCATGGCGCCGACGACCACGACGCCGCCCTCCTCCTTGATCGCCGTCAACCCCGGCACCTTGCGGAGATCGACGAGGTGCTTGGGCGTGGCCAGCCGGAGCTTCATCGCGGGCAAGAGACTGTGGCCGCCGGCCAGAAGCTTGGCGTCGTCCTTGTGACGCCCGAGCAGATCGAGCGCTTCCCGGATCGTCCCCGGGGTGTGGTAGTCGAACTGGGCTGGATACATGCGGCGTCCCCCCTACTTGCGCGATTTGGCGGCCTGGATGGTCATCCAGACGCGCTCGGGTGTGAGCGGCATCGCTTCGATGTGGTCGACGCCCATCCCGGACAGCGCGTCCACCACGGCGTTGACCACGGCGGGCGTGGCGGCAATCGTGCCGGTCTCCCCCGCTCCCTTGAGGCCGAGCGGGTTCACCGGTGTCGGTGTCTCCGTCCGCTCGGTTTCGTAGCTCGGGAGCATATCGGCCTTCGGCAACGCGTAGTCCATCATGCTGCCGGTCACGAGCTGCCCCGACTCGCTGTCGTAGACGGCGCCCTCCCACAGGGCCTGAGCCGCCCCCTGCGCGATCCCTCCGTGCACCATGCCGTCGACGATCATGGGATTGATCACGTTGCCGACGTCGTCCACCGCGAGGTAGCGGACGATCTTCACGTGGCCCGTGTCCGCGTCCACCTCGACGACGCACGCATGGGCCCCGAACGGGAAGCAGAAGTTCGCGGGATCGTAGAAGCTCGTCTCCTCGAGCCCGGGCTCGAGGCCCTCCGGGTAGTTGTGGGGCACATAGGCCGTGAGCGCTACCGCCCCGAACGGCACCGCCTTGCCGGGCGCGCCGCGCACGTGGAACTGGCCGCCCGTGTACTCGATGTCGCCGGGCGAGGCTTCCAGCAGATGCGCAGCGATCTTCTTGCCCTTCTCCTTGACCTTGTTGATCGACATCTGAAGGGCGGTCCCACCCACCGACGCGGACCGGCTGCCGTAGGTCCCCATGCCGAACGGGATCGCCCCGGTGTCGCCGTGGACGACCTCGATCTGCTCGATCGGAATCTGCAGCTCATCGGCCACGAGCTGCGCGAACGTCGTCTCGTGCCCCTGGCCGTGCGAGTGCGAGCCCGTGTACACGCTCACCATCCCGGTCGGGTGCACGCGGATCTTGCCGGATTCGTAGAGCCCGGCCCCTGCCCCGAGAGCGCCCACGACCTTCGACGGCGCGATCGAGCACGCCTCGATGTAGGTCGAGAAGCCGATGCCGAGGTAGCGCCCCTTCGCGCGCGCCGCCGTCTGCTCTGCCCGGAAGGCCTTGTAGTCGAACATCTGCAGGAGCTTGTCGAACGCCTTGGCGTAGTCGCCGCTGTCGTAGGCGACCGCAACCAGCGTCTGGTAGGCGCCGGAGAACTTCGGGATGAAGTTCTTGCGCCGCACGTCGGCCGCGTCCATCTTGAGCGCCGCGGCGGCGGCCTCGACCATGCGCTCGAGCACGTAGCAGGCCTCAGGTCGACCGGCGCCGCGATAGGCGTCGACCGCGGTCGTGTTGGTGAACACCCCGGTGACCTCGCATTTGATCGCGCCGATCGTGTACACGCCGTTCAGCAGCGTGCCGTAGAGGAACGTCGGCACGGCCGGCGCAAACGTCGAAAGGTACGCGCCGAGGTTCGCGGTGGTCTTGACGTGCAGGCCGAGGATCTTGCCGTCCTTCGACATCGCCATGGCGGCCTCGGTGACGTGGTCGCGCCCGTGCGCGTCGGTGACGTAGGCTTCGCGCCGCGTCGCCGTCCACCGCACGGGCCGCTTGAGCTGCCGCGACGCCCACGAGCAGACGACCTCCTCCGTATAGAGGAAGATCTTCGAGCCGAATCCGCCGCCCACGTCGGGGGCGATGACGCGCACCTTGTGCTCCGGGATGCCGAGCACGAACGCGCACATGAGCAGCCGATGCACGTGCGGGTTCTGCGAGGTCACCCAGAGCGTCAGCTCGCCGGTCGCGTCCTCGTAGCGCGCCACGCATGCGCGCGGCTCCATCGCGTTCGCGACCAGCCGCTGGTTCACGATCCGCTTCTTCACCACGGTGTCGGCCGCCTTGAAGGCCGCGTCGACGTCGCCGCCGCCCAGCTCCCACTTGAACGCGACGTTGCCCGGCGCGCCGGCGTGGATCTGGGCCGCGCCGGTCGCGGCGGCTCCATCGGTCGCCGTCACCGAGGGCAGCACCTCCCAGTTCACGGACACCATCTCCGCGGCGTCGTTCGCCGTGTCCTGGCTGTCCGCGATCACCACCGCCACCGGGTCGCCCACGTGCCGGGCGACGTCGGACGTGAGCGGCATGTGCGGCACCATCGCCAGGTCCTGGACCACGCCCGGGATGTTCTTCTCCTTCCGAAGGTCCCAGCCGCACGGCAGGGAGTTGACGCCGGTCATGTCGGCGCCGGTGAACACCGCGACGACGCCCGGATGCGCGCGGGCGCGCGCGGCGTCGATGCCCCGGATCCGCGCGTGCGCGTGCGGGCTCCGCACGAACGCCGCGTAGGTCATGCCGGGGAGCTTCACGTCGTCGACGTAGTTGCCTTTGCCGGTGATGAAGCGCGGGTCCTCGCGTCGCTTGATGCTCGCGCCGAAGAGCTTCGCCGTGGCCATGGGGGCGCCTCCTACCGGGCCGCCATCTTCTCGGCGGCGTACTGGATGGCCTTGACGATGTTGTGATAGCCGGTGCACCGGCAGAGGTTGCCCTCGAGCCAGTGCCGGATCTCGCCCTCGCTCGGATTCGGATTCCGTTCGAGCAGCTGCGCCGCCGACATGATCATGCCCGGGGTGCAGAAGCCGCACTGCAGGCCGTGCTTCTCCCAGAAGCCCTCCTGGATCGGGTGGAGCTTGCCGTCGGTGGCCATCCCCTCGATGGTCTTCACCTGAACGCCCTCGCACTGAACGGCGAGCAGCGTGCAGGACTTCACGGCTTGCCCGTTCATGTGCACGGTGCAGGCGCCGCACTGGCTCGTGTCGCAGCCGACATGCGTGCCGGTGAGCCCGGCCTGCTCGCGGATGTAGTGCACGAGCAGCAGGCGGGGCTCGACGTCGTAGGAATGCTTCGCGCCGTTGATCGTCATCGAGACAGTCGTTTTCACGAGAGTGACCTCCTCCAGGGCTAGGGATGCGTCAGGGATTCTCCCGGAGCCGGATCGGCAGGCGCTCCGAGGTCGTTCTCGGCGATTGTCATCGTGGCCATGGGCGCTGCCTCACAAGGTTGACAGGTATGAGGCCGGCAAAAGCGTTTTCCACCCTAGTCCGGGCGTCGGGCGATGTCAAGGGGCGCTGCCCATGGAGCGCGCCTCGATGGCGGCCTTTTTTTCGAGGTCGGATCGAGGCGTCCGTCAGGAGCGGCGGAGCCGATCGAGGTCGTCGTGAACGGCCTGGATCCGACTCCACCCGAGAAACGCCGCCGACAGTGACGGGTCCGCAAGGCGGCCCGAGACCGAGCGGATGGTCTCGGCAGCCAGCTCGACCATCTCGGGGGCACGCTCGGCCGCGGCCCGGGCCGTCCGGTCGGCGCGGCCGCGACCGGCGAGGGCGCGGCTCAGCGCGTGCGTGCACTGCCAGATCAGGGTCGGATAGCCGATCTGGCGGGCAATCGCGAGCCCCTCGCTCAGGTCGGCCTCGGCCTCCGCCCATCGACCGGCCGCGAGCGCGATCTCCCCGCGGAGCGCGTGGCCCTTCGCGACGTACTTGCGGGATCCGGTCGCGATCGCCCCCTGGAGCGAACGATCGATCTGGGGGAGCGCCTCGGCGGGCCGCCCGAGCGCCATGAGGGCTTCGGCGAGATAGGCCGCCACGTGAACGGCCCAGCGCCACCGATGGGCGCCGAACCCGCGCTCGGCGCGTCGCTGCGTGTCCTCGAACAGGGCGAGGGCCCTGGCCGGATCGCCCAGGTGCAGGTGGTCGAACCCGACGTTGATCAGCGCGCTGATCTCGACGTTGCCGTTCTTGATCTGCTTGCCGATGTCCTCGCTCAGGCGATCGTGCTCGAGCGCGCCGGCGAAGTCGCCGAGCTCCTGATGGACCCAGCCGATCGTGTTCTCGAGCCGGCCGATGAAGAACTTGTTGTCGCGGTCGCGCGCCTTCACGAGCCCCTCGCGAATGATGGCGAGGCCCGCCTCGTGATCGCCCTGCGCGATCGTCGCCTTGCACCGGAATGCGAGCGCCATCAGCTCGCTGAAGCCGTCGCCCGCGTCCCGAGCGATCTCCTCCGCGCGACGGAGCGCCCCGACCGCCCGCGGAAACTCCCCTCGCCAGTCGGCGTGCGCGGCGAGGAACACGTGGCTCCAGATCGCGAGCCCCCGCGACCCGCGCGCCTCGGCGATCCGGACGGCCTCCATGAGCTTCTCGTCGGCCCGCGTCAGCTCGCCGTCCGTCTGCTCGAGGCTCCCCTGCAGCTCGAGCGCGCGCACCAGGGCCTCGTCGTCCTGCACCTCGCGGGCGATGGCCGCCGCCTCCCCGGTGAAGCGCTCCGCGTCGGGAAGGTGATCGGCCGACAGCGTCGCCCAGTGGGCGAAGGCGAGCTGGCCGAGCGCCGCGCCCTCCGCACGCCGGTCGCCTGCCCCGCGCGCCAGCTCGACCATCTGCTCCGCCTCACGGATCGCCTCGGCGTACCGCGTGACGCCGATGTAGACCTGGCTCCGCCGCTGCCGGATGTCGATCAGGCGGCGCGCCGGGACGGGAGGCTGGACCCGCGTGGCGGCGTCGAGCGCGCGGCCGTAGTAGTCGAGCGCCGCCTGGTTCGCGTAGGCGTGCTGCGCGCGCTCGCCCGATCGCACGAGGTAGTCGAGCGCCTTGTCCCAGCGCTCGCCCTGCGAGAAGTGATGGGCGAGCTCCTCGTAGTGATCGGCGAGGCGGTCGGGGTAGAGCTCCTCGATCGCCTGACCGACCGCCCGGTGCAGCTCCTTGCGCCGCTGGACGAGGAGGCTCTGGTACGCCACGTCCTGGATCACGGCGTGCTTGAAGATGTACGCGGGCTCGGGCAGGAGCCCCTGCTCGTAGATGATCTCGAGCGACTTCAGCTCGCGGAGCATGCCTTCCAGCTCGCCGCGGAGGTCCCCGATGCGCTCGAGCAGGCGAACGAGGAACTGCCGGCCGATGACCGACGCCAGCTGGACCGTCCGCTTGCCGTCCTCGCCGAGCCGATCGAGCCGCGACATGATGATGCCCTGGATGGTGTCGGGCACGCTCATCTCCGCCGCGCCGCTCACCATCCGGTATCCGCCGTTCTCGCGGCGAAGGACGCCGAGGTCGAGGAGCGTCTTCGTCACCTCCTCGACGAACAGCGGCACGCCCTCGGCCTTCTCCATCAGCGCGGACTGGAGCGCCGTGGGCAGCGAGTCGGTGCCGAGGACACGGCCGGCCATCGTCGCCACCTCGGCCTCGGAGAGGCTCTGGAGATTGAGCGTGGTGTGAAAGCTTCGCGTGCCGAACGGTGGCGTGTAGCCCGTGCGATGGGTGAGGATCAGCATGATCGGCACGCCGGCCAGCGAGTCCATCAGCGATCCGAGGTATTCCTCGGTGCTGCTGTCGATCCAGTGCAGATCCTCGAACACGAACACGATCGGTTGCACGCGCGCGCCGCGCCCGGCCATGACGCGCACGGCCTCGAACACCTTCTTCCGGCGCCCGAGCGCATCCATGGGCGCCACCGCGGGGTCGCCGGGATCGACGGAGAGCAGGTAGCGCACGTAGGGGATGTGCGGGTCCAGCTCCCCCATCCGGCGCATCTCGTGCTCGACCTTCGCGATGATCTCCGGCTCGCCGTCGAACTCCTCGATCCCGAAGTTTCGGCGGAGCTGATCGACGAGCGGCAGGAACGGGATCGAGTGGCCGAAGGACACGCACTGGCCCTCGAGCCAGGTGACGCTCTCGCCGCGGTCGGCGAGCGCGCGCCGGAACTCGAGGAGGAGCCGCGACTTGCCGATGCCGGCCTCGCCCACGACGAACACCGCCTGCCCGCGGCCCGCCTTGACATGGTCGAACAGCTCGGTGAGCACGCCGATCTCGCGCGCCCGGCCGATCAGCGGGGTGAGGCCGCGCTCGACCGCGACGTCCAGTCGCGAGCGCCGCCCGCGCGGCCGCACGACCTCGTACGCCTGCACGGCGGCGTGGCCCTTCACCGCGATCTGGCCGAGATCGCTCGTCTCGAAGAACCCGGCCACCGCCCGGTGGGTTGCCTCGCTCACGACCACGCTCGCGGGGCGGGCATGCTGCTGCATGCGCGCCGCGAGGTTGGTCGTGTCGCCGACCGCGGTGTAGTCCATGCGGAGGTCGTCGCCGATGCGCCCGACGACGACGGGGCCGGTGTTGAGCCCGATCCGCATGCGGATCGGCGGTCCGCCGGATGTTTCCAGCTCGCGGCCGTAGTCGCCGAGCGCGCGCTGGATGCCGAGCGCGGCGTGCACCGCCCGCCGCGCGGCGTCCTCGTGGGCGATCGGCGCGCCGAACAGCGCCATCACGCCGTCGCCGGTGTACTGGTTGATCGTGCCCTCGAAGCGGTGGACCTCGCCTGTGATCAGCTCGAAGCAGCGCTCGATGATCCGGTGCACGTCCTCCGGATCGAGCTTCTCGGCGAGCGTCGTGAACCCCGCAAGGTCTGCGAAGAGCACCGTCACCTGCCGGCGCTCGCCCTCGAGCGCCGAGCGCGACTTCAAGATCTTCTCGGCGAGGTGCTTCGGCGTGTAGGCGGCGAGTCGCCTCTCGTAGTCGGGCGCCGGCGGGGCGGCGGCCTCGGCGCGCGCCGTGGCGGGCGCGACTCCGGCGGGCGCGGGCGGCGGCGCGGTGACGCGTGCGCCGCATTCGAGACAGAACTTGGCGCCGGGAGGAAGCGGTGTCCCGCACGCGGAACAGGTCGCGGGAAACCGGGCGCCGCACTCGAGACAGAACTTGGCGCGCTCGGGATTGTCGTGCCGGCACTCGGGACAGATCATGCGTCGAGGAGCCGGCGCCCTTCCGCCCGCGCCCGATCGATCGCCTCGCGCACGCTCACCCCCTGCGCGCCGGCGATCCGCTTCACGTCCTCGAACTCGGGCGTTACCGTCACCGCGCGTCCGTCGAGGCGCGACACCTTGAACGCGAGCGGCCCGAGCGAGGTGACGAGCGTGACGATCTCCCGCGGCAAGCGCTCGCGCTGATACGTCGTCCACCGCACGCCGATCGTCGTCGACTCGCGAAAGCAGACCCGCGTCAGGGCGCCGACGACCGACGGCGCGCACAGCGCCGTGACGACGACGCCGGGCCGGCTCTTCTTCATCAGCACCGGCGTCAAGTGGACGTCGAGCGCCCCGGCCTCGAAGAGCCGGTCCATCAACGGCTCGTAGAGCTGGGGCGACATGTCGTCCACCGTCGTCTCGACCTGGCAGAGCGTCTCCACCGCCGATGGCGACGTCATCTCGCCGAGAAATACTCGGACTACGTTCGGCGTCTCGAGGTCCATGGTTCCGGCGCCGTAGCCGACCGCCGCCACCGTCATCGCGGGCATGCTGCCGGCAGAGACCGCCAGGGTCGTGAGGATGGCCGCGCCGGTCGGCGTGACGAGCTCGCGCTTGACACCCGTGTCGACGACGGGGAAGCCCTTGAGCAACTCCGCGGTGCCGGGCGCCGGAACCGGCATGCGGCCGTGCGGTCCGCGCACGAAGCCGCCGCCGATCGGGAGCGCCGAGCAATGCACGGCGTCGACGCCAAGCCGGTGAAGCCCGATGCATGCACCGACCACGTCGACGATCGCGTCGACGGCGCCCACGTCGTGAAACTGCACCCGGTCGGGAGCGACGCCGTGGACGCGCCCCTCGGCCTCGGCCAACCGCCGGAAGATGCGCGCCGCCGACTGCTTCACCGGGTCAGCGAGGTCGGCCTTGTCGATGATCTCGAGAACGGCAGGTAGATCGCGATGCGGATGCGGGGGGCCGCCGTGGGCGTGCGCAGGCGCGTCTGCCTCTCCGCCGACGCGCACATCCACCTTGATGGCGCGAAACGCGCCCTTCATCACCTCGCGCCGCTCGAGCGTGTAGCCGCCGAGGTGAAGCTGGCCCAGCTCGTCGCGCAAGGTCTCGAACGACACCCCGACGTCGACGAGCGCCCCGAGCACCATGTCCCCGGCGACGCCGGAAGGACAATCGAAGTACGCGACGATCATGAACGGCCGGAATAGCGCTGACTGCAGCCGAAAAGGACTGGCGTCACGGCTACCGCACCTTGCAGGCGAGCTTGTTGATCTGGTTCGCCTGCGCCCCCGCCCCGTATCCGTTGTCGATGTTGACGACCGACACGCCGGGCGCGCACGAGTTGAGCATGGCGAAGAGCGCGGTGAGGCCGCCGAGCGACGCGCCGTAGCCCACGCTCGTCGGTACGGCGATGACCGGGCGGTCGACGAGACCGCCGATCACGCTGGGAAGCGCCCCTTCCATGCCTGCGACCGCGACGATGGCGTTCGCCTCGTTCAGACGGTCGAGATGGGGCACCAGGCGGTGCAGGCCGGCGACGCCGCAGTCGTAGACGCGCTCGACGCGATTGCCCATGGCTTCGGCGGTGACGGCGGCCTCCTCGGCGACCGGCATGTCGGACGTGCCGGCGCTCACGACCGCGATGAGGCCCACGCCGTCGGCCACGCGCGGATTCACGATCACGAGCCGCGCGTCGGCGTGGACGCGACACGACAGACCGCTCGCCTGGAGGGCGTCCACGACCGCGCTGTCCGCGCGCGTGCACAGGACGTTGTCGTGGCCCGCCGCGAGCCGGCGCGCGATCTCGACCACCTGCGCCGGCGTCTTTCCCGGACAGAAGACGGCTTCGGGCACGCCGTGGCGCAGCGAGCGGTGGACGTCGACGCGCGCAAAGGACAGATCGTGAACCGGCAGGTCGCGGAGCTCTCCGAGCGCTCGATCCGGGGCCACCGCCCCTCGGGCGACGGCCTCGAGCAGTGCCCTTACTTTCTCCCGATCCACTTGAGGACCTCGTTGGCGCTGCCGCTCCTGAATCCCTGGAGATCGACGGTGACGTAGAGGTACCCCAGCTCGCGAAACCGCGCGACGATGGCCTCGCGTCGCCCCGCCTCCCAGAGACGGTCCATCTCGGCGCGCCCGACTTCGATGCGGGCGAGCTTGTCGTGGTGGCGCACCCGGAACTCCCGGAAGCCGAGGCTCTTCATGAACGCCTCGGCCGCGTCGATCTGCCGGAGCTTCTCGGCCGTGATCGGGTCGCCGTACTGAAAGCGCGAGGAGAGACACGCGAACGAGGGCTTGTCCCAGGTAGGCAGTCCGAGCTGCTGCGACAGGGCGCGGATCTCCTCCTTCCACAGCTCGGCCTCGATCAACGGCGCGCGAACGCCCTTCGCGCGGGCCGCCTCCATGCCGGGCCGGTGATCGCCGAGGTCGTCCATGTTCGCGCCGTAGATGAGCCGCGCGCCGCCGGCCGCATCGGCGAGCGGCGCGATGCGGTTGAACAGCTCCTCCTTGCAGAAGTAGCAGCGGTTCGGCGCGTTCTTCGCGTAGTCGGGATTGTCCAGCTCGCGGGTCTTCACCACCTCGTGGCGCATGCCGAGCAGCTCGGCGAGCCGCCGGGTCTCGGCCAGCTCCGAGGCGGGATAGGTCTCCGAGTCCGCGGTGGCGAGCACGGCGCGCTCACCCAGCGCCTCGCGCGCGGCGCGCCCGAGGAACGTCGAGTCCACGCCGCCCGAGAACGCGACGACCACGCGATCCATCTCGCGGATCAGCTCGACCAGGCGCCGATACTTCGCCTCGAGCGCGTTGCCGTCCATGGCCTCGTCTCCTCCTAGTCGAGCACGGCGCCCGCCAGCTCTCCGAGCGGGACGGCGGGGCGCGCGCCGACGTGCGAGATGACCTCGGCGGCGGCCAGCGAGCCGAGTCGCCCGCAGGAGGCGAGGTCGAGCCCGCGGCTCAAGCCGAACAGAAATCCCGAGGCGTAGAGATCGCCGGCCCCGGTCGTGTCCACGAGGTGTGAGACGCGATGGGCGTCGATCACGTGGACCTCGTCGCCCGCGACGATCACCGAGCCCTGCGGGCCGCGCGTGAGGGCCGCCACCTCGCAGCACCGCCGGACCTGCTGGAGCGCGTCGTCGAACTCGGCCGCTCGATAGAGCGCGCGGACCTCGGTCTCGTTCGCGAACAGGATGTCGACGTGGCGCTCCACGAGGTCGAGGAACGCGTCGCGATGCCGCTCCACGCAGAAGGGATCGGACAGCGTCAGCGACACCTTGCGCCCGGCGGCGTGAGCGGCGCGAGCGGCGGCCCGGAACGCCTCCTGGGCGGCCGGTGGATCGAAGAGGTAGCCCTCCAGGTAGAGGATCCGGCCGCGCGCGATCACACTGGGATCGACATCGGACGGCGTGAGCCCCACCGAGGCGCCGAGGAAGGTGTTCATGGTGCGCTGCGCGTCCGGCGTGATCAGGATGAGACAGCGGCCCGTCGGCGGACCGCTGGTCGCGAGGGGCACGTCGTAGCCGACGCCGGTCGATCGGAGATCGTGGGCGAACACCTCACCGAGCTGATCGTTCCTGACCTTGCCCACGTACTGGGCGCGACCGCCGAACGAGGCGACGCCGACGACGGTGTTCGCCGCCGACCCGCCCGAGATCTCGATCCCCGGCCCCATCGCCTCGTACAGCTCGCGCGCGCGGTCCTCGTCGACCAGGTGCATCGTCCCCTTCTCCAGGCCCTGGCGCCGGACGAACGCGTCGCTCTCGTGGGTCAGGACGTCCACGAGCGCGTTGCCCATGCCGACCACGTCGAGCTCTCCGTGACGCGCGCCGTCCCCGATCGACGTGCCGGCCCGGGGGGTCGCGCTGTGTTCAGCCACGCGCCGCCCTCTTCGCCCTCGCGGGGAAGTACTTGTCGAGGAGCAGCGCCAGGCGCTTGCGCGTGCGTGGGGAAAAGGCCGCGGGGTTGGTGATGACCGCCGAGCTCAAGGCATTCCCGCAGCCGACCGCGCAGGACGCGGCCACGCGCGGCAGCACCCGGGCCAGCACGACGCGCGCCGTCGCGACGTTCTTCATGAGGTTCGCCACCACCGCCTCCACGGTCACCGCGTCGTGCTCCTCGTGCCACACGTCGTAGTCGGTGGCGAGCGCGAGGGTTGCGTAGCAGAGCTCGGCCTCGCGGGCGAGCTTGGCCTCGGGCATGTTGGTCATCCCGATCACCGACACCCCCCATCGGCGATAGATCTGCGACTCGCCGCGGGTCGAGAACTGTGGCCCCTCGATGCAGATGTAGACGCCGCCCCGGTGGACGCGGGCCCCGCTCTCGCGCGCCGCGCTCTCGAGCGCGTTCGCGAGGTCGCGGCACACCGGGTCGGCCATGCCGACGTGTCCGGCGATGCCCTCGCCGAAGAACGACGAGACACGGCGCCGCGTGTGATCGTAGAACTGATCCGGGATCACGATGTCGAGCGGGTGGATGTCCTCCTTCATGCTCCCCACCGCGCTGACGGAGACCACTGCGGTGGCGCCGAGGAGCTTCAAGCCATAGATGTTGGCGCGGTAGTTGATCTCCGAGGGCAGCAGGCGGTGGCCTCGCCCGTGACGCGACAGGAAGACGACCCGCGTTTCTCCAAGGCGGCCGACGCAGTAGGCGTCCGAGGGATCGCCGAACGGCGTCTTGACCTTGACCCACCGGACGTCCTCGAGACCGTCCATCTCGTAGAGGCCGCTACCGCCGAGCACGCCGACTGCGGGCCGGTCGTGACTCCTCCCCGTCTTTCGCTTCACGCCTCTATGTCCTCCAGAGTCCCGAAGGTCTGCGTCGTCCCTGCGGCGGTGATCCGGACACGAGCGAACCGCCGCGCCAGATCCGGCGGGCCGTCGAAGAGGACCTCCACGTAGTTGCCCGTGAGCCCGGTGAGGAACCCGGTTCGGCGATCGCGCTCGGCGAGCGCCAGCACACGCAGGCGGCTGCCGACCAGCCCGCGCCGGAACGCGAAGTGCTTTTCGCGGCCGAGCGCGCGAAGACGCGCGCTGCGCTCGCGGATCACCGGCGCCGGGACGTGGTCGCGGCGGCGGGCGGCCTCGGTGCCGCGCCGGTCCGAATAGGAGAACACGTGCAGGTACGTGATCGGCAGCGCCTCGACGAGGTCGAGCGTGGCCGCGAAGTCCTCGTTCGCCTCACCCGGATGGCCGGCGATGACGTCGGCGCCCAGGCCGAGCCCGGGCATCGCGGCGGCCAGTCGCTCGACGAGCGCGCGGTACATCGCCGCGTTGTACGGCCGGCGCATCAGTCGGAGCACGCGATCGCTCCCGCTCTGGAGCGGCAGGTGCAGATGCGGCGCGACGACGGCCGATCCCGTGACGACTCCGATCAGCTCCTCGCTCCAGTAGGCCGGAAGGACCGAGGAGAGGCGCAGCCACCGCAAGCCCGGCGCCTCGACCAGCCGGCCCACGAGGCTCGCGAGGCTCGTGCGAGGCAGGAGGTCGCGGCCGTAGTGCCCGATGTCCACGCCCGTGAGCGTCACCTCGCGATACCCGAGTCCGACGAGCGTCTCGACCTGATCGAGCACGACCTTCGGGTCCTGGCTCCGGCTCCGTCCGCGGGCCGCCGGCACGATGCAGAAGGCACAGCGATGCTGGCATCCGTCCTGGATCTTGACGAACGCGCGCGAACGCCCGGTGACGCGCACGAACGGCGCGATCGGCACCTCGCGCGCCGCTCCGATGTCGCCGACCAGGACGTCGGGCTGCGCCCGCTTGCCGCCCGCCGCGAGCACCAGTTCCGGCAGGCGATACTTTTCCTGCTGGCCCGCGACGAGGTCGACGCCGGGGATGCGCGCGATCGCCTCCGCATCGGTCTGCGCGTAGCACCCCGTCACGACGAGGAGCGCGCCGGGATTGTCCCGCGCGATGCGCCGGATCATCTGGCGGTCGGAGTAGTCGGCTCGCCCCGTGACCGTGCACGTGTTCACGACGTGGACCTGCGCCCGCTCGCCGGCGGCGGCCGGGCGGAAGCCGCTGCTCGAGAAGCGCGCCAGCAACTCCTGCGACTCCACCTGGTTCAGGCGGCAGCCGAGCGTCGAGACCGCGACGGTCAACGCCGCGATCACGCGGGCACCGCCTCGCGGAGCTGCCCGCACGCCGCGCCGATGTCCTCGCCCTTGCTCCACCGCACCGTGGCGGTGATGCCGCGCTCGAGCAGCAGGCTCTGGAACGCCAGGATTCGCGGCAGCGGCGGCCGGCCGAACCCCGAGCCCTCCCAGTCGTTGAACGGGATCAGGTTGATCTTGGCGCGGATGCCCTTGAGCAGCCGCGCGAGCCGCCGCGCGTCCTCGGGAGCATCGTTGACCCCGTCGAGCAGGACGTACTCGAAGGTGATCCGCTGGCGCATCGGCAACGGGAAGCGACGGCACGCCTCGAGCAGCTCCTCGATGGCGAAGCCGCGGTTGACCGGCATGATGCGGTCGCGGATCGCGTTGCTCGTCGCGTGCAGCGAGATCGCGAGCCGGACGCGGAGGTTCTCGCGCGCGAGGCGCTCGATCCCGCCGACGAGCCCGACGGTGGACACCGTGATCCGCCGCGGAGACAGGCCGACGGCGGCGGGATCGGTGAGGACCCGCAGCGACGCCACCGTGGCCGCGTAGTTGGCGAGCGGCTCGCCCATGCCCATGTACACGACGTGCGTGATGCGGCGGCCCGCGGGCAGCAGGCGCGCGGCGCCGAGATACTGGCCCACGATCTCGCCCGGCCCGAGACTTCGCTCGAGCCCCATCGTGCCGGTGAAGCAGAACGCGCACCCGAAGCCACAGCCCACCTGACTCGAGACGCACAGTGTGAGTCGGTCGGCGTCGGGCATCAGCACCGACTGGATTCGGGCGCCGTCCGAGAGCCGGAAGACGATCTTCTCGCTCCCGTCGAGCGACGGCGTTCGGCGCTCCACCTCGGGCACGCCGACGACCGCGCGGTCTCCGAGCGCCTTCCGGAACTCGCGCGGCAGGTCGGACATCCCCTCGAAGTCGACGGCGCCGCGCCGGTAGATCCAGCCAGCGAGCTGGCGCCCGCGATAGCGGGGAGCCCCCAGCGACTCGGCCAGCGCTTCCATCTCGGCAGGCAGGAGATCGAGCAAATTCGTCGCGGACATACGCCCGGTAGGATAGCACATGGGCTCAGTGGTTCCGGCGATGCCGACGGCGCGCTCCGCGCAATCGCGCGCTCGCGAGGACCCGGTCTCCGATGGGCGGCTCGCGCGCGATGGTGGCGGGGAACTTTCCTGCCGCGATATGGTCATACCGTGAGTGGAGAGGATCATGCCGACGCCCCGGAGTTCGTCGATCGGCTTCGCGCCGGCGACGATCAGGCCTTCGAGGAGCTGGTCAGGACGCACCAGCATCGCGTCTTCGGCGTCGCGCTCCGGATGCTCGGCAGCGTCGGAGAGGCCGAGGAGATCGCCCAGGAGGCCTTCCTTCGCGCGCACCGATCGCTCGCCGACTTTCGCGGCGACGCCAAGCTGTCGACATGGCTCTACGCCATCGCCTCGCGCCTCTGCCTCAATCGGCTCGCGGCGGGTGAGCGACGTCTGGGTCGCCTCGGCGAGGAAACGCTCCTGCGCTTGTCCCAGACGGGCGCCGGGCCCGACGCCGCGCTCGAGCGGAGCGAGCTCGAGACGGCCCTCCATCGCGCCATCGCCGAGCTGCCCGACGAGCGGCGCATCGTCGTCGTCCTCAGAGATCTCGAAGGGCTCGCCTACGAGGAGATCGCGCACGCTCTCGGCCTCGAGCTGGGCACGGTGCGCTCGCGCCTTCATCGCGCCCGGATGGACCTCAAGGACAAGCTGGAGCGCTTCTTGACATGACGTGCCAGGACGCGCGCGCTCGGTTCTCGGAGTGGGCGGATGGCGCGCTCGGCGCGGTCGGCCGCGCCGAGATCGACGAGCATCTCGCCGGCTGTGCGGAGTGCCGGCGCGAGCTCGCTCGGTTCGAGCGGACCGTGTCCCTTCTCCGGACCGTGGAGCCCGCCCGCGCTCCGGTCGGGTTCGTCGACCAGGTCATGGAGCGCGTCCGGCCGAGACCCTGGCCACGACGGATCTTCGATCGCCTCGCGCCGATCCGCTCATGGCGCGTGCCGGTCGCGGCCACTGCGATGGTAGCGACCGCGACGCTCTCGGTGTACGTGTTCCAGCACACGCCCGAGCTGCAGCGAGCCGCCCGCCCGGAGGGGCCCGCGGGCGCACGAGTCGAGCGCGAAGGGTTGCCTGACCTCCAACGCTCGGCGTCAGAGCTGCATAGCGCGACGCCGGCGCAAGAATCGGTCACGTCGTTTTCGAGCTCGGAACGATCGCCGGTATTTCGGCGACCCGGACGCGATGACGAACGGACGCATGCGAGCGGAGCGCCGGACGAGGAAGGGGTGGGATTCAATCGCAAGTCGATGGCCGTTCCCGGGAGCGGCCTGACTGACACCCTCGCGCAGCCGGGCATCCGGAGCGAGGCTCCGCCGGCTCCCCACGCCCCGTATCCGAAGCCGGCATCCCCAGTTCCGAAGGCACAAGCGGGGCCAGACGTGACGCCAAGTCTTCGCGCCGCTCCCCGGCCGGACGCAACGCCGTCCGCTCCGACCACCGGGGAGAGCCAGGACAAGGCGGCGCGCACGCCGCCTCCGTCCGCGCTCACGCCACTGTCTGGAACAGTCGGACGGGAACGCCAGGAGCCGCTGAGCGGGATCGCCTCGACGCCACCGCCCTCGCCGCCGCCATCGACGTCGACCGCGCGGGAGAGCCAGGGGCTGCCCGCCGGAAGCGCCTCGACACCTTCGCCACCGACGCCCCGAAGCAAGAGCGAGGAGATCCTGACGAAGAGCGCATCCGGACCGCCCCCGACGGCGCCGACGTCCGAGCCGGCCCGGCGCGAAGGCGATCAAACGGTCGCCGAGAAGCGGCCGCCGCCGGCCGCAGCGCCACCGGCGCTCAAGCTCTCGCCCGAGCAGCGCGAGCGTCCTGATGCGACCGTCGAGTCGGCGCGCGGTCAGGTCGCGTCGCCGGCGCCGTCGGCGATGCGCCTCGCCCCGGTCCCCCGCGTCGCCGGCCGGCTCACCGTCAAGGACCGGCAAGTCGCCGATCGCGAGCTGGCCGAATTGCTCACCCGCGTCGGCGGCGCGATGACCGCCCGGCGCGCCGAGGCCGGGTCCGCCGTGATCGACGTCGTGGTGCCCGGCGCCGCCTACACGGCGTTCGCGGAGGGGCTCGGCCGCATCGGGTCGTGGGCGCCCGACGCCGAGCCCGCGGAGTTACCCGCGCGCGTGCCCGTGACGATTCGCATCGGCCAATAGGCCGACTCAGGGCGTCGCGACGAGGAGCAGGTAGAGGTCGAGCAGGTTCGTGTTGGTCGGCCCGGTGACGACGAGGTCACCGAGAGCGGCGAACACGGCGTGGGCGTCGTTGTCGTCCAGGCGTTGTACGGGATCGATGCCGAGGCGGCGGGCGCGCGTCACGGTGTCGCCGTCGGCCACGGCGCCCGCGGCATCCGTCGGACCATCGGTGCCGTCGGTGCCGGCCGCGAGCACGACCATGTGCCCCGCGGCCGGAAGGTCGAGCGCAGCGGCGAGGGCGAGTTCCTGGCTTCGGCCGCCGCGACCACCGCCCCGCACGGTGACGGTCGTCTCGCCCCCCGCGATCACGCACGCCGGCGCGGCGACGGGTCCGCGCCCGGCGGCGATGTCCCGCCCGAGCGCCACGAGCTGCCGCGCGACCTCGCGCGCCTCGCCGGACAGCGACCGCGTCAACACGTGCGGGGCGAGGCCGAGGGCCGCGGCGCGCGCGCGCGCGGCGTCGACGACGAGCTGATTGTTGCCGATCACCTGGTTGTCGACGCGCGCGAACAGCGGGTCGTCGGGCTTCGGCGTCTCGGCGATCTCCCCGCGCACTCCGCGCTCGAGGCGCTCGCGCACCGCCGCGGGCGCCCGCGCGCGAAGCGCGAAGTGATCGAGGATGCCCAGCGCCTCGGCGAACGTGGACGCATCCGGCGCCGTCGGTCCCGATCCGATCACGTCGAGGGGATCGCCGATCACGTCCGAGAGGAGGAGGGCCGAGATCCGCGCGGGGGCCGCGGCCCGGGCGAGCTGGCCGCCCTTGAACACCGAGCAATGCTTGCGCACGGCATTGAGCTGATTGATGTCGGCGCCCGCCGCCAGCAGCAAGCGCGTCAACGACTGCTTGTCGGCGAGCGAGATGGGAGGCGCGGGTGCGGGCGTCAGCGCCGAGGCGCCGCCCGAGATCAGCACCAGCACGAGATCGTCGGCGCCGGCGTCGCCTGCGATCGCGAGGATCTCGCGCGCCGCTCTCGCGCCGCGCTCGTCGGGCACGGGATGGCCCGCTTCGGCGAGGCGCACGCACCTCGTGGGCGCGACGTGGCCGTCCTTGACCACGACGAACCCGACGTCGATGCGAGCGCCCCAGGCGTCCTCCACGGCCGCCGCCATCGCGCCCGAGGCTTTCCCCGCGCCGACCACGAGCAATCGTCCGCGGGGAGGTTCGAGGCGCGCGAGCGATCGCAGGACGAGAGGACGGACCTGGGCGGCCTCGAGGGCGGCGTCGAAGATGGCGCGCGCCGCGGCGCGTAGGCTCACCGAGCGCGCTTCAGGAGCCGCTGGCCTGCCTCGATCAGCATGTCGTCGGTCTTCGGAAAGCAGAAGCGAATCTTCGTCTGCCCGAGCTCCGGTTGAGCGTGGTGGGGCGCGCCCGCGAGGTTGATGCCGCCGTGCTGGTTGTTGATCCGGGTCATCTCCCGGATCACGGACTCGGTGAAGCCCTGGACGCGTCTCGAGGTCATCCGAGCGCGATGGGTCAGCGGCCTCCTGCGATGGCGGGCACGATCGTGACCTCGTCCTCCGCCTTCACCGTGGTCCTGTCGCCGTCGAGGAAGCGCACGTCCTCCTGGTTCACGTAGATATTGATGAACCGGCGGATCTGGCCTCCCTCGTCGAGGATCCGGTCTCTGAGTCCCGGGAACTGGCGCTCGAGGTCCTCGATGACGCCGCTGATCGTGTCGGCCTCGGCCCGGACCTCGGCCGCGCCCTTGGTCATCGCTCTGAGGGGAGTGGGAATGCGCACGACGACGGCCATCGGGTCCTCCTTTGGGGATTTGAGCCCCGAAATGTTCCGCACGATGCGGGCCGGCCTGAATTCCCGAATCACCGATCGCGAACGAACGATTGGCCTTACTTAACACTCGCCTCCGCGAAATGTCAACGACGCGGGCGCGCTGGGCCGATTCGTCGCGATACGCCAACTCGTGTCGCGATGCGTGGTCGCGATCGAACTGGCAACCTCCGTGGCCCGGTCACTCGACGGAGGATCGAAGGGGCGTCGCGGCCCGCCGGCAGGCGCACTATCATCAGGCGTGCCCATCGCCTGGCTTCCCGCGCTGCTCCTCGCCGCCTACGCGCTCGCCTTCGTGCTCGCGGCGCTCGGCGGCGGACTGCTCGTCGTCGACGACCATCCCGGCCAGCTCTATCGCCTCGCGCACGCGATCGCGCTCGGTCCGTGGCCGTGGCGCCTCGATCCCGGCTGGTGGGCGGGGTACGCGGAGCTGCAGTACTACCCGCCCGGCTTCTCCTATGCGGGCGCGGCGCTCTCCGCGCTCAGCTTCGGCGCGCTCGGCGTCGAGCAGATCTATCGCGCGCTGCTCGTCGCCGTGTACGTGCTGCCGGGCGTCACCACGTACGCGCTGCTCGCCCGTGTGCTCCGCAACCCGTGGCTCGCGCTGCCCGGCGCATTCGTGGCGCTCACCCTGTCGGCGGGCTCGCGGAGCGGCGTCGAGGAGGGAGTGCGCTGGGGCATGGTGGCGGCCCGGCTCGGCGTGGCGTTGCTGCCGTGTCTCGCCCTCGCGCTCCGGAGCGGTCGCGCTACGGTCGCGCCGGCCGTGTTGCTCGCGGCGATCATCATCACGCATCCGGCGCATGCGCCCGCGGCAGTCGCGCTCGTGCTCCTGCGAGCGTGGTTCGGGCCGGAGGCGCGCGCGAGCCGGGTCGCGTGGGCCGGGTGGATCGTCCTCGCAGGCGTCGGCCTCGCCTCGTTCTGGCTCGTTCCCCTGCTCGCGCACCTCGAGATGGCGCTGCCGCTCGCCTGGGGCGACGCGCGCCTCACCGCGCTGGCCGCGCAGGTGGTGACGCGCCCGCTCGTTGTCGTCCTCGCGCTGGGCGCGGCGGCCGCCTGCTGGATGGCCTGGCGCACACCGATCGCCGGTGACGATCGCCGATGGCTCGCCGCATTCACGCCGGCGGTGGCGGCGCTGCTCCTGGCCGACGCGTTGGTGGTAGAGCCGCTCGGCATCCGCTGGCTTCCCGCCGACCGCCTGCTCGACGGCTTCCTGCTCGCGCTGATTGTCGGCGCGTCGCTCGCGCTCGGCGAGGTGCAACGCCGGCGGCCGGCGCTTCCGGCCTGGGCGCTCGGCATCGTGGCGGTCGGAGTCTCGGTCGCGCTCGCGCCCGTCGGGCGCTCCGAGCCGACGCTCACGCTCTGGCCGCGTCATCGCGCAACCGAGTGGACCACGGACGCGAGTCTCACGGCCGGCGCCAGGCTCGACGCGCTCTGGTCGATCCTCCGCGAAGGGCCGGCGGGCCGTGTCCTGTTCGTGCGGTCGAGCGTCCCGCTCGGCTACCGTCCGGAATGGTGGCGCCCGCACTCGCACATCCCCGCGCTCGCGCCGATCCGTGCCGGCCGCGACATCGTCAACGGGACGTTCACGCACCCGTCACCGATCGCCGGCCTCGTGTACACGGGATCCGCGGCCCACGCGCCGATCACGCGGCTCGTCGAGCAGCGGGACGGCGTCACGCTGTTCGGGCGCCCGCTCGACGCCCTCGGCGCGCGCGAGTTCCAGGGCCTCGCCGATCGCCTCCGCGTGTCCGCGGTCGTGGCCCTCGACGAGGACGCCGGCCGACTCGACTTCGTGAAGGACAACCCCGAGTGGAACGGCCCGTCGCGCGTCGGTCCGTTCCTCGTGTGGCGCGCGAGCTCGCCGCGACCGCTGCCGCCGCGCGAGGGCGTTCAGCGCTGGCGGATTCCCGTCGGCAGCGATGCCCCCGACTGGGTGTCGACCGGCTTCGCCTACTCCCCGCTCTGGCGCGCCGCGAGCGGGCCGATCCATCTCGACCTGAGGCGTGATTCGGTCGGGCTGCTCGAGGTCAAGCGGCCGCCGTCGCTGCCCGCGTCGATCGTGCTGGCCCACGAGCCCGGCGTCGCCGAGCAGGCGGGCCTCGTGCTCAGCGCGGTCACCACCATCGCGCTCGCCGGCCGCGCGTGGGCGCGTCGCCGGAGGCGGGTTCCTTTCGACGCCGGCGCGCCTCGCCTCAGACGAGCGGATCGTAGTTGAAGAACTGACCCGAGGTGTCGAGCGGCGCCAGGTGATGGCGCAGCGTGCCGGGGAAGATGTCGGCGAGCCGCTCCGGCGTCCAGCCGCGATCGTCGTGAATGCTCCTGACCGGACGCATGTGGTTGAAGAGCATGATCTCCTTCCCGCGAACGCCCAGGACCTGTCCCGACACCTCGCGCGCCGCTTCGCTCGCGAGGAACACCGCGACGGGCGCGATGTGCTCCGGCCCCATCTTCTTGATCTTCTCGACGCGCGCCTTCTGCGCCTCGGTCTCGGTGGGGATCGTGCCGATCATGCGCGTCCACGCGAACGGCGAGATGCAGTTGGCCGTCACGTTGTAGCGCGCCATGTCGAGCGCGACGACCTTGGTGAAGCCGACGATGCCGAGCTTCGCGGCGGCATAGTTGGCCTGCCCGATGTTCCCGACCAGGCCCGACGTCGACGTCATGTTGATGAAGCGGCCCCACTTCCGCTCCCGCATGTGCGGAGCGGCGGCCCGCGTGACCGCGAAGCAGCCCTTCAGATGCGTGTCGATGACGCCGTCCCACTCCTCCTCGGTCATGTTGAAGATCATGCGATCGCGCAGGATGCCGGCGTTGTTGACGACGACGTCGACTCGGCCGAAGTGATCGAGGGCCGATTGCACGATACGCTGGCCGCCCTTCATGGTGGCCACCGACTCGGTGCTGGCCACCGCGTGCCCGCCAAGCGCCTTGATCTCCTGCACGACCGCGTCGGCGGGCGCGCTGTCGCCGCCCGCGCCGTCGGCGCCGCCCCCGTAGTCGTTCACCACCACGGCGGCGCCATTCCGGGCCATCAGGAGCGCGATCTCCCGGCCGATTCCGCGCGCGGCGCCGGTCACCACCGCGACCTTGTCGTCGAGCATCATGGGCTGTCCCCTTCCGGTTGGCGTTCCACCGCGGGCCGAACGGCCGCACTACGCTAACACGGCGCTCGCGCGCCGCGCGACCCGGAGGCGGCGGTTGGGCCCGTCAGCGGCGGCGTGCGACGGCGACCAGCGCGGCCGTGAACTCGGCGCCGAGGACGAACACCACGCCGGAGTAGTACGCGAACATGCTGAGGGCCACGAGCGCGCCGAGCGGACCGTAGATCCTGTCGTAGGGCCCGATCGAGAGGATGTACCAGCGGAAGAGCTGCTTGGCCGCTTCCCACAGCACGCTCGCGAGGAGCGCGCCGGCCAGGGCCGCCCCAGCGGGAATGCGCCGGTGCGGGAAGTAGCGGTACGCGATGAAGAACAAGCCGGCGTTGAAGGCGAGCGCCATCGCGATGAACAGCGATTGCGCCCATTCGCCAGGCATGAGCGGCACCATCAGGATGATCCGGATCCAGCCGACCAGGTCGGTGACGAGGATGCTCGCGAGGAACAGGACCCCCATCAGGAACAGGAGCGCCAGGTCCTTCAAGACGCCCCCCACGATCCCCGGCCCGCCCGTGAAGCCGAACACCTGGTTCAGGACCAGGCGCAGCGCCGCGAACAGCTGGCTCGCGAAGAGGACGAGGATGCCAGTTCCGAGAATGCCGGACAGGCCTCGCCGCCGGATGATCTCGGCGAGCAGGTCATGCAGCTCGTCCTTGTACACCGGCACGATCTCCGAGAGCTGCGCGAGCACGGCCTCCGAGGCGGCACGCCGGCTCAGGACGAAGCCAGCGAGCGAGACGACGAAGAACAGCAAGGGAATGAGGCAGGTCATCAGGGTGAAGGCGAGCCCCGAGGCGAGGAACAGCCCCTGGTGGGCTCTGAAGCTCCCAGCAGCGTGCCGCAGGGCCCGGATCACCGGGGCGAACCCGGGCGTGATCCGTCAGGGCTGCTTGTAGAAGTCCGCGCGATCGCCCCCGACGACGTTGACCACGCACAGCTCATTGTCGCGCAGCACCTCGATCGAGATCTTCTCGCCCGGCGCATGGCGCCAGAGCGTGAGATAGAGGTCCTTGCGCGTGGGCACCTCGCGCGAGTCGAGCCCCACGATCACATCCCCCTCCCGCACGCCCGACCGGGCGCCGGGGCCGTCGGGAACCAGGCCCGCCACCACGACGCCCTCCTTGAGCGGATGGGCGAAGACGCCGAGCCAGGCGCGATGTGGTCGGCTCACCACCCGGCCATAGCGCAGCATCTCCTCGCGATGCCCCTCGAAGCACTCGATCGGGATCGACAGCGAGCTTCTGGCAATCTCGTTCAGGTTGAGGGACACGACGCCGACCATCTTGCCGGTGAGCGAGAACAGCGGTCCGCCGCCGAAGCCGGGATTGGGGGCGCTCGACACGATCCCGCGGTCGAGCATGTATTCCCAGTACGCTTCGTACTCGCCCAGGTTGGTGACGATGCCGCCCGCCACGCGTCGTTCCCGCGGCGCCATCGCCGCCGTCGCGAACACCGGCGCACCGGCCGACAGGATCTCCGACGAGGCGAGCGGGGCGGCGGGGAGCCCCTGGCGTTTTACCTTGAGGAGCGCCAGGCCGACGTCGAAGTCCTGGGCGATGATCTCGGCCTTCTGCGCGCGCCCGCGCTCGAGCATCACCTCGATGGTTCGCCCGCCCATCACCACGTAGTTGACGGTGAGGATGAGGCCGGCGGGATCGACCACGGTCCCGGTTCCCATTCGCTCGTCGCCGAGGATGGCCGTCGACGGGTGCGAGGCGGGGATCTCGGTGTGGATGTGCGCCACCGAAGGGAGCGCGCGCTTGACGACCTCGACGGAAGCGTCCATGGTGAGGTGCCGACGACGCCCACGCTAGCACGCGCCGACGCCGGCGCGCAAATGAGCGGGCCGCCATCTCTCGGCGGTCAGGGGCTCGCCCGCTGCCCGATCGTCCGAGCGAGAAACGCCTCCACCTCGCGATAGGCGCCGGCAGCGGCCTCTCTCTGGTAGGACACGGTTGCCCCGTGGCCGCCCGGCTTCAGCTCGTTCTCCACGTCGGCGAGAACCTCGAGCGGGCGGCCCTCGACGTCGAAGTAGTGATACGCGCCGGGATAGATGACGATCGAGACGTCGGCGCCGCGACTCCGCATCGCCTCGACCATGCGCTGGCATGTCGCCGCCGGCGTCCAGTCGTCGGCGCCGCCGATCAGTACGAGCAGCGGGCGAATCGCTTGTTCCCCCGCCAAGGAGGCGCACCCGCCCGGAGAGATGCCGACGGCGGCGGCGAACCCGACGGCCGGCAGCTCCACGCCGCGGCGGCGTGCGCGCTCGATGCTCGGGCCGTTGACGACCGACATCGCGTAGACGCCGCCCTGCGACCAGCCGATCGCGGCGATCCGATCGCCGCGGACGAACGATTGCGACTGCAGATACTTGAGCGCGCCCATCGCGTCGTCGAACCGCGCCGTGATCGGCGGCTCGTCCGGTCCAGTGCGGCAATCGCCCTTGACGCCGCGCGGCCCGAAGCTGTCCACGACGAGGGCGACGAACCCTCTCTCCGAGAGCCAGCGCGCCCAGCGATAGGATTGCGGCTCGAGGCCGGCGCAGCCGTGGAGCTGGACCACGGCCGGAAAGGGGCCGTCGCCGCGCGGGCGCACGAGCGTGGCATTGATGGCGAGGGGCGCCCCTGGCGTCAGCGCGTCGAAGCGAACCGGCGTCGACGCGGCGCCGCACGCGCTCGCGAACGCGGCGAGGGCCGCGACGATCGCCATCCGGAGCCACATGGCCCCAGGATACGGCAGCTCGCTCTCGTGGGGTAGAATCCGTGGCGAGCGAGGGAGGCTCGAATGGCTTCGATGGAGTTTCCGCCAGGCACGCCGGACGAGGCTCGCCAGGCCTTCGAGGCGGGCTACGAGGCGCAGATGGCCGGACGCCTCGAGGAGGCGCTCGAGCACTACCGCCATTCCCTCGCCGTTCACCCGACGGCCGAAGCCCACACGTTCCTCGGCTGGACGCTGAGCTTCCTCGGGCGGCCCGAGGAGGCCATCGCGGAATGCCGGGCCGCCATCGGGGTCGACCCGGACTTCGGAAATCCGTACAACGACATCGGCGCGTATCTGATCGAGCTCGGCCGGGAGGGCGAAGCCGTCGACTGGCTCGAGCGCGCCAAGCGCGCGCCGCGATACGAGCCGCGGCACTATCCGTACTTCAACCTCGCGCGCGTGTACGTGAAGCAGCACAAGGTGCGCGAGGCGATCGTCGAGCTGCAGCAGGCGGTGGCCATCGAGCCCCGCTATACGGTCGCGCGCCGGGAGCTCCACCGCCTCCTCGGCCTGCTCAATTGAGCGCGCTGCCGCTCCCGTTCTACGACAACCCGCTCCTCTTCGGCCATGCGGGGACACGGGGGCTGCTCGCCTTCGGCCAGGCGGGCGACACGGTGCGCGTGTGGGCGCGCAGTCCGGCGGGCCGGATCACGACCGTCGAACGCTTCCGCCCGTTCCTGCTCCTCGCCGATCCGGATCTCCTCAAAGGCCTGAAGACGGACGCGCAGATCGTGCCGCTGGACGGCGCCGGCGTCTTTCGCTGGCTCGCCGAGTTCCCCGACTGGGGCCAGGCCCTGAAGGCGCGCGACCACTGCCTCGAAGCCGCGGGTCGGAACGCGGGCGCCCCCGACGCGCCCTTTCGATTCTTCGCCGACGCCACGCATCAGTTCCTGCTCCGGAGCGGCAAGACGTCGTTCCTCGGCATGACCTTTGGCGACCTCCGGCGCCTGGCCCTCGACATCGAGGTGACGACGGCGCCGGGATTCGAATTCCCCAACGCCGCGCGCGAGTCCGACCGCATCGTCGCCATCGCGCTCGCCGACTCGACCGGCTTCGAGACGGTCCTCTCGGGGGCGAAGATGTCGGAGGCCGAGCTGCTGGCCGAGTGCTCGCGGCTCATCCGGGAGCGCGATCCCGACGTCATCGAGGGCCACAACATCTTCCGCTTCGACCTCGAGTACATCGAGGCGCGGGCGCGGCGCCACCAGGTCACGCTCGCCTGGGGGCGGGACGGCACGGGGGTCCGCGGATACGCCTCGCGCATGCAGGTCGCCGACCGGAGCATCGCCTATCGGCGATACGCGGTGGCCGGTCGCCACATCGTCGACACGTGGATCCTCTCGCAGCTCTACGACGTGGCGGCGCGCGACCTGCCCTCCTACGGCCTCAAGGACGTCGCGCGCCACTTCGGCGTCGCCGCCGCGGACCGCACGTACCTCGCGCCCGAGGACATCCCGCGCATCTTCCGCGAAGAGCCCGATCGGCTCATGGCGTACGCGCGCGATGACGTGCACGAGACGCTCGCGCTGTCGGCGATTCTTTCCCCGCCCTACTTCGTGCAGGCGCAGGCGCTGCCGTTCGACTACCAGGCCGCGGTGCTGCGTGGCAACGCCACGAAGATCGACGCCCTGCTCCTCCGGGAATACCTCTATCGCGGGCGCGCCATCCCCGCGCCAGGCGCCGCGCGCGGGGTGGCGGGCGGCTACACGGCCGTGTTTCACCAGGGAGTCGGCCGCGACGTGGTGCACGTCGACGTGGCCTCGCTCTACCCCTCGCTCATGCTCGGGCAGGAACTCTTCCCGGCGGCGGATTCGCTCGGCGTCGCGCGATCGCTGCTGGCCGATCTTCGGACCTTTCGCCTGTCCGCCAAGACGCTCGCGCGCGAGGCCGAGCGCGAGGCCGACCGCGCCCTGCTCGGGGGCCTGCAGCAGACGTTCAAGATCCTCATCAACTCCTTCTACGGCTATCTCGGGTTCTCGCAGGGCCACTGGAACGACTTCGAGATGGCGAATCGCGTCACGGCCGAGGGGCGGCGACTCGTCACAGCGCTCGTCGAGCGGCTCCAGGCGCTCGGAGCCACCGTCATCGAAGTCGACACCGACGGCCTCTATTTCGTTCCGCCGCCCGACGGCGTGCGCACCGAGGAGACACTGGTGGCTGCGCTCGCCGAGGATCTGCCGGCGGGAATCCAGCTCGAGCTGGACGGCCGCTATCCGGCGATGCTCAGCTACAAGATGAAGAACTATGTCCTCCTCGACGCGCGAGGCAAGCTCCTGATCAAGGGCTCGGGTCTCAGATCGCGCGGCATCGAGCTGTTCCAGCGACGGTGGATGGAGCAGATGTTCGAGCTGTTGCTCACCGGGCGTCGGGAGGAGATCCCGCCGCTCGTCGCGCGCTGGGAGGACGATTTCCGAGCGCATCGCGTGCCGGTTCGGGATTTCATGAAGACGGAGACGCTCCAGGAATCGCCAGCCGTCTATCAGGAGAAGCTGCGCGCGGGCAAGCGCAACCCGACCGCCGCGTACGAGCTCGCGCTCAGGTCCGCGCGCCCCTATCAGGCGGGCGATCAGGTCTCCTACTACGTCGCGGGCGACGGCCTGCGGCTCAAGGTGAACGAGACGGCCAAGCTGGCAACGGCCTGGGATCCCGAGGCGCCCGACGAGAACGTCCAGTACTACGTCATCAAGCTTCGCGAGCTGTACGAGAAATTCCGCCCGCTCGTCGAGCAGGAGGGCCTCGTACCGGTCGTCGAGAGCGCGGACACGGGACCGATGCAGCTCGAGCTTCCCTACGGCCAGGACACGCTCGCGAAGGACGACGTCGAGGACGAGGGCTCACCAGGCTAGCGCGAGTTGCCGCGGACGCGGCGGTGCTTCGTCCCGGACGCGAGCATCCCGGGTTCGGGCCGAGAAGCCGACCTCGCCGGCGAGCCGCGCGACCAGCGCCTCGACGGCCGAGCGCACCTCGCGTGGCGCCGATCCCGGGCGCGGAAACAACTCGAGGTAGCGGGGCAGCGCCCACGGGAACTCGCGTCGCAGGAACCCCAGGAAGAAGTTCCGGACGGCGGCGGTCCGGAGGAACAGGACCTGGCTGATGGCCTCGGAAGCGCCGGCCTCGTGCGCGGCGGCGAGCAGCGCACGAAGCGCCGCTTCGCCATCGCCGATGAGCGGCAGCACCGGCATCACGAAGATGCGCGTGCGGACCCCGGCATCGGCCAGGGCCCGCATGGCCCGGAGCCGGAGATCCGGGCGAGGGGCTCGCGGTTCGACGAGCCGGAGCAGATCGGCGTCGAGCGAGATCAGCGAGACGTTCACCCACAGGTCGGAATGGCGAGCGATGCGGGAGAGCAGATCCACGTCTTGCGCGACCGCCGCCGACTTCGTCGTGATCCCGACGCGGAGGCCAGGCACGCGCGCGATCGTCTCGAGGACGCTTCGCGTGATGCCGAATCTCGTCTCGGCGGGTTGATACGGATCGGTGGCCGTCCCGATCGCAATTTCCCGCCCGCTCTCCCGGGCGCGCCTGAGCTCGCGTTGAAGCCCGGCGGAGTCTGCGCGCTTCACGTAGATGCGCTCCTCGAACTCGGCCGGGTCGGCGTGCCCGAGGTACTCGTGCGTCGGCCGCGCATAGCAATACCGGCAGCCTATCTCGCAGCCGCGGTACGGATTCACGGTCCAGCCGAACGGCATGCCTTTTCCGCTCAGCCGGTTCACGAGGTGTTCGGATCGAAGCTCCTGAAATTGGGCGCCCCGCCGCTCATCGATCACGTCCCCGATGCGAGGGATGAATCCTGGCGCTGGACCTGTACACATGACGAGTTGTTCGAAGCCAAATAAACGGCCCCGGGCCAAATCGCCCGAGGCCGTCGTCTCTGTCGTTCGAGCTATCGGCGCCAGCCCCCGCCGCCTCCGCCGCCGCCTCGAGGGCCTCCGCCACCTCCACCACGGGGCCCACCACCGGACCCTCGCTGCGGTTGGGGCCGCGCCTCGTCCACAACGAGGTTCCGGTCACGAAACAGACGGCCATTCAGCATCTCGACAGCCTTGGCCGCTTCTTCCTTGGTCGACATCTCCACGAAGCCGAATCCACGCGGTCTGCCAGTGAACTGGTCAGTGACGATGCGCACCGATTCCACCGTGCCGGACTGCTGGAACAGCTCCCGGAGGTCTTCCTCCGTTGCCTGGAAGGAGAGATTGCCTACGAACAACTTTGCGGGCATCACGAACCTCCTGCCGCGATCAAGACCGAGTGCGCACTCTCCCCCGGCTCACCCTGCGGCGTGTGGGGCACCACACCGTTCGATACACGACTCCTTTTGCGAGGCTCACCCACGTACACCCCGCCCGTTGGCCTACGCTACTCACGGCCCCAGAACCTGTCAAGCGAATCTTGCTCGAGAATGTTCCTTATTTCACGAGGTTAGGTGCTCCATTCTCCGGTCGTTCGGGCCCTCAGAGGTACACGCCCCGCGTGATTCCGCCGTCCAGGGTGATCGCGATTCCGGTGAGATACGAGGCCCTGGCCGAGGCGAGGAAGCAGACGCGTCTCGTCAATCGCGCGAGGCATGCCGCCGGAGTAGATCCTCGAAGCCGTCCGCCGTGAGCCCCTCCGCCCACGCGCGCGCCTCCGAGTCCCTGCCGTAGTGCTCCGCCATGTAGGCGTGCGCTTCCCGCCTGTTCCGGAACAGACGCCAGACGTGCGCGGCGCTCGCGGCCGGTCGGCGCAGGTAGAAGGTCGGATCGGTCGGTCCGCGCGGTTCGTACACGGTCCGGTCGCCGAACTGATCGCGCGTGATCCACGCCACCGCGATCCCGTGGGCGGACAACACGCGCGCTTGCAGGGACAGCTCGAGCGGAAGCGAGTCCACGTCGTCGAGCCGCGGCCCATAGTAGATCGGCACTGCGACGCTGTCGATGGAGAGCTTGACGTCGAGCGGTGACTCGTTCCCGTCGAGGAGGCGCTTGGAGGGCTCGGCGACCCAGAAGTCGCCGCTCGTGTAGAGATCGGGCCAGGCCTCGATGAGCTGGCCCGGGCCGGCGTTCTTGCGGCGCCTCGCGATGTCCGCCGCGCCGCTGACCAGATAGAGGCTGGCCACGTCAGGCGTGTCGGAGCAGCGACGAGGGCGCGCGGAACGGCGGAACGCGGTCCCAGTCAAAGGAGGTCGTCGCGGCGTCGCCTGCGGTTTCGATGCTCGCGAGGCTACCGCGAAGCGCGTCGAGGAACTGGTCCAGCTCCAGGTCGCGGCACGCGTGCGCCGCGAGCTTGGCGACGCCGTCGCGAAGGAGCGCACGGGCGCCGCGCGCATTGCCGCTCGCGAGGTGCTCGAACGCGACCGACACCTGGATCAGTCCCTGGAGGCGCTCGCGCTCGGGCCCCAGGGCCTGTATCCAGTAGGGCTCCAGCCGTTCGTGCGCCTCGAAGAACAGTCGCGCGTCGAACAGCAACGCCGCCTGCCCGAGGGCGGTCTCGAGCGCGACGCGAGGAGGATCCACCGGGTGTCCCGCCAGCGCGCGCGAGGCGCGGGCAGCGCGCTCGCCGAACTCGGGAGCACATGCGCGCCACTCGCGTCTGAGCGTCGGTCCGTCCGCGCTGGTCTCGAACAGCGTCGCGGGGAACGCGCGCGACAGGACACTCGCGCCGGCCGTTTCCACGTTCGCTCCGGACCCGGCCAACCGGGCAAGCGCCCGGCGGGACCCGACGTCGTGAAAGGCTTCGAGAACGAGCTCGGCCAGATGGTTGCGCAGCGGCCGTGGGAGCGTCACGAGAAGCACTCGGCGAGCAGCCAGCCGCACCGGGGATGCGTCGCGGCCATTGCGAGGCCGTATCGTAGCACATCGAGTCCGAGCGTCGAGGTCCGGTATAATGCGGCCATGCTCACGGTGCGCGAGGCGCAGTCGCGGATCCTCGCGCGGATCGACTCGCCGGCGCCGCCCGAGACGGTCGCGATCGCCTGTGCCCTCGGACGTGTCCTCGCCGAGGATGTCCGCGCGCCGATCGACGTGCCCGCAACGGACAACTCCGCCGTGGACGGGTACGCGGTCGCCGCCAGCGATATTCCCGTGTCCGGCACGAGGAGTCTCGACGTCGTGGCCGAGGTCCCCGCGGGAGCCGTGTACGATCGCGTTGTCTCGGCCGGGCAGGCCGTGCGCATCATGACCGGCGCTCCGATGCCTGCCGGCGCGGATACGGTGTATCCGCAGGAGATCGTGGTCGCGACCGGCACGCGCATCGAGATTCCCCCCATCGACAAGGGCGCCAACGTGCGCCGGCGCGGCGAGGACGTGTCTGCCGGCCACGTCGTGCTGGCGGCGGGAACGGCGATTCGAGCCCAGGAGATGGGCGTGGCGGCGTCGCTCGGGCTCGCGCGCCTCCTCGTGCGCCAGAAACCGCGCGTGGCCGTCTTCTCGACGGGGAACGAGGTGGCCGAGCCCGGCGACGAGAGAACGCCCGCGCAGATCTACGATTCGAACCGGTTCACGCTGCGCGGTCTCGCCGAGGGCGCCGGCGCCTCGGTCACGGACTACGGCATCGTGCCCGACGTCTTCGATGAGCTCCACACGCGCCTGCTCTCGGCGGCGACCTCCCACGACGTCGTGCTCACGTCGGGCGGTGTGTCCGTGGGCGACCACGATCTCGTCAAGTCCGTGCTCGCGGACGCGGGCGGAATCGATTTCTGGCAGGTCGCGATGCAACCCGGGCGTCCAGTCGCGGTGGGCCGCATCGGCGGCACCCATTTCTTCGGTTTGCCCGGCAACCCCGTCGCCGCCATGCTGACGTTTCATCTCTTCGTGCGACCCGCCCTGGCGAAGCTCGCGGGACGGCGCGACCTCGACGTGCCTCGATTCCGGGCCGTCGCGATGGAGCCCATGCGAAAGAAGCGCGGCCGCAGCGAGTTCAAGCGCGGCGTCCTCACCTACACCGGCGATCGGTGGGAGGTGCGCATGACGGGGCCGCAGGGATCCGGCATCCTCACGTCGATGACCCAGGCGAACTGCCTGATCGTCGTCGAGGAGGACGCGGGCGACGTGACGCCCGGCGAGCTGGTGTGGGTGGAGCCGTTTGCCCTCGCTTGAGTCCGCCGCCGATGAGGGCCGACCTGTGTCCCAGTTCCATGGGATGTCGCACGCGGACGGCGAGGTACCGCGACACGAGTCCAGCAACGGGAGGGCGCGTCCTCACGAGCGGAGGCTCTCGGTGATCAGACGGTTCGCGCTCGCGGCGTTCGTGTTCGCGTGCGCCTTCTGGACGAGCCCGGCGCCGGCGGGTGACCCCGACGTGCCGGAGAAGTACATGTCCGTGGACGAGGTCAAGGCGCTGCTCGACCAGAAGAAGCGCGTGGCGTTCATCGACGTGCGCCCGAAGGAGCAATTCGACGAGCTGCACATCAAGGGCGCCAGGAGCATTCCCCTGCGCGAACTGCCCAGCCGACTCGCCGACGTGTCGAAGCAGGATCTCGCCGTTCTCTACTGAGCCTGCCCCCACGAGTTGGCCCGTGGGGCCTACGCGGTGCTGTACAAGGCGGGATACCGGAACATGGTGATCCTCGACGAGGGGATTCCCGGATGGGCGCGGAAGCGCTACCCGACCGAGAAGACGGCCGTGAAGAGCTAGCGGCGGACGGAGCGCTCCCCGAGATGGCGAATGCCGACTGCGCCGGGGTACCAGAGGACGCGGGAATGTCGGGATCGAGCTACGTGACGGTGGTGTCCGGGCTCCCCCGCTCCGGCACCTCGCTGATGATGCGAATGCTCGAGATGGGTGGACGGCTGCCCGTGACCGATGGCCTTCGCGCCGCCGACCCCGACAATCCGAAGGGCTACTACGAGTTCGAGCGCGTGAAGCAGCTTCCGAAAGGCGACCACGCCTGGGTGGCCGACGCGCAGGGCAAGTCGGTCAAGGTGATCTCCGCGTTGCTCGAGCACCTGCCGCCGCGCTACGAGTATCGCGTGATCTTCATGCGGCGGCGCATGGAGGAGATTCTCGCGTCTCAGCGGGAGATGCTGGTGCGCCGCGGCGAGCCGACCGACCGGACGAGCGACGCCGCGATGTCGGCGATCTTCGACAAGCACCTCCAGCGGATCGGCGTCTGGGTGGCGAGCCGCGGGAACATCGCCCTGCTCGACGTCGAGTACGCGCGCCTGATCGCGAATCCTCGGTCCGAGGCCGAGCGACTGGCCGAGTTCCTGGGCGGCGACCTCGACGTCGCGCGGATGGCGGCCGCGGTCGACGCCGATCTCTACCGCCAGCGCGCGGGCGGAGCCGACCCGAAGGCCGCACGCGGCTGACTCGCCGGTGACCTGGTTGCCCGGTAGGCGGTCCGCGGCGCCAGCGCGAAGTGTCTGGCCGTGGTTCGTCCTGGCCGTCATCGTCCTGACGTTCGGCGGGTGCGCCTCCCGTTCCTCGGCCGAACCATCGCGCAACATTCTCTGGCGAATCGTCTCGGAGTGCCTCGACTCCGCGGTGTCCGACTACTGCGCGACGTGCCTCTCCCCGATCGCGGGCACGTGTGGGGCCGACAGGAGCTGCAGGCGCACCACCGATGTCTGGGCGGAGACGACCGCCTTCGTCGCGATTCGCGACATCAAGATGTGCGGCTGTCCGGACGGATTCGTGCACGGGCTCGCGCTGCCCCGCACGCGCGTCACCGGCGTCGAGGACCCCCGGCGGCCCGCGGGCATCTGGCCCTTCGCCTGGGCCGCCGCGGCGTCACGCATCGACGATCCGTCGGCGATCGCCCTCGTGGTGAATCCGCCGGACGAGCGCACGCAGGACCAGCTTCACGTCCATCTCGTTCGGCTCGGGCCCGACGCCCGGAGCCAGGTCGTCGGGCGCTCGCCCGCGCGGGTCGATCGCCTCGACCAGGTGTGGGACGTCGCGGCCCGGCGCGCCGCCGCGGCCGCCCTCGAACACTACGGAATCCTGGTCGCGCGAGACACGGCGTCGAGCGCCTACCTGGTCCTGGTCCAGCGAAAGAGCCCGGAATACGAGTTCACGGCAACAACATGCAAGTAGTAGCGGCCGGTGTGAGCTACCCAGGCGGTGCCCGAAACGTCCGCCAGGCGGGCCGCAGGCGGCGCGCGCGGGCGGCGGCCGAGAACGGGATCAGTGGCGAGGCGGCGCGCGAAGGCTGCACGCGAGGCGTACTCTCTGTCCGTTGAGCGTGCAGTCGAGCGCCAACGAAGCCAATGGCCCGTTATCGGCCGCCGCCCCCCGGCTATTCGGAGAGTTTTAGGAGGAGGCCGGTGCGCCGCGACCGAGAGATCGCCGCGGCCAGCGCCCAGTGGGCGAGGATCACGTAGCCGAGCGCGAGCGCGAAGCCGGCGGCGAATGGATGCGCGAACTCCGAAGGAAACCCGTACCCCGCGCGGAATCCGTCGAGGAAGTACGTGAGCGGGAGCGCCGCCGACACCGCGGCCACGGAGGCCGGCAGCACGGACACTGGATAGTAGATTCCCGCCAGCATCATGACGAAGTTGACGGCCGCCCATGCCGAGGTCTCGGCGCGGGTGCCGAAGAGCAGGATCAGCGCGCAGACGAAGAGCCCGATCGCCAGCGCGGTGAGGAAGCACCCCAGCAGGAAGAGGGCGAGGCTCACGGGACCGCCGCCCAGGAAGTCGAACCCGAACGTCCACGTGCCGATCCACGCCATCAGCGCCCACACGACGAGGCCGCGCCCGACGCCGACGAGCCACGATCCGAGCGCCAGGTGATGGATCCGGACCGGGGCGAGGAACTGGTGCTTCATCGATTTCGACCAGATGTCGAAGAGCACGACGTACGCGACGTCGAGCTGGCACACCTGCACCGCGGACAGCGACACCGTGCCGACCAGGATGAACGCCGTCATCTGGGGCGTGAGATCGAGGAAGCGCGTCAAGAGTCCGTGTGACAGCATCGCGACGCCCGGCCAGAAGGTGAGCTCGAACAGGAAGAAGACGTTTCGTCGAGCCATGATGAGATCGCGGTAGGCGAAGGCCCACGTCCGCACCCATTCCGTTCGCGCCGCCTCAGCGAGCGAGCTCAACGAAGACGTCCTCGAGCTCGGGTTCCGCCACCTCGCAGTCGCGCACCGCGACGCCCTGCTCGACCAGCCAGCGAAGGATCTCCGGCAAGCGCTTGTCGGCGGCGTCGACGGCGCATTCCACGCGCTCGCCGCGGACGCTCACCCCGAGCACGCCGGGCAGCGTCGCGAGGCCGTCGACCGCCGGCGCATCGAGGCGCAGCGCGATCACGTCGCCGATGCGGATCTGACGTTTGAGGGTGTCCGCGCTGCCCTGGGCGAGGATCTGGCCGCCCTTGATGAAGGCGATCGTGTCGCACAACTCTTCGGCCTCGCGCATGTAGTGCGTCGTGAGGATGATCGTGGTGCCGTGCACGCGGCGCAGCTCGGCGATCTGGGCGCGGATCCGGATCGAGACGTCGGGGTCGAGCCCGAGCGTCGGCTCGTCGAGGAACAGCACCTCGGGCTCGTTCAGGAGCGCCTTGGCGAACGCGAGCCGTTGCTTGAGACCGGTCGAGAGCGCGTTGTACTCGGTCTTGCGATGGGGCCCAAGCTCGCTGCGTTCGATCAGATCGTCGATCCGTTCCCGCAGCCGGGCGCCGGAGAGCCCGTACAGGCGGCCGTAGAAGGCCAGCACCTCGGCCGGACGCAGGCTCCAGACGAACGAGGCGTTGCCGCTCGCCATGTTGAGGCGGCGGCGGATCGCGAACGGCTCAGTGACGACGTCGTGACCCAGCACGCTCGCGCTGCCGCCGTCGGGGAGGAGCAGCGTCGCCAGGATCGAGAGGAGCGTGGTCTTGCCGGCGCCGTTCGGCCCGAGCAATCCGAAGATCGCGCCCTTCGGCACCTGGAGGCTCGCGCCGCAAAGCGCCGGCGTCCGTCGCCGACCGAACCATCCGCTTCGAAACGTCTTCACCAGATCCCGCGCCTCGACGGCGTACGTCATCCGTCGATCGTAACACGCTCGTGTTTGCTCGCTCCGCCGCGATCTGGTAGAACCAGTGCGTGGAAAGCTCCGGGACGCGTGCCTGGCGATGCGCGGCGGCCTCGGTCCCGCCCCGGCGAGTGGCGACGTTCGCGTTGGAGCGGGCCGACGGTCGGCCCATCGACGGGTTCGTCGTCAACCTCGGCGGCGATCACTATGCGTACGAGAACCGGTGTCCGCACGCCGGGAGGCCGCTCGATCTCGGCCTCGGCCGGTTCTTCACCGACGACGGCCGCTATCTCGTCTGCGGCGCCCACGGCGCCGTCTTCGCTCCCGCCACCGGCGTGTGTGTCGAGGGCCCGTGTCCCGGTGCGCGCCTCCGTCCCTGTTCGGTCGCCCGCGACGGCGGCGATCTGGTGATCACGTGGCCGAGCTGACGCCGGACGACGACGAGGCGCAACTCATCGAGGCGAACGCGGGCTTCTATCGCGCGTTCGAAAGCCTCGACCTCGCCGAGATGGATCGGGTCTGGGCCCACACGGACTACGTCCGCTGCGTGCATCCCGGGTGGTGCCTGCTCGTGGGGTGGGAGGCCGTGCAGCAGTCCTGGGACGCGATCTTCAAGGGCACGCGCGAGATGCGCTTCAGCATCGAGGACGTGCGCGCGCACGTCGACGCCGACTTCGGCTGGGTCACCTGCACCGAGAACATCCTCTCGCACGCGCGCGGCCAGGTCGCCGTGACGGCCCTGCTCGCCACGAACCTGTTCGAGCGGCGCGGCGGCGATTGGCTCATGGTCCACCATCACGCTTCGCACATCCTGACGGGCGGGCAGCCGAGCGAGGTATGACAGTTCTCGAAACCCCGCGCCTCCGATTGCGTCCGTTCACCGAGGACGACGCGTCCGCGCACGCGGTGCTCTACGGGGACCCCGAGGTCACCCGCTTCCTCCCTGGAGGGCCATTCGCCCCAGACGCGGTCCAGGCGCGCTCGGCCCGTTCGCTGGCCCGGTTCTCGGAGCACTGGGCGCTCCACGGCTGGGGTGTCTGGGCCGTCGTCGACAAGGCGAGCGACCGCCTCATCGGTCAGTGCGGTCTCAATCACCTGCCCGACCGGGCCGACGTTGAGCTGCTCTACGCGCTCGCTCGTTCGCACTGGCGTCGCGGCCTCGCCGCCGAGGCCGGAGCCGCCGCGCTCGAGCACGGCTTCACGTCGGTGGGTCTCGATCGCATCGTCGCGGTGACGCGCCCGGATCACGTGGCCTCGCGTCGCGTGATGGAACGGCTCGGCATGGCCTACGAGGGAGAGCTCGAGGCGTTCGGCATGCTGCTGGTCTGCTACGCCCTCGGCCGCGCGGCCTGGCGAAGCCGCCGCGCCGAGGCAACGACCTAAGGCACGTGCTAGGCGAGCCGCAGCCGAAGGCGAGGCGAGCGGATGTGGAAGGGAT
>Ga0187894_10001003_pt1 | contig 37508 bp, 31 predicted proteins | sample GBC1701081metaG_FD_136650 | JGI IMG/M metagenome (GOLD analysis project Ga0187894, IMG submission 136650) | White microbial mat communities from a lava cave in the Kipuka Kanohina Cave System on the Island of Hawaii, USA - GBC170108-1 metaG ... | reverse complement strand
GGCCGACGATCAATCCGCCGAGAACCGCGCCGGGCACGCTGCCGATGCCGCCCAATATCGCCGCGGCGAAGAGCGGCAGCAGCAGATCGAAGCCCATGAAGGGCCTGATCTGCACGGTGAGGCCCAGCATGACGCCCGCCGCGCAAGCCAGAGCGGCGCCCAACATCCAGGTCGCGCGGATGACGCGATCGACATCGACGCCCGAAACCCGCGCCAGCACCGGATTCTCCGAGACGGCGCGCATGGCGCGGCCGATCGGGCTCAGCGTCATGAAGCGCTCCATGACGAGAACGAGGACGGAAGTCAGCCCGAGCAGGAAGAGCTGATCGGGCGTCAGCCTTATGCCGAAAGCGAGCGGAACAGCAATCTGGATGTCGCGCGAGAAATAATGCGGTTCGGCGGTGAACAGGAATTCGAGCAGGCTCCGGAGCGCCATGGATGCGCCGAAGCTCGCCATCACCATGACGATGGCATTGCCGTGGCCGCGCAATTTCGCGAACAGGACGCGGTCGAGCGCAAGCGCCAGAAGGCCGGTCAGAAAAGCGGCAAGGATTCCGGCCGCGATCACCGGCCAGCCGAAGGAAAGCGAGCCGATCGTCCCCGCGCCGCCGAACAGCGCGCCGAAGCCGGCGGCGATCGCCAGAGTGAGATAGGTTCCCCAGGTCAGGAACTCGCCATGGGCGAAATTGGCGAAGCGCAGGATCGAATAGGTCAGCGTGACGCCGATGGCGCCGAGGCCGATGAGAGCGCCCATGATCAGGCCGTCGGCGATGAATTGCAGATTCATGCAGCGCCTCGCGCCGGCGCAATGCCGAGATAGAGTGCCTGGATCCGGCTGTCGGCCGCGATCTCTGAGGCCTTGCCTTGATGCGCGATGCGGCCCTCGACCAGGATGACGGCGCGGTCGGCCAGAGCGAGTGCCGCCTTGGCGTTCTGCTCGACCATGAGGATGGTCGGTCCGTCACGCCTGATCTCGGCGAGCTTGGCAAAGACCTGGCCGACATATTTGGGCGACAGGCCGGCTGTGGCTTCATCCAGCATGAGGAGACGGGGACGCGCCATCAAGGCGCGCGCGACGGCCAGCATCTGGCGCTGGCCGCCCGACAGGCGCCCCGCCGCCAGTTGCCGCTGGCGCGCGAGATCGGGGAAGAGCTGATACATCTCCTCGATCCGCCCCGCTCTTTCGGGCTTGGGCAGGATATCGGCGGCGAGCTTGAGATTGTCGGCGATCGACATGAGCGTGAAGACATTCTCGGTCTGGGGCACGAAAGCGAGGCCCTGGCGCGCCAGGCGGTGAGCCGCAGCGATGGTAATGTCCTCACCGGCAAGCGTTACCGAGCCACCGAATTTCGGCACCAGCCCTGAGACCGCCTTGATGAGCGTCGATTTGCCGGCGCCATTGGGACCGAGCACGGTCACGATCTCGCCCGGCATCACGGCAAGGCTCACGCCGCGCACGATCGGCGCTTCCGCCTCATAGCCGGCCACGAGGCCATCGAGGGCAAGGAGGGGCGTCGTCATTGGGCGCCTGTCCCAAGATAGGCATCGATGACCTCCGGACTCTCGATTGCCGCCCGCGGCGCGCCTTCGAACAGCATGCGGCCCGCCGCGAGCACGAAGACATGGCGGCAGAGCCTCGCGATCAGGTCCATATTGTGCTCGATGATGAGAAAGGTGATGCCGCGCCGGTTGATCTCGGCCACACGATCGATGATCGTGTCGAGCAGCGCCGGATTGACGCCGGCGCCAGGCTCATCGAGAAGAATGATCCGGGGCTCGGCCATCAGCACGCGGCCAAGCTCGAGAAGCTTGCGCTGGCCGCCGGACAGGATGCGCGCCGGCTCGCGCGCCAGCCGCGCCAGGCCCAGGAAATCGAGATGCGCCATGGCCTTTTCGGCATTGGCGCGCTCCTCAGCACCCACCCGGCCCGGGGCGAGCCAGTTGGCGAAAATATGCTCGCCCGCTTGTCCCTGCGCCGCCGTCAGCATGTTCTCGATGAGCGTCATCTCGGCGAAGGGCCTGGGGATTTGGAAGGTGCGGCCGAGCCCCCTGGCCATACGGCGGTGCGGCGCCTCACGCGTGATGTCGGCGCCCGCCAGATGGATCTGACCTTGCGAGGGCCGGAGCGCACCGGCGATCAGGTTGAAGAGCGTGGTCTTGCCGGCGCCATTGGGACCGATCAGCCCCGAGATCGATCCCGGCTCGACCTCGAGCGTGATCCCTGCGACCACCTCGGCGCCGCCGAAATGCTTCGAGACGGACCTGAGCTCCAGCATCCCCTTCCCCTTGAATATAAGTAGCTGTTATCATTCCCGCCGCTTCATCACCAGAGGATGGATGTATCATGGCTGCTGTCGCGGACGACAGTTTCGAGCTTTATGATCTGCGCGTCGAGGTCGTGGCGCCGCAAGGCGCCAGGCTCTATTGCGGCGCGAAGCCCGGCGACTATTTCGAGCTCAAAGGCGAGATGCTGCATCTGCCGCCGGGCCAGGGCTTCTCCATCTATTCGCTCGCCGCCGTGCTGCCGCTTCTGGCCGCCAAGCAGCGCGAGACCCATCCTCATGACTGGATGACCAGCGACGCCGAGATCGCCTGCCCCGATCCCAACTGCCCGAGCCGCCTGCGCATCGTCAGAGGCGCCAAAAGACTGTTCCGCCATTCGGAGACGACCGCGGTGCCGCTCGGCAAGGGCCCGTAGCGATCATGGACTATGTCTCCCTGCGACCGGGCTATGAGATCTCGCGCGTCATTCGCGGCGGCTGGCAACTGGCCGGCGGCCATGGTGCCGTCGACCGGCGCGCCGCGGTCGATGATCTGATCGCCTCGGCCGAGGCCCAAATCACGAGCTTCGATTGCGCCGACATCTATACCGGGGTCGAGGAGATCATCGGCGAATTCCGCACCGCCTACCGGAACAAGCATGGCGCGGAAGCGCTCGGCCGCATCAAGGTGCATACCAAATTCGTGCCCGATCTCGACATCCTGCCGAAGATCAGCAAGTCGCATGTGACGCGCGTGATCGACCAGTCGCTGAGACGGCTCAGCATGGAGCGGCTCGACCTGGTGCAGTTCCATTGGTGGGATTATGCGGTTCCGGGCCATGTCGATGCCGCTCTGTGGCTCGTCGACCTGCAGAGAGAGGGCAAGATCCATCTGCTCGGCGGCACCAATTTCGACACGCCGCATTCGGCCGAGCTCATCGCCCACGGCTTTCCGCTGGTCAGCATGCAGGTGCAATATTCGCTGCTCGACGCGCGGCCCGAGCATGGGCTCGTGGCGCTCGGCCGCCGGCACGGCATGCAGCTCCTGTGCTATGGATCGGTCGCGGGCGGCTTCCTCAGCGACCGCTGGCTCGGGAGGCCTGAGCCCCGGCCGCCCTTCGAGAACCGCTCGCTCACCAAATACAAGCTGATCATCGATGATTTCGGCGGCTGGGAGCTATTCCAGCACTTGCTCACCAGCTTGCGCTCGATCGCCGATGCCCATCGCAGCGATATCGCGACGGTCGCCAGCCGCGCCATGCTCGATCGGCCGCAGGTCTCCGCCGTCATCGTCGGGGCGCGCAACCAGAATTACCTCGAGGCCAATCGGGCGATCGCGCGTCTGAAGCTCGATGCCGATGACCATGCCCGGATCGACGAAGTCCTGCGCCAAAGGCAGGGACCGCAAGGCGACACCTTCGCGCTCGAGCGCGACCGCGGCGGACGCCATGGCTCGATCATGAAGTACAATCTGAACAAGGAGGCGTCATGACATCGCTCGCCACCGCGGCCGCACGGGAGGTCGTCGAGCTCCATGACTATATTGTCGAGTGTTTCACCGGGCGGTCGCGCGATTTCAGCCGCTGCGAAGCCGCCTTTTCATCCAAGTTCGAGATGGTGACGCCCGAGGGCCGGCTTGTCACCCGCGTCCAGATCCTGGAGAGGTTCGAAAGAGCGACCGCGCGGGCGGATTTCCGCATCACCATCAGCGATATTACGCCCATACGCGAAGATGCGGGAAGCGTCTTGCTGCGCTATATCGAGGAACAGTATCGTGACGGGGAGACGACAAGACGCATGTCGATCGCCCTGTTCGAGACCCGGAGCGATGCCCCCTTGGGCGTCGCCTGGCGCTATCTGCAGGAAACCTGGATAGAGGACTGATAAGAGGCAGGCGCGCCTGCCCTAGGGAGGAAAAAATGAGATATGCCTTATTGGCCATGACCGCCCTGGCGGGCCTGGCTCTTATGCCGACGGCAAGCCCGGCGGCCGATTGCGACATCACCGTCGGGCTCGTCATGGAACTGACCGGTCCCGCCGGAGAATATGGCCAGGCCGGCGCCAAATCCGTCGAGATGGCCTTCCGCGACATCAATGACGCCGGCGGCGTCATCGACGGCTGCAAGCTCCTGACCGACACGCGCGACAGCCAGAGCCAGGGCAATGTCGCGGTCGACGTCGCGGCGCAGCTCGTCCAGGTCAAGAAAGTGCCGGTCGTCATCGGCGGCATCATCTCCTCGGTCTCCATTCCCATCCTCACCTCGGTGACGGGACCGGCGAAAGTGGTGCAGGTGTCGCCCGCTTCCTCCTCGCCGACGCTGACCGCGCTCGGGCGCGAGGGCAAGACCAATGGCGTGTTCTTCCGCACCATCACCTCCGATGCGCTGCAAGGTGTGGCGGCGGCGAAATATGCGCTCGACCAGGGCTTCAAGAAGCTCGCCGTGATCCATGTCAACAACGACTTCGGTGTCAACATGGTGAACGAGTTCTCCAAGGCCTATAAGGCGCTGGGCGGCGAGATCGTCTCGGTCACGCCCTATAATGAGAAGCAGCCGAGCTACCAGGCCGAGGTCACCGCCGCCATGGCGGGAAGCCCCGACGGGCTCTATCTCATCTCCTATCCGGTCGACGGCGCCACCATCGCGCGGCAATGGATCTCGCAAGGCGGCGTGGCCAAGTTCCTGCTCAATGACGGCATGAACAGCAGCGACTTCATCGCCAATGTCGGCGCCAAATATCTCGACGACGCCTTCGGCACCTCGTCCGGCACCAGCCCGACGGCCTCGACCGATTACTTCATGAAGAACTACAAGGAATTTTCCGGGCTGGATCCGGCCAATCCCGCCGCCGACCGCTCCTATGACGCAGGCGCCATCGTCGGGCTCGCCATAGCGCAAGCCGGCAAGCCCGATTCGGCTGCGATCAAGGAAGCCATCAACAAAGTGCTCGACCCCAAGGGCGAGGTGATCCATGCCGGCAAGGAGGAATTCGCCAAGGCGCTGAAGCTCATCAAGGACGGCAAGCCGATCAAATATGAAGGCGTGATCGGTCCCGTCACCTTCGACCAATATGGCGACATCACCGGACCCTTCCGCCTGTGGCGCATCCAGAAGGGCGAGATCACCACGGTCGGCGAGATGACCACCGCCGATGTCGACGCGATCAAGGCGAAGATCGGAAATTGATCCACTTTCGTCATCCCGGCGAAAGCCGGGATCCATTAATTCTCAACAAGCGGGCAGCGCTGCCCGCTTGCATCTATTCAGGGGATCCCGGCATTCGCCGGGATGACTAAACAGACAATGACCCTCCGCCCCGACCGCATCAAGCTCGCACCCGATCTCGAGATCAGCCGCCTCCTCTCAGGCTTGTGGCAGATCGCCGACATGGAGAAGGACGGGCGCACGCTCGATCCTAAACCGCTGGCGCGCGAGATGAAGGCCTATGCCGAAGCGGGCTTCGACACCTTCGACATGGCTGACCACTATGGAAGTGCCGAGATCATCGCCGGGCATTTCCATGATCTGCATCGCGCGGGCGAGGTGAAAGCGGCGCGGCCGGTCCTCGCCACCAAATGGTGCCCGACGCCCGGACCGATGACCCGCGATGTGGTGCGCGCCGCGGTGGAGCGGGCGCGCAAGCGCCTCAAGGTCGAGAAGATCGATCTCCTGCAGTTCCATTGGTGGATGTTCCAGCATCCGGGCTATGTCGATGCGATGAAGGAGCTTGCCCTTCTCAAGGAAGAAGGCCTGATCGGCCATCTGGGCACGACCAATTTCGATACCGGCCATCTGCGCCTTCTCCATGATCACGGCATCCCGCTCGTCACCAACCAGGTGTGTTTCTCGCTGCTCGACCGGCGCGCCGCAGGCGAGATGAGCGCCTTCTGCGCCCGGTCCGGCGTCAGGCTTCTCGCCTATGGCACGCTCGCCGGCGGGCTTCTCACCGAGAAATGGCTGGGCAAGGCGCGGCCCCGCGACGTCACCGACTGGAGCACGATGAAATATCTGCGCTTCGTCGATCAGGTCGGCGGCTGGGACGTGCTGCAAGCAATCCTTGCCGCCGCCGCGCAGGTCGCCCAAAGGCACGGTGTCTCGATCGGCAATGTCGCAACACGCTGGGTGCTCGAGCAGAAAGCCGTCGCCGGCGTCATCATCGGGGCGAGGCTCGGCGAGCGCGAGCACCGGGCCGACAATCTGAAGATCTTCGACTTCGCCCTCGACCGGCAGGATCATGACACCCTCGATGAAGCGCTGGCCCAGAGCACGCCCCTTCCCGGCGATTGCGGCGACGAATATCGAAAGCCGCCTTTCCTCACCGCCTCCGGCGATCTCAGCCATCACCTCAAGTCCTTCCCGAAAGTCTATCAGGCGCAGCCCATGCCGGCACGGCCGGAGCGCCAGCGCATCGATACGGGCAGCATCTGGGAGCCGCTGGCCGGCTACAGCCGCGCGGTGCGCATCGGCGAGCGCATCCTGGTGTCGGGCACGACCGCCACCCATGGCGCTGGTGAAGTGATCGCACCAGGTAGCCCTGCGAGCCAGACCGTCTATATTCTCGACAAGATCCGCGCCAGCATCGAGGCGCTGGGGGCCGAGATGGAGGATGTCGTGCGCACCCGCGTCTATTTGCGCGACCGGAATGACTGGGAAGAGGTGTCGAAGGCCCATGGCCGGGTCTTCGGCGACATCAGGCCGGCCAATACGCTTCTCGAAGCCTCAGGCCTGATCGGCGATTATGCCGTGGAGATCGATGCGGAGGCCATTGTCGAGCGATGAAGACCAGAACCGATTTCCCAAGCGCCATACGCCTCATCGAGCATGCCGAGATCAGGCTCTCGGACGGCGTGAAGCTCTCGGCGATGATCTGGCTGCCGAAAGACGCCGAACAGAAACCGGTGCCCGCCATCCTCGAATATCTGCCCTACCGCAAGCGTGACGGCACGACCGAGCGCGATGCGCTGAACCATCCCTATTTCGCTGGCCACGGCTATGCCGCGATCCGCATCGACATGCGAGGGGCGGGCGACTCGGAAGGCGTGCTCAAGGGCGAATATCTCAAGCAGGAGCAGGATGACGCGCTCGAGGTGCTGAAGTGGATCGCAGCACAGCCCTGGTCGACCGGCGCCGTCGGCATGATCGGCATCTCCTGGGGTGGCTTCAACGGCTTGCAGATCGCGGCACGAAGACCGCCCGAGCTCAAGGCGGTCATCTCGCTGTGCTCGACCGATGACCGCTATGCCGACGACATTCATTTCATGGGCGGCTGCCTCCTCGTCGACAAATTCACCTGGGGCTCGACGATGTTCAGCATCAATGCGACGCCGCCCGACCCCGAGCTCGTCGGCGACAAGTGGCGCGAGCTGTGGCTCGGCCGCCTCAAGGAGTCGGGCTTCTGGCTCGAGGAATGGCATCGAAGGCAAAGGCGCGACAACTTCTACAAGCACGGCTCGATCGCGGAAGACTATGGCGCGATCCAATGCCCGGTCTATCTCGTCGGCGGCTGGATGGACGGCTACAGCAACGCGATCTTTCGCATGATGGAGCATCTCGACTGCCCGAAGAAGGCGCTGATCGGCCCCTGGGCGCATAAATATCCGAACTTTGCCGAGCCAGGACCGCGCATCGGCTTCCTGCAGGAATCGTTGCGCTGGTGGGACACGTGGCTGAAAGGTGTGGAGACCGGCATCATGGAGGAGCCAAGGATCAGGGCGTGGATCCAGGAACCGGTGCCGCCCCGCACCCATTACAAGGAACGGCCGGGCCGCTGGGTCGCCGAGGAAAGCTGGCCGATCGACGGCGCCAGGCCGCTCCGGCTTTCGCTGGGCGATCATGTTCTCGCCGAAGCGCCCGGCAAGACGGAGACCATTCTTTCCATCTCATCGCCGCAGACGGTCGGCCTCGCCGCCGGCAAATGGTGTCCCTATGGGCTCGAGGCCGATGAGCCGGGCGACCAGCGCGAGGAAGCGGGCGGCTCGCTCGTCTTCGACAGTGCCCCTCTCGATGAGCCACTCGATCTCCTGGGCGCGCCGGTGCTCCATCTCGACGTCGCCGCCGACCGGCCCAATGCCTTCATTGCCGCCACTCTGTCGGAAGTCCTGCCCGATGGCTCGGCCACAAGGCTCACCTACGGCCTTCTCAACCTCACCCATCGCGACGGGCATGTCGATCTCGAGGCCCTCGCGCCCGGCAAGCGCTATCGCGTCCGGCTCCGCATGAATGAATGCGGCCAGCGCATCGGCGCCGGCAACCGCTTGCGCCTCGCCCTCTCCACGTCCTATTGGCCGATCGTCTGGCCATCGCCCGAGCCGGTGACGCTCTCCGTCACCACCGGCGCAAGCCATCTCGATCTGCCGGCGCGGCCGCCGCGTCCCGAAGACGCGACCCTCAAGCCTTTCGAGCCCGCCGAGAATGCGCCCGGCCTGCGCAAAACATCTCTGCGCCAGGGCGCCAGCGCTTTCACCGTCACGCGCGATCTCAAGACCGGCGCTGTCGAGATGTATCGCCTGCAGGATGACGGGCTCACCCAGGTCGATGCCTTCAACTGGACCTATGGCGTCAGGGCCGAGCGCCGCTACCGCATCCATCCGGAAGACCCGCTGTCGGCAACGGCCGAAACGAAATGGCGCAAGGAATATGCCCGCGACGGGTTCCATATCGCGATCGAGGCCCAGACGGCGATGAGCGTCACGGCTAAGGAGCTCGTGCTCAGCGGCAAGCTCATCGCCCGCGAAGGCGAGGACGTTCCGTTCTCGCGCGAATGGTCCTACCGCATCCCGCGCGACCATTTGTAAGACCGGTTGCCAAGCTCGGCGCAATTGGCGCATGCTGTCCCTAGCATAAGCAAACAGGGAGCGGTCCATGAGTGGGCAAAGTCTCAACCGACGCCAGATTCTCGCCGCCATGGCAGCGGCGGGTCTTTCACCGGCCTTCTATCAGAAGGCGGCCTTGTCGGCGGACGGTAAGATCCTGCGCGTCAGGTCCTATTCCGATATCCAGAGTCTGGACCCTGCCTTCCGCAAGGCGGCGCCAGAAGACGATATCATGCGCAACATCTTCATCGGTCTCGCCAGTATGACGCCGGGCGACACCTGGCAGTGGAAGAAGGACGCGGCCTCACGCCTCGAGCAAGTCGATCCGACCCATATCGAATTCACGCTTGTGGACGGCCTCACCTGGAGCGACGGCCATGGGCCGGTCACGGCGGATGACGTCAAATTCTCCTTTGAGCGCATGATCGATCCCAAGATCGATTCGCCTTACAAGGGCGATTGGGAAGCGCTCGACCATGTCGAGGTGAAGGACGAGAAATCCGGCACCATCGTGCTCAAGGCGCCCTTCCCGCCTCTATGGTATGTCGGCCTCGTCTTCGGCTCGGGAAACATCGTCTCGCGCAAGGCGGTCGAGGCGGCGGGTGGCCGTTTCGACACCAAGCCGCCGGCGCAATGCGGGCGCTACCTCTTGAAAGAATGGCAGCCCAAGCAGAAGGTCGTTCTGGCGCGCAATCCCGACTGGAAGGGCGAGGCGCCCTATTTCGACGAGATCCATGTCATTCCGATCGAGGACGAGAAGACCGCCGAGCTCGGGCTCGAAGCGGGCGATCTCGATTATACCTGGATCGCCGAGAGCTCCATCCCACGCTACCGCCAGACGCCGCCCAAGGGCGGCAAGCTCGTGGTCAAGCCTTCGCTCGCCTATGTGTGGCTCGGCATGAATGTCGAGTCGCCGCCCTTCGACAAGCTCGAGGTCAGGCGCGCCATCCAGCAGGCAATCGATGTGCCGAGCGTGCTCGAGGCCGCCTATTTCGGGGCGGCGGAGCCGGCGACCGGCATCATCGCGCCAGGCCTCATCGGCCATCGCGAGAAGACCCTCTACAGCTACAATCCCGATGCGGCGCGTGAGCTTCTCAAAAAAGCGGGCGTGGGCGAATTCGAATGCACGCTCGCCGTATTGAACACCACTGAGTTTGTCAGCGCCGCCCAGGCGGTGCAGGCCAATCTCGCCGAGCTCGGCATCACGGCGACGATCCAGCAGCATGATTCAGGCACCTTCTGGAGCCTCGGCGACCAGAAATCGGGCGATTCCTGGAAGAAGCTGCAATTGATCATCAGCCGCTACTCGATGCAGCCGGATCCCTCCTTCGCCACCGACTGGTTCACGCCGGAGCAGATCGGCGTGTGGAACTGGGAACGCTGGAACAGCCCGGAATTCGGCGAGCTCAACAAGAAGGCCAAGATCGAGCTCGATGAGAAGAAGCGGGCCGAGATGTATATCCGCATGCAGGACCTTATGGAAGAATCGGGCGCCTATGTGTTCCTGACCCATGGCGCGGTCGGTGTCGGCTACAGCGAGAAGATCGCACCGTCGCTCATGCCCAATGGCAACCCGATCTTCCATTCCTTCAAGGCGAGTGCGTGACCGCATTACCTCGCCCCGCGAAGTGGGGAGAGGAAGGGGCCCATTGCGAAGCAATGGGAAGGTGAGGGGCTTGTCGCAGAAATGATTGTGTCCTGATTTCGTGATGATTTGGGAGTTGTCGAGAGGGTCTTTTGTGGGTGCGGTAGTTCATGACCTGAATGCCCCTCACCCTCCCGGCGCTCCGCGCCGGGCCCCTCCCTCTCCCCGCTTCGCGGGGCGAGGGTAGAAACATGCTCTCCTACGCCCTGAAGCGCACCGGACTTGCCGTCGTCATCACCGCCATCTCGCTGATCCTGCTCATCAGCATGATCCAGTTCATTCCGGGCGACCCGGCGGCGGTGCTCCTCGGGCCGCTCGCCTCGCCCGCCATGCGCGAGGCCTTCCGCCAGCAAATGGGCCTCGATCAGCCGGCCATCGTCCAGATACTGCGCTTCTTCGGCCGCGTGCTTACCGGCGATCTCGGCACCGACGTGCTCACCAACCGCTCGGTTCTGATCACCGTCGTCGAGCAGCTCCCCTATACGCTCGCCCTCATCGCTACCAGCATCGGCTGGTCAGCCTTGCTCGGCATACCGCTCGGCTGCTTCGCCGCCGTCTATAGGGGCTCGCTTGCCGACCGCATCGTGGGCGTGCTGTCGGTGAGCTCGATCGCGCTGCCGGCCTTCGTCGTCGCCGTCTACAGCCTGCTCCTGTTCTCGGTGAAGCTCGGCTGGTTCCCGACCATCGGGGCGGGCGATCAAGGCGCGCCCCTCGACCAGCTCCATCACCTCGTCCTGCCCTCGCTCGCAGTCGGGCTGGGCTGGGTCGGCTATCTCGCCCGCATGGTGCGCGCCTCGATGCTCGAGGTGCTTTCCGAGAACCACATCCGCATGGCCCGCGCCTTCGGCCTTACGGAGCGTACGATCACTTATCAATATGCGCTCAAGATCGCCATCATCCCGACCGTCGTCATCCTCGGCATGGGCGTCGGCAACATGATCTCGAGCGCCGTCTTCGCCGAGATCGTCTTCGCGAGGCCTGGCGTCGGCAAGCTGATCTTCGATTCGATCGCCACGCGCAACTACCCGGTGGTGATGGGCGCCGTCATGATCACCACCGGCTTCTACGTGCTCTCGACCCTTATCGCCGATCTCATTGCCGCAGGACTCGACCCGCGTGTCAGATCAGCTCTTTGACAGCGACAGAGTGAGTGCCGGCGCGCGCTGGCGCGACAGCACCTTCATGCGCATCGTCCGCGAACCCATGGGGGCGCTCGGCATCTTCCTCGTGGCGCTCGTCGTGCTCGGCGCGCTGTTCGCCGATTTCACCGGCTACAGCCCGATCAAGCTCGCGATGCGCGACCGCTTCCTCGATCCGAGTCTCGCCCATCTCCTCGGCACCGACCATCTCGGCCGCGACCTCTTCACCCGCGTCCTCCATGGTGCCCGCATCGCGCTCGGCGTCGCCTTCATCGCCACCGGCATCTCCTTCATCGGCGGGCTCGTGCTCGGCATGATCGCCGGCTATGGCCCGCGCTGGCTCGATTCGCTCCTGCTGCTGGTCCTCGATTCGCTGCGGTCGTTCCCGACCGTGATGCTCGCTCTGGCGCTAGTGACGCTGACCGGGCCGAGCCTCTCCGCCGTCGTGCTCGTCGTGGTGATCGCCAACCTGCCGAGCTATGCGCGCGTGGTCCGGGCGCAGACCATGGCGCTCAAGGCGACGGAATTCGTGCTCTCGGCAAGGAGCCTCGGCGCCCGGTCCTGGCGCATCCTCGCCGTCCATATCATGCCCAATCTGGTGGGCCCGCTCGTCATCATCGTCGCCATGGATATCCCCGTGGTCATCACCATCGAAGCCGGCATGAGCTTCTTAGGCCTCGGGGTGAGGCCGCCGACGCCGTCCTGGGGCTCGATCCTCAATGACGGCTATGCCTTCATCCGGGAAAGCTCCTGGCCCGCCATCGCCGGAGGCCTCCCCATTATCATCGCGACACTGGGCTTCACCTTTCTCGGCGAGACCTTGCGCGATCATCTCGATCCGCGCCTGCGCCAGGACGGGTGAGCATGAGCGGCAACCTTCTCGATATTTCCGGACTTTCGGTCGCCTTCCGCACGAAGCGCGGCCCGCTCAAGGCGCTGCGCAATGTCTCGCTCGGGGTCGGCAAGGGTGAGATCGTCGGGATCATCGGCGAATCGGGCTGCGGGAAATCGACGCTCATCAATTCGATCATCGGGCTCCTTCCCGCCAATGCCGAAAAGCCCTCCGGCCATATCCGCTTCGCCGATGAGGAGATCGTCGGCATGCCTGAGGCCCGGCTCCAGCAACTGCGCGGCGAGCGCATCACCACCATCTTCCAGGATCCGATGACGGCACTCAACCCGGTACTCAGCATCGGCACGCAAATGACCGCCATCCAGTACCGGCGGACCGGCAGTACGGCGGAGAAGCGGCGGCGCGCCATCGAGTTCCTCGAGAAGGTGCGCATGCCGGATGCGAGAAGCCGCCTCGACCAGTATCCGCATCAGTTCTCGGGCGGCATGCGCCAGCGCATCTGCATCGCCATGGCGCTCCTGACCGAGCCCGATCTCCTCATCGCCGATGAGCCGACGACGGCGCTCGATGCGACGCTCGAGGTCCAGGTCATCCGCCTCATCCGGGAGCTGCAGCGCGACATCGGCTGCTCGGTGCTGTTCATCTCGCATCATCTCGGCGCCGTCGCCGAATTGTGCGAGCGCGTCGCCATCATGTATGCGGGCGAAGTGGTCGAGCACGGTCCGGTGCGCGACATCTTCCGCGACCCACGCCATCCCTATACGCGCAAGCTCCTCGAATGCGACCCGGGCCGCGTCCTCGAGCCCCTGGCCAGGCTTCCGACCATCGGCGGCGAATTGCCGGATCTCGTCCGACTTCCGCAAGGCTGCATCTTCGAGGGCCGCTGTCCCGACCGTTTCGCGCGCTGCCGGGAAAGGCCGCCGGTCGAGACGGTGCGTCCGGGCCATGAAGCTGCCTGCTACAAGGCGCGCGAGCTCGTCAATCCATGAGCCCGCTTCTCGAAGTGAGCGACGTCAGCATCCGCTTCCCCGCCGGGAACAGGATCGCGGCACAGCTTTCCGGCCAGCCCGACTTTATCGAAGCGGTGTCAGGCGTGTCCTTCGCGCTCGAGCCCCAAAAGACTTATGCCCTCGTCGGGGAATCAGGCTCAGGAAAAACCACGCTGGCGCGCTCGATCATCGGCCTCGTGCCCCTTCATCAGGGCCGGATCACCTTTGCCGGCGAGACCATCTCGAATTTAAGCGAATCCCGCCTGCGCCGGGTGCGGCGCGACATCGCCATGATCTTCCAGGACCCGGTGGGGTCGCTCAGCCCGCGGCTCAAAGTGCGCTCGATCCTGGCCGAGCCGTTCAAGGTCCATGGCGAAACGGCAGAACTCGAGAGGAAGATCGCTCGCTTGCTCGCAGATGTCGGCCTGCCACCGCATTTCGCCGAGCGCTATCCGCATCAATTGTCGGGCGGCCAGGCGCGGCGCGTCAGCGTGGCACGGGCGCTGGCTCTACGCCCCAAACTGGTGATCGCGGACGAGCCGACCGCCGGTCTCGACGTCTCGATCCAGGGCGACGTCCTCAATCTGATGCACGACCTGCAGGCGCGATACGGCACGGCCTTCCTGATGATCACCCACAATCTCAATGTCGTGCGCCATGTGGCCGAGCGCATGGCGGTCATGTATCTGGGCCGTATCGTCGAGGAAGGGCGAACGGCGGCGATCTTTAAAACCCCACGGCATCGCTATACGACGGCATTGCTCTCGGCCAATCTCAAGCCCGATCCCGATGCGGCGTCGCAGATCATCGAAGCCGAGGGCGAGACGCCAAGCCTCATCAAGCGCCCTTCCGGCTGCGAATTCCATCCGCGCTGCTCGTTCAGGCTCCCCGTTTGCATCGAGCGCGCACCCGCGGAACAGCGGACGGCAGCCGATCACCGCTTCTCCTGCCACAATCCGGCGTGATCTAAAGCGCGATGGCTTTACATCAAGTCGCCATCGCGCTTTATCTTTTTTGTGTGCGCATGATCTGTTCGGAAAACCGGCGTCCACTTTTCCGGATCATGCGCTAATCCAGACCGGCCAAGGCGGCATCGATCTCCGCAATCCGCGCCGCCAAGTGCGCATCTTGCGCGGCATCGCCCATCGGTTTGACGAAGTCGAGCACGGACCGCATCGCTTCCCTCGCCTGTTCCAGATCAGCCTTGCTGGCGGTACGCCGGCCGCGCTCCAGCAAGGCATTGCCGAGATAATATTGCGTCTCCGCCCAGCCCAGCGGCACACGCTCACGCGTGCCTTCGGTCAAAGCATCGCGCAAGGTGCCGACCGCGCGATCGAGAGACGGGATGTCGGCGTCGCGCATGCCGATCTCCGTCAAGGCGGCTGCGAGATTGGTCGACGTCGTCGCCCAATCGAGCGGCAGGCGATCCCGCGTCGCCTCCAAGAGGGCCGCCTCGAAGGCCCGGGTGGCGCTGCGCAACGATGCCGTCCCCGCTTCGCGCTGGCCCAGGGACAGCAAGGCGGTGCCCAGATTGTTCTGGCTCTCCGCCCATTGCAAGGGTACGGCCTCGCGCCGGCGCTCCTCCAGCGCCAGCTCGAAAGCGGCGACCGCGAGTTTGAGGCTGACGACACCCCATTCGCGCTGGCCCAGGCGCAGCAGAACCAGCCCGCGATTGTTCTGGAGCGCCGCCCAATCGAGAGGCACTTCCTTCCGGTCCAGTTCTTCAAGCGCCGATGCGAAAGTCGAGGCGGCCTCGTTGAGCGACGCGTCGCCAGTTTCTCTCTCGCCCAGGCGCCAGAGGGTCATGCCGAGATTGCTCGTCGTGCTGGCCCAATGCAGCGGCATTTCCTGGCGCGGAAGCATGGTCAAGGCAGCGCGGAAGGCCGCAGCCGACGCCTCGAGCGTTTCGATGCCGCTTTCCCTTTCACCCTTGTAACGCAGCGCCTGGCCGAGATTGTTCTGGCTCATGATCCAATTGAACGGCGTCTCGTTACGGTCGAAGGCCTTCAGCGCCAGCCCGAAGGCGGAGATCGCCCGATCGAGATTCAGGATTCCACTTTCCCTTTGCCCGATGGTCATGCGCACGACACCGAGATTGTTCTCGATCACCGCGCGATCAAAGGGCGAATAGCCTGCGGACACATCGGCCAGCATCGATTCGAAGGTCTCGGCGGCGCGCTGCAAGGACATGCTCCCGACTTCGCGCTCACCCAGCTTCCACAAAGCAAGCGCCAGCTTGTTGCGCAGATCATTGCGTTCGGCGGAGGCCGTCTGGAACGCCTTTCCGGCAAGCGTCGCCTCCATGAAGACGACCGATTTGTGGAGCGTGCCGGTGCCCGCTTCGCGCTCCCCCAGGGTCTTCATTGCTGTGGCAAGACCGATCAGCGCCTTTGCCCAGGTTTCGGAACTCTCGTCTTCCGATACGACACGGCCGGCCTCTTCATAGATCTCGATCGCCGCCTTGAGAGCGCCGGAGTCGCCTTTCCAGAGTCCCTGATTGCTCAAGGCGTCGGCGGCATGGATCCTGTAGGTCCAGGCCCGCTCGTGATCCCAGCGCTCGGCTTGCTCGAAGGCTTTGGAGAAATCTTCCGCGGCGGCGGGAAAATCGAACGCCAGCGTATAGGTCCCGGCGCTCTTGGCGAAGACCTCGGCGATTTCCAGCCGCCGTTGCTTGAGCGCCGCCTCGGTATCGGCGAGCGCCTCGCTCACCGATGCCGCGCGGCCCTTGGCCTGCTCGCGGAACGAGATCGCCGTTTGCAGCGCGCCTTGCGCGAGCGCGCGGTCGGCAAGGCCCGACAAGCGGGCGATCTCAGGATCAGCGCTCCGCAAGGCCGCTGTCTCGGCAAGAATCGACTTGAGCCTCTGCGCCTGCGCCCGCAGCACGCTATCGAGCTCGGCTGGATCCTTCGGCGTCTCGGCGCCGAGGCTGCGCAGCATGCCATAGAGCGAGTCGAGCGGAACGCTGTCCGCCTTGGCGATCGTCTCGACCTGACGGCGGCCGGAGACCGGCAGGCTTGCGATGGTGAGCAGAAGCTTGCGGCGCTCGCCGGTGATCAGCGCCTCGTCCTTGTCGCCCGCTTGCGGCGCCGTGCCGAAATAGAGAAGACGGCGCATGCTGGCATTGACCCAGGGCCGCTGGCGCGTTTCGGTCGCGAGATAGACCTCCTCGGTGACCATGGTCATGACGTCACCGAACTCGGCACCTCCGATCGCCGAGAGATGGCGCAGCAAGGCTTGCGCATAGGGCGAGTTGCCGCCTTGCGGCCCGTCAAGCGCAGCGTGCCCCGGCTCGGCGGCAAAGCCCATCACCATGCCGACATTCTCGACCGCCGCCGCCTGATCCTCGATGACCGCCATGCCGCGCGAAGGGGCGAGGCCCGTCGCGACGATGGGTTCGCCTGAGGATTGCGCGTCCGGCTTGAGAAGCGCCCCCGCCGGAAAGGGTGAATTGCGGCAGGCATCGAGAAGAAGGATCACGACGGGTGCCGCCTGCTTGAGACGCTCCACCAGCCCTGATGACGCCACCAGGCGCTCGCGCGCGTCGGCGAGGGAAGTGAGGTCGGCGTCGACCGGAACGAGCCAGTTCTCGCCCGCCGCCTCGATGCCATGGCCGGCATAGTAGACGAGTGCCACATCCGCACCTTCGGCATCCTCGATGAAGCGGTCGATCTCGCGCTTGAGCGCCTTGGTGTTGCGGTCGGGGGCAAGTCGCGTCTCGAAGCCCAGATCCGTCATCAGCTTGCCGATGACGCGGGCGTCGGCGCCGGCATTGGGAAGCGGCACGATATGGGCGTAATTGGCCTGCCCGATGATGAGCGCCACGCCGCGCAACGGCTTGGCATCCTGGGCTTCAGCCGGGAAGCTGCCCGAGACCAGGATCAGGAGGAAAACCAGCCAGTGCTTGAACGCCGTCACGAAAAGCCTGTCGAGAGTCAGGCGAGGCTAGCGGAACCGCGTGGCCGAAGAAAGGCCCGATGAAGGAAAACTGGACGAAAAATCCATGCGCCCGCGAGGACTTGCGGCACCGATCCTGACATGAACGGCCGCTGCCCTCTGGGCCCACGGCTATTTTCAGGACGAGCATGATCACCGAATCCAATCTTTTCTATCCGCTGGAACCTGCACCTTCGGACATGCTGCGCCTCGGGCGGGAGGTCATGGATCGCGCGCTGACCTTCATCGAAGGCATTGCCGATCGCCCGGTCCTGCCGGTCGAAGCCGCACCTCAAGGCTTCATCACGGCGATGCTGGCCCCGCCGCCGGAGCAACCGGGCGACCTTACGGCCTTGCTCGACAAAGTGGACAAGGCCATCAGGCATGCCATTGAGCCCGGATCACCGGGCATGATGGCCTATGTGCCGCCGGGCGGCCTCTATGTCTCGGCGCTCGCCGATTTCTATGCGCGCGTGACCAACCGTTTTGTCGGCATGGCTCTCATTTCGCCCGCTTTGACGGCGCTCGAGGACAGCGTGGTGCGCTGGCTCGCCGGCATTTGCGGGCTTCCGCCAGGGGCCGGCGGCGTCCTGCTGACTGGCGGCTCGATGGCCAATTTCTCTGCCATTATCGCCGCGCGCCATGACAGGCTCGGCGAGCGGTTCCAGGACGGCGTCCTCTATATGAGCGCGCAGACGCATCATTCCGTGGCCAAGGCCGCAAGGCTCGCCGGCTTTCCGGCAAGCGCGGTCAGGATCGTGGCGCATGGGCCTGATCTTGCCATCGACCTTCAGGCTCTTTCCCAGGCGACCGCCGAAGATCGAAAGCGCGGCTTGCGACCGTTCCTCATCATCGGTACCGCGGGCACGACCAATACCGGCGCCGTCGATCCCTTGCCCGATCTTGCGACCATCGCCGCGGCCGAGGACCTCTGGCTTCATGTCGATGCCGCTTATGGCGGCATGTTCCGATTGACCGAAAGAGGACGGCAGCGCTTGCGGGGGATGGAGCGCGCCCACTCCATCACGCTCGATCCGCACAAGGGCATGTTCCTGCCCATGGGAACAGGCGCCCTCATCATGCGCGATCCGAGCCGCCTCGCCGCCGCCCATGAGGTCGAAGGCGACTATCTGCATGACATGCGCAGCGCCCAGACATTCGACGGCGAATATCTGCCGAATTTCGCCGAGCTCGGCCCTGAGCTCACGCGCGAGATGCGAGGCCTGCGCGCCTGGCTGCCGCTCCATTTCCATGGCGTCGCGGCCTTCCGCCATCAACTCGACGAGAAGCTCGATCTCGCGGCCCATGCGCACAAGCGGCTCAGCGCCGATTCCCTGCTGGACGTGCCCTGGCGTCCTGAGCTCAGCACCATGGCGTTCCGCGTCCGCCCGAAGGGCGATGCGCCCGATGCTATCCGTGAGGCAGAGGGCGCGACGCGTGAGCTCCTCGATCGCATCAACGGCCATGGCCGTGCCCTGCTCTCAAGTACCGTGATCGACGGAAAATTCATGATCCGCCTGTGCATCCTGCATTTTCGCACCCATGCCGATCGCGTCGCCGAAGTGCTCGACCTCATCGCGCAGGAGGCCCGTCACGTCGGCACGCGCCTGACTTGAGCGGAAAAGAGTCAGCCTTCGCTCAGGAAGCGCCCGACCTCGTCGCGGAATTTCGGCCAGCCCGGATCGGTCTCGAGAATGAGATGGTTGCGGCCTTCCAGCGCCACGAAACGGGCGCCGGGAATGCCGGCGGCAATGAACATGCCTTCCGAGAAGGGCTGCACCGCGTCGTCCTTGCAATGGAGGACCAAGGTCGGCGCCTTCACCTGCGCCAGAAGATTGCTGACATCGAGCGTGTCGGAGACGAAGCGCATCCTGACCGCATTGTTGGGCGATGTCGTCGTCTTCTGCAGGTCGTTGAACCATTGCATCTGCTCGGGCGTGCCGCCGGGCAGGAACATGGAGGTGAAGACCTGGCGGAAAGCCGGATTCTCCTGGCCCCAGCCGGTACGCATCAGGGTGATCAGCGCCTCCGCCTGCTCGATGTCGTCAAGGGTGCCGCGAATGCGCCGGCCGCGGGCGAAGCCGCCATAGAGGACGAGATGGCTGACGCGCTCGGGATATTTGGCCGCATAGGCGATGCATACGGCCACTCCTTGCGATATGCCGAACAAGGCGAAGCGCTCGACGCCCGATGCATCGGCGACGCTTTCGAGGTCGCGCAAATAGGCATCGAAGGAGATGTCGGTGATGCTCCAGTCGGAGAGGCCATTGCCGCGCGCATCATAGCGAATGAGCTGATGCTCCGACGCCATCCATTTCAGGAGATGGCTCCAGACCGGGCTCTTCCAGTCATATTCGAGATGATTGAGCCAGTTTCCCGCCTTCAATATCGGCCGGCCCTCGCCCGCCAGCGCATAGGCGATGCGCACCTGATCGACCGTGGTGCAGAAGCGGATCTGCTGCCCGGTGGCGGCCTCCGCATCGGTGGGCTGCGGCTTCGCAGCAGCGGCGCCGGCCTCGCTGACATCGCCGACGAAGCGGAAACCCTTGCGCTGGATGGTGCGGATCAGCTTTTGCGCCGCACCGCTGTCGCCGATCGCCGAGCGGGCCGCGTTGATGCGGCTGGCGACGGTCGAGAGCGAGACGATCTTGCCGGACCAGATCGAATCCAGAAGCTCGCTCTGGCTCACCACGCGATTGCGATGCGAGATCAAATAGACGAGAAGGTCGAATACCTGCGGCTCGACCTTGATCACGTCGACGCCGCGCTTGAGCTCAAACAAGTCCGTATCTATCTGGTAGTCACCAAACCGATAGATCACTACACCCCCCAGAATAAGCCGGCCCTTAGCGCGCATCCCGGCGAAGTGAAATCACTTCGCCGAAAAGGATTCGCGCCAAATCAATCCTGGAGCAAATCCTTATCGCCAAAGTCTTCAACTTTGGCGGGATTTGCTCTAGGCCCTGATAGTCCAAAACCCGGCCGCATTCAAACCGGGCGTCAAGCATGGGCTACCCCTCCCAAACCGTCTCGGATAGTGAAGTCTTCGTGAGTCTGGAGCGAAAATCAGGCCTCGTCCCCGCGCAACCCGGCCTTATCTTGCCTAGTTTTTAGCCACGCCTTCCACAAGCTTGGCGTCATAGCCGGCCCGGAGCACCTTGAGCTTTTGGGTGAGCACCTCGCCGAGCCGCTTGGCATAATCCTCTCCCTCAGGTGAAGACTGCCAGTCATTCTCGATGAAGCGGGCATCGGCCCGGCCGGTCCCGGTCATCTGGACCTTGCTGCCCGTGTAGCTTAGCGCCGCTCGGCCCAGATCGGCGAGGAAGGTCTTGTCATCGACGCCGCTATGGGGTTTGCCCTGGGCGTCGGTCACATTGAGGAAGAACATCTCTTCATCGAAGGCGGTGAAGCCGCTGCCCAAGGCAGGGTTGATCGCGGCTGCGTGCTTGAAGAAGGCGTCTGCCTCGGGACCGGAAATGGCATGGTCGAAAGTGATGACGCCATAGGCGGTGTCGCCCGGGCCAGGCGGGGCGAAGTCGGTCACCAGCACGCTCCATTGCCGGAAGGTGTAGCCGAGGGCCGCGGCAAAGACATCCGCCGTCTTGTCATCGATCTCGAAGGAGGACTGGAGCGAGGCGTTGGTCTCGAGCTTGTATCCGCCCGGCATCATCAGAGTCGCGATCTTGTCGGCCGGCAATTCGAGCGCCGCGACGATCTCGGGAAGCTCTTCCTTCAGCGCGGCCTCGGTAAGCGCTGCGCGCTTTTCATAAGAGAGCTTGGCCGGATCGATCTTATGGACGTCGAAGTTCAGGACCTCATAGGAGAAAAGCAGGGACGGGCGCGGCTCCTCGCCGGCGGCGAAAGAGGCGGCAGCAGACAGAAAAACAAGGCTGAAGGCAAGACGCTTGAGTATTCTCTGCAGGGTCATCCGATCGCTCTCCATATGCATAGATGACGGCCGGCGAACCGTTGTTATTCCGCAAGCCCTTCGTTTTCCGGTTCTGTGCCATAGCGAGACGATTCTGCAAATCGAAAAATGTCTCCTGACAATCCCGGCTTCCGGCCCCCGCGGCCTTTCGGGAATAGCGCTGCCGATGCGCCGTAAGTGGCCTGAGACGGTCGCATAACCGCAACGGAATTGCATCATGACATTGTCCGCCCTCGGATTATTCGCCGGCGCGATCCTGGCGCTCGCCTTGAGCCCCGGGCCGACGGCCGTGGCGCTGGTGGCGCGCGTCATCACCCATGGCGGCTGGAGCGTCCTGCCCTTCACGCTTGCTCTGTGGATCGGCGAGGCCCTGTGGCTGACAATCGCCGTCCTCGGCCTTTCCGTCTTCCTGCAGCAATTCGGCTGGGCCTTCATCGCCGTCAAATGGACGGGCGTCCTGTTTCTCATGTTCCTTGCCTATAGAATGTGGTCCGGCGCAAAGGCGATCGGGGAAGGCCACCTGCCCGTGGCGGCTTCGCGCCTGAAACTCTTCCTTGCCGGGCTCGCCGTCACTTTCACCAATCCGAAGATCATTGCCTTCTATCTGGCGCTGCTGCCGGCTGTGGTGGACCTGCGCCAGGTCTCTTTTCATGATTGGTCGGCGCTCACCATGACGCTCATCGTCACGCTGGCCGCGATCGACATTCTCTGCATCATCCTGGCCGAAACCGCGCGCCATCGCATCCAGACGATCGGCACGTCGAATTTTGCCAATCGCTGTGGTGCCATCGCCATGGGAGGCGCTGCCGTGATGATCGCCGCGCGCTGAAGTCCTTGTCCCAGAATGAAAAGGGCGATTTTTTTTCACCAAATTACGTCAAGAATAACTCAAGGAAAAATCAAGGCCGCGTTCAAGCAATTTCGCGGCGCCTTCCCCATACTATGGGTGACGGCTTCTTGTCTTTTCGAGACAGGTCAAATGTACTGACGAGATACATCTCTGATGCAGCTTCCGGTGAATGCGGCGATGCGCTGAGACCGGACTCCTTCAAATCATGATCATGGGCAGCCAGCATTGAGCCAGTGCTGCCTCCAACCGTCCTGAAAAGGGTTTTTCGCGATGCACATCGCCTATGAGACCAACTGGAATGGCGTCCCTGCCTTGCCTAAGATCAGGCAGCCCTTCGCACCGGCAATGCCCGCTGCCGCCCGCGGCTATGCCGATGAGACCATCGTCGCCGAGCTGCCGACGCTCAAGAGATATGCCTTGCGTTTGACCAAATGCGCGCATCTGGCCGAAGACCTGGTGCAGGATTGCCTGGCGCGCGCCCTGAGCCGCCGCCATCTCTTCAACAACGACGCCAATATCAGGCCGTGGCTGTTCACCGTCATGCACAACCTCCATGTCAGCAATTGCCGGCAGGCGACGGTGCGCAGCACCTTTGCCAGGAGCCAGATGGCGGTCGCCTCGGAAGGGCGCGAGGCCGCCCAGGAACATGTCGCCGATCTGAACAAGGTCTATCGCGCCATCAACAGCCTGCCCAAGGAGCAGCGCGACGTCGTCGTCCTGGTGACATTGCAGGAACTCTCCTATCAGGAAGCCGCCACGGCGCTCGGCATCCCGATCGGCACCGTCATGTCGCGGCTGGCCCGCGGCCGGGAGAAGATCCGCACGATCTTGAAGTTCGAACCCTGATTCCCCGGAAATAATTCATATTAGCATATAATTCGACCCTGGGCGGGGCGCTGCTGCGGCAGGGCCTTTGCTCGGGGGTAATTATCATATAATTATTCCGTCATTGCCAAGACGGCGGAATATCCATAACTGCAATCGAGATGGCTAGACATCCAAGGCTGGCGCTGGGACGGGCGCAGAAACGCAATCTGTTCGCGCATGTCGTCGAAGACCTCGGCACCCGCATCATCCGCGGCGACCTCAAGCCCGACGACCCCTTTCCGATCGAAGCCGATCTCGGACGCGAGTTCGGCGCCAGCCGCTCGGTGATCCGCGAAGCCGTCAAGTCGCTGGCGGCGCGCGGCCTCATCGAATCGAAGACGCGCACCGGGATCAGGGTGCTGCCGCCGACCCATTGGAACCTGCTCGATCCGGAGGTGCTGAGCTGGCGCTACAGCGTGATGCCGGCGGCGCAGTTCTACAGCGAGCTGTTCGAGATCCGCCTGATGATCGAGCCGCAGGCGGCAGCTCTCGCGGCGAGCCGCGCCACCCAGGCGGATATCGCCGAGATGAGCGAGGCCTTTGGCGAAATGTCGAAGGCCCGCGAGACCGGAACCGCCGCGGTCGAGGCCGATCTCCGGTTCCACCGCGCCATCCTGTCGGCGGGCAAGAACGCCCTGCTCCACCAGATGGGAAATCTGATCGCGGTCGGTCTCTATATCAGCCATCAGGCATCGAGCGAGTCTTTCGTCGTGTTCCTGCCGCAGCATGGCCAGGTCCTTACCGCCATCCGCGCCCGCGATCCGCAGGCCGCGCGGCGCGCGATGGAGAAACTCCTCAACGAGACGCGCGACTTCGTGACCAGCCATATGAAGAGCAAGAAACGGGCGCGGTAGTCACAGGGCCAATATCGCCCTAAAGCGCGATGGGTTTACATCGAGTCGCCATCGCGCTTTATCTTTTTGTTTGCGCATGATCTTTTCGGAAAACCGGTATCCACTTTTCCGGATCATGCGCTAGCCCAGCGACCAGCCGCCATCGATCAGGAGATTGGCGCCGGTGACCAGCGATGCGGCGGGCGAGGCCAGGAAGATGACCGCACCCACCACATCGATCGGCTCGCCGATGCGGCCCAGCGGTATATGGCGCAGGACATTGGCGTGGTTCCTGGCCTCGCTCAGATAGGGACGCGTGCCGTCGGTCCAGATGAAGGTCGGCGCGACGCTGTTCACATTGATCTTGTGCGCCGCCCATTCGAAAGCGAGGCAGCGGGTGAGATGATCGATCGCCGCCTTGGTCATGCAATAGACCGACTCCGTCCGCAAGGCGACGGTGCCGGCCTGCGAGCTGATATTCACGATGCGGCCGCCGCCTTGGCCGATCATCAGCCGCCCCACCGTCTGCGACATGAAGAACGTGCCCTTGAGATTGACATTGACGGTCATATCGAAATCCGCCTCGGTCACATCTTCGGCCGCGGCTTCGGGGCCAATGCCGACATTGTTGACGAGAACGTCGATGCGACCCATGGCCATGTGGGCCTCCGCAATGCCCGAGCGGATTTTGGCGAGATCGCCAATGTCCATCCTGACGGCGAGCGCGCGGCGGCCATCGGCCTGCGCCTCGCGCACGATATCGGCGACATCGGCGGTATCGCGGACAGCGAGCACCAGATCGGCGCCGGCGCGCCAGCAGCCTTGCGCGATGGCGCGGCCGATGCCGCGCGAAGCCCCGGTGACGAGCACCGTCTTGCCGGCAAGGCTGAAATCGGGTCGATGCGGGTCCGTCATCGTCTTCCTCCACTAAAGCTTATAATATAATATTATATGATAATTCTTTCCTCAATCAAGGTGCCACCAGTGGCCTTCACCCGCGCGCCTGGCGCAAGATGAGCTCGGCCGCCTTCTCGCCGATCATCACCGCCGGGGCATGGGTATTGCCGGAGACGATCGTCGGCATGATCGAGGCATCGGCGACGCGCAAGCGCTCGATGCCGCGCAAGCGAAGTTCGGGATCGACGACCGCCAGCGGATCGCTGCCCATGCGCGCGGTGCCCACGGGGTGAAAGATCGTCGTCGCGATGTCGCCTGCGGCGCGCGCGAGATCCTCAGGTGCCGTGATCTCGGGGCCAGGCTTGAACTCGACCGGCCGGTAGGCGGCGAGACGCCTTGTCGCCATCAGGCGGCGGGCCGCCTTGATCGACTCCGCCGCCACCTCACGATCGTTCTCGGTTGCCAGATAATTGGGAGCGATCTCGGGATGCCGGTGCGGATCGGGCGAGGTGATCCGCACGTGCCCACGCGATTCGGGCCGCAAATTGCAGACCGAGACGGTGATCGCCGGAAAATCATGCAAGGGCTCGCCGAAACGGTCGAGGGAGAGCGGCTGCACGTGGAACTCGATATTGGCGGTCGAGAAGCGCGGGTCGGAGCGCATGAAGATGCCGAGCTGGCTCGGCGCCATCGACATCGGGCCTCTGCGGCGGAGCGCATATTCGAGCGCGATCCTGGTCTTGCCGCGCCAGGTCGCCTGAAGCTCGTTGAGCGTGCTTGTGCCCGATATCTTGAAGATGGTGCGGATCTGCAAATGGTCCTGGAGATTGTCGCCGACACCCGGCGTGTCCTGGAGAACCTCGATCCCCAGCTCGGTGAGGAGCCCGGCCGGGCCGAGCCCCGAGAGCTGCAGGAGCTGCGGCGTGCCGATGGCGCCGGCCGAGAGAACGAGCTCGCGCGCGACATCGACATGCGCCGGCATGCCATCGAGCTTGAGGTCGAGCCCCGTGACCTGCCGGCCGGAAAAACTGATGCGCTCGGCATGGGCGTGGGTCAGCACCTTGAGATTGCGCCGGTGGCGCACCGGGCGCAGGAAGGCGCGCACCGAATTGAAGCGGAAGCCGTTCTTCTGATTGACCTCGAAATAGGACGAGCCCTCATTGTCGCCGGCATTGAAGTCATCGATCTTGGGCACGCCCAGCTCAAGGGCCGCGTCACGCACGGCATCGAGGATCGGCCAGGACAGGCGCTGCCTTTCGACGCGCAATTCACCGCCCTGGCCATGGAAGGGACCATCGAGACGGTGATGATCCTCCGACTTGCGGAAGAGCGGCAGGACGTCCTCCCAGCCCCAGCCCGGATTGCCGAGCTGGCGCCAGTGGTCATAGTCCTGGGCCTGACCACGCATATAGATCATGCCGTTGATCGAGGAGCATCCGCCCAGGACCTTGCCGCGCGGATAGTTGAGCGCGCGGCCATTCAACCCCGCTTCTTCCCGGGTGCGATAGCCCCAGTCGGTGCGCGGATTGCCCATGCAATAGAGATAGCCGACCGGAATATGGACCCAGTGATAGTTGTCGGAGCCGCCCGCCTCGAGCAGGAGCACGCGGGTTCTGGGATCGGCGCTCAGGCGATTGGCGAGCACGCAGCCTGAGGATCCCGCGCCGGCGATCACATAGTCAAAGGAGCCGAGAGATTTTCTGTTGGTCACGCCCGCGCACGCATCGTCCATTCACAAGAGAGGCAAGCGTGCGCCAGACGGCCGCAGCCGGTCAAGATGTCAGGCTGCGGCAGCGAGACCCACATCCGGCAGGCGCGGGCGCGTGGCGAGCGCCTGCTTCATCATGGTTGCGACCTCGGCTTGCTCGCTTGCGGTCAAGCCGAGGCGCGGCGGACGGGTCAGAGCGGAGCCGCGGCCGGCGATCGCCTCGCACAGCTTGATGCACTGGACGAGATCGGGCCTGGCATCGAGATGAAGCAGCGGCATGAACCAGCTATAGATCGCCATGGCTTCGGCGAAACGGCCCTGGCGCGCCAGCCGGAACAAGGTCTCGCCCTCGCGCGGGAACACATTGGAGAGGCCCGAGACCCAGCCTACGGCACCCACCGCGACGCTCTCGACCACGACATCGTCGAGACCGGCAAAGAGCGTGAAGCGGTCGCCGGTCATGTTCTTCAGATCGACGAAGCGGCGCGTGTCGCCGGAGGATTCCTTGAAGCAGACGATGTTCTCGACATCGGCGAGATCGGCCAGCATTTTCGGCGTCACGTCGATCTTGTAGATGGGCGGGTTGTTGTAGACCATGAGAGGCAGGCTCACCGCTTGGGCGACGGCGCGATAATGCGCCACCGTCTCGAAGGGTTTTGCCGAATAGACCAGCGCCGGCATCACCATGACGCCGTCAAGGCCGATGCGCTCGGCGGCGCGGGCGGTTTCGATGGCGAAGGGCGTCGTATATTCCGCAACTCCGCCAATGACCGGCACGCGCTTGGCGGCAACCGCTTTCGCCATCTCATAGACGGCGAGCTTCTCTTCTCGGGTGAGGGAGCAGCCTTCACCCACCGTGCCGCAGACGATGAGGCCCGACACGCCGTCGCGAATGAGTCCTTCGATGACGCGCGCCGTCGCGTCGAGATCGAGAGTGAATTTCCCGTCATCCTTGAACTGGGTGGTGACGGCCGGGAAGACGCCGGTCCAGGAGCAGCGGCTGGGTTTCATGGGATTCTCTCCGACAAGGGGCGATGATGGCGCTCTCCATAGGACAAACACCTCATCTTGTCTACGAAATATTTTATACAATATAAAATATTGTCAAAACACGTAAACTAGTGATTTGAAAAGAAACGAATTTTCGGACAGTCAAGGCTTCTGGTAGCCCAGCGACTTCATGAGACTGTTCAGGCTCGAATTGGCCGTCGCCATCGCATCGACAGACGACTTCTTGCCGGTCCAGGCCGCGAACAGCTCGTCATAGATGATCCTCTGCATCTCGACATATTCGGCGAAATCGGAGGTCAGCGGCACCACGGTCTCTGCCTGCTTCACCGGCGCCAGGAACGGATAGCGTGTGAGCCATTTCTGATCGTCATAGACGAATTTGCGATAGGCCCCGGGCGCGCCATTCTCGAGCATGACGTTCTGGCCCTCGTCGCTGGTGAGGAACGCGATGAATTCATAGGCCTCGACCGGCTGCTTCGCCTTTGTGCTGATCGCAGCCTGGAAGCCGCCCAGATAATCGTGCCGCGGTCCTTCCAATGTGTGGCGCGGCGGCAATGCATATTTCACCCTGCCGGCGACCTTGCTCGCTTGCGGATTCTCGACATCGGAGAAGGTCATGTACCAGTTGATGAACATGGCGCCATTGCCTTGCATGAAGGCATTGGTCGATTCGGCATAGCCCATCTCATTGGCGCCGGGCGCCACGAAAGGCTTGATCTCGAGCCAGAGATCGAGCGCTTTCTGGCCGTTGCCGTCCTGAAGCAGCATCGACTTGAAGGATTTGTCCCAGACGAACTGGTTCGATTCGGGCGGCATCGAGAGGCTCGCGAGACGGACGGTCCATTCCGAATAGCCGGCATCCTGCTCGCCCGGCATGGTCACGACACCATAGACGCCTGCCTCCGGCTGATTGAGCTTCTCCGCATAGGCCTTGAACTCGGCCCAGGTCTTGGGTGCATCCGCAAGGCCCGCCGCCGCGAACAAGTCGGCGCGATAGGCCATCACTTCAATGAAGAAGTCGATCGGTGCCGCATAAAGCTTCCCGTCATGACGGTCATAAGCATCGACGATGCCGGGCAGGAAGCCGGCCCAATCGACCTTCTGCTTCGCCTTGGCTTCCAAGGGATCGAAGGGTTGCACCCATTTGTTCTTCACGAACAAGGGCAGCCAGATGCAGTCGAGCACCATGATGTCGTATTCATCGGAGCCCGAGGTGCCGAGCAGCACTTCCTTATTATAGGCCTCGGAATAGGGATATTGATCGATCGTGACGGCGACGCCGGTCCGCTCGGTGAAGAGCTTCGCCGCCGCTTTCATCGCATTCGAATAAGGCTCGCCCGTCGCGATGACGCGGATCTCGGTCGCGGCGAAGGACGACTTCGCCATCCCCGCCAGCATGGTCGCGCCCAGCAGGACGGAAGCCCGGCGTCGAGTCAAAAGCCCGAAAGTCATGTTTCCTCTCCCTGTCTTGTCGTTATGGGCCTATGCAACAGCAAATGATCATTAATGTCAATAATAATGACTGTTAGTGATTGTTTTCTGGTAATAGGTGATCTATTTTGCCCATATGCAGCCCTCCCCTCGCAATCCCGCTCGCCGCCGCTCCGAAATCCGCCGCCTCCTGCTGACCCGGGAGACCATGTCGGTCGAGGATCTCTCCCAGGCCCTGTCGGCCTCGCCCGCCACGATCCGGCGCGACCTCGCCGCGCTCGAGCAATCGGAAGGAATCCAGCGCACCCATGGCGGGGCGGTGGTCCCAGGGGTCAGGCCGGCGGAACAGGATTTCGCTTTTCGCGAGGGCCGGGATATCGCCGAGAAGCGCGCCATTGCCGAAGCGGCGATCGGGCTCATCGCGCCCGGCAGCACGGTGTTCATGAATGACGGCTCGACCATTATGGCGATCGCCAAGGCCATTGTCGCCGCCGGCCTCGACGTCTTCGTCGCCACGCCCGCCGTCAATGTGGCGACCAAGCTTGCGGAAAATCCCAAGGCGACCGTCTGCCTGCTCGGCGGCTTCGTCCGTCACACATCGCTCGCCACCACCGGACCCTTCACCGAGACCATGGCGGCGCAGATCAATGCCGACATGGCTTTCATCTCATCCGACGGCCTCAGCGCCGAAGGCGGCCTCACCTTCACCCATGCCGCCGATGCGGCGCTCGCCAAATGCATGGTGGCGCATGCGGCGCGCGTCATCGCCGTCACCGTCACGCCGAAGATCGGCCGCAACGAGCGCATCACCGCAGTGCCCGCCGCCCATATCCATGAGATCATCACCGGCTGCGCCGATGAGGCAAAACTGCGCCCGTTGAAGTCCGCCGGCGTCGCGATACGCAACGTCGCGCCGTGAAGCCTCGCCGCAATCGACCCAACCTCCTCGGCATGGCCTTCGTCGGGCCGGGCTTTCTCTATATCCTGCTGATCGTCATCTATCCCTTGGGCTTCTCCTTGTGGGCGAGTTTCACCAATATGCGGCTCACCAGCCCGATCGCCCGCTTTGTCGGTCTCGACACCTACGCCCAGGCGCTCGGCAATGAGATCTTCCGGGAATCGCTCATCGTCACCGGGTTGTTCCTTGTCACGGTCGTCGTCCTCGAATTCATCCTCGGCTTCGCTCTGGCCTTCTCCTTCAGCAGGATGCGCGGCACCCATCCCGTCATGCGCGCCCTGCTGCTGCTGCCGGTCATGGCGACGCCCGTCAGCGTAGGACTGATCTGGAAACTGATGCTGAACAGCGACTTCGGCATCATCACCAGCTGGGGCGAGCTTCTGGGCTTCGGGCGCGTTCTGTGGCTTTCGGATCCCGTGCTGGCCTTCATGTCCATCGTCATCATGGATGTCTGGCAATGGACGCCCTTCATGTTCCTCATCCTCCTGGCCGGACTCGAAGGATTGCCGAGAGAACCTCTCGAATCGGCCGCCGTCGACGGCGCATCGCCGCTGCAGAGCCTCGTCCACGTGACGCTCCCCCTCATGAAGCGCATCATCGTGATCGCCGTCGTCTTCCGGCTGATGTTCGCCATCGCGACTTTCGACACGGTCTATGTGCTGACCAAGGGCGGGCCGGCCCGGGCGACCGATCTCGTCACGCTGTTCATCCAGCGCGAGGGCTTCGTCAATCTCAACATCGCCTTCGCTTCGGCGGTCTCCTTCCTCGTCCTCATCGCCGTGCTCATCGCCACCACGCTTCTGTTCAAGCGCGAGCTCAGCGATGCCAAATAGATCCGGCCCATCGCTATCCGAGGTCCTGCATGTGACAGCCAATTGCCTCGTCGTCTCGATGTTCCTGTTCCCGCTCGCCTGGATGGGGTTCGGCGCCTTCAAGAGCGACGGCGATCTCCTGTCGCCGTCACCCGTTTGGCTGTTCGCGCCGACGCTCGATCACTGGCGCTTCATCTTCGCCAATTGGGCGGTTGGACAGCACCTCCTCAACAGCATCATCATCAGCGTGGCGACGACAGTGGCGACACTGGCGCTCGGCTTCCCCGCGGCTTACGGCCTCTCGCGCTTCCCGCTCTGGCGCAAGGATGCGGTGCTCTTCGATATATTGAGCCTCAAGATGATCCCGCCCATCGCCGCGGCGGTTCCGCTCTTCCTGTTCGCAAAGCAGACCGGCATCTACAACACCTATCTGGTGCTCATACTCTTCAACACCGCCTTCCAGCTGCCCTTCACCATCCTCGTCCTCAAATCCTTCATCGACGAAATCCCGCGCGAGATCGACGAAGCAGCCACGATCGACGGCTGCTCGCCGCTCGGCGCGATGTGGCGGGCGATCCTGCCGCTGGCTCTGCCCGGACTCATCTGTTGCGCGCTGTTCGTCTTCATTTTCACCTGGAACGAGTTTCTGCTCGCCAATGTCATGGTGGCTGGGAACTTACGCCCGCTGCCGCCGATCGTCGGCCTGGCCCTCACCCATCGCGGCATTCTTTGGGGGCCGGCCTTGGCTCTGGGCCTCGTCGTGCTCCTGCCGGTTCTCGCCCTCTCCTTCTCGTTGTCGCGCTATATGGCGCGCGGCCTCACTTTCGGAGCGGTCAAAGGATGACGGCAGCATCCAGGATCGCAGCGCTCCCCTTCTGGAAGGGCCGACCGGTGCTCACGCCCATCGAAAGCGGCCGAACCAATCGCAACTATCGGGTGGAAGATAGCGGCCGCTGCTATTTCGCCCGCAGCGGGCGGGACATTCCGCATCTCGGCATCTTGCGCTCAGCCGAGCGACGCTCGGCGGAACTTGCCGCCCGCGCGGGGCTGGCGCCCAGGATCCGCTATGCCGAGGACGGCGTCCTGATCACCGATTTCATCAGCGGTGCCACGCTCGATCAGACCGCGGCATGCTCGTCCGACATGCGCGCGCGGATCGCCCGGCATCTCCATGCGCTGCATCGCATTCCCGCCGCAGACGACCTGCCGCTATTCTGCCCGGTGACGATCTCGCTCTTCTATCTCGCCAGTCTCGGCGATGAGCCCTTGCCGTTCGCGCGCGCCACGCTGCGCCGATGTCTCGAAAGCCTGCCCCGCGCCCAAGCGCGCTGCCTCGTCCATGGCGATCTCATACCTGAGAATTTCGTCGTGACGCCCACGGGCAAGCTGCAGCTGATCGACTGGGAATATGCCGGCAATGGGGAGCCCGAGATCGATATCGCGCTCATCGCCAGCAACTTCGACCTCATCGGCGATGAGCTCGGCGATTTCATTTCCGCCTATGGTCATGTCGATCCGGCGGCGGTCGGCCGATTCAGGATCGCCGCCGCCATCCGCGAGGCTCTGTGGTGTCTCGTGCAGTTGCGGCACGGCGAGGCCAGCGCCGACCTCGAGGACTATGCGCGCAAATGCATCGCCAGGGCCGGAACGGTGCTCGCATGAGCGATCGCTACGACATCGCCATCATCGGTGCCGGCGTCGTCGGCGCGGCCATCGCTTTCGAGCTTGCCCGCCATGAGCTCCGTGTCGCGCTCCTCGAAGCGCGGCCCGATCCCGGCGATGAGGCCAGCAAGGGCAATTCGGCGCTGATGTGCACCGGCGTCGACACCCCGGCCAATACGCTTGAGCGCCAGCTCGTGCGCCGCGGCTATGAACGCTACATGCGCGAGGCGCCGCAACTGGGGCTGCCCATCCGCAAGGTCGGCAGCATCGTGCTGGCTTGGAACGGCGAGCAGACGGCGACTCTCGAACGCGAGCTGGCGAGCGCAGCCAGCGACGGCTTCGACACCGTCGAGATGCTCGAGGCGCGCGACATCTACTGCCGCTGGCCGAATTTCGGCCCAGGGATCGCCAGCGGTCTGTGGATTCCCGGTGAGGCGATCGTCGATCCTTTCTCGACCCCCTATGCCTATGTGCGCTACGCCGTCGCGAATGGCGTCGATTTCCGCCCGAACTGGCCCGTCACATCGGCCGAGCGCAAAGGCGCGCGGTGGGTGCTGAGCGGTCCGCAAGGGCAGATCGACAGCGGGCTCGTAATCAATGCCGGCGGCATCCGGGCGGACCGCGTCGACGGGCTTGCCGGCTTCCATGATTTCGTCGTCAAGCCGCGGCGCGGGCAATATATCGTGCTCGACAAGTCGGCGCGGGCGATCCATGACGTCATCGCCATGCCGGCGCCGACACCGGAGACGCGCGGTATCCTGATCAGCCCGACCATTTTCGGCAATGTCCTTGTCGGTCCGACGGCGGAAGATGTCGATGATGTGGACGACCGTTCGGTCACGCAAGAAGGGCTGGCCCAGCTGTGCCATGCCATGATGAGGATGGTGCCGGCCCTAGCGCGGGAGCCGGTCACGACGGTGTTCGCCGGCATGCGACCTGCGACCGACAAGAGCACCTATCAGATCATCCCGCGCGTGCAAGAGGGATGGATCACGGTTGCCGGCATCCGTTCGACCGGGCTGTCGGCGGCGCTCGGCATTGCCGAACATGTTGTGGGTCTCGTCCCCTCAGGCATGATGCGCGCCAAAGCGAGGGCGGCCCTGCAACCGATATCCGTCCCCGATCTTTCCGAAACATCGCTCAGGCCCTGGCAGGACGAAGCGCTCGTCGCGAAGGCGCCCGCCTATGGCGAGATCGTCTGTCATTGCGAAAGGGTCAGCCTGGGCGAGGTCCAGGCAGCCCTCGCCGCACCGGTGCCGCCGCGTTCGCTCAAATGCCTGAAGCGCCGGACCCGCGTGATGTTCGGCCGTTGCCAGGGCTTCTATTGCGGCGCCAGGATGCAGAAGCTGTTCGCCGCGGCGCAGGAGACGCGTCCTCCTCATGGATAGCGAGCCTCAACTCGTCATCGTCGGTGCCGGACCCGCCGGACTTGCCGCGGCACGCGCCGCCGCCCTTCAAGGCATCCAGAAGATTCTGGTCATCGATCGTGACGATGCGCCGGGCGGATTGCCGCGCTTCTGCAACCATCCGGGCTTCGGCCTCGGCTATGCGGCCTGGCCTTATCGCGGGCCTGGCTTCGTCCGCCGGCTGATGCGCGATCTCGCCGGAACAAATGTGGCGGTCGAGTGCTCGACGACATTGATCTCGGTGCGCGAGGGTCCGGCAATCGAGATCGTCGGACCGCGATTGGGCAACCGGACTCTGAGGCCCAGGGCGCTGGTGCTGGCGACGGGGATTCGTGAATCGAACCGCGGCAACCTGATGATCCCGGGTGCCCGGCCCGAGCAGGGCATCCTCACCACCGGCCAGCTCCAGCAGCTGGTGGCGCGGAAGGTTGCGCTGCCCGATCATATCAGACGCCTCGCCGTTGTCGGCACCGAGCATGTCGCCTTCTCGGCGCTCATCACGGCACGGCATGGCGGCCTACGGGTCAGCCATATGATCGGCGAGGAGGCTTCTATCCGGTCAGTCGCCCCAGCGCGCTGGATGGCACGGGCCTTCGGTGCCGATCTCATCCTTGGCGCCCGGTTGCGGGAAATCATTGCCCGCAATGACCACGTGACGGCCATCAGATGCGAGACCGCGAAAGGGCTGATCGATCTGACCTGTGACGGCGTCGTTCTCACCGGCGGGTGGATTCCGGAAATCGCAGCGCTCTCGGGCTCAGGCATTGCCGTCGATCCCAAGACGAGAGGCCCGGTGATCGACCAGGCGATGCGCACAAGTCTCCCCGGCATATTCGCCGCCGGCAACATGCTGCGTTCGGTCGAATCGAGCGGATGGGCGGCAATCGAAGGATACAGGGCGGGAAATCTGGCGGCGCGCTTCATCCAGGGACGCCTTGAGCCGCGGCAAAGTGCTGCCTGTCTCACCGCCGGCGATGGCATCGACTATGTCGTGCCTCAGAGATGGGACCCGGCCTTGACGACAGATCGCGGGATACCCGCTTTCAAGCCGAGCGTCAGAGTGAGCCGCGACATAGGCCGGGCGCAACTGTGCCTGAGCCGGGACGGCGTCATGGCATGGATAGGATCAGCGAGGCGATTCAGGCCGTATCGACGCATCCAGCTCGATCTCGAAAGCATCATGAACGGCAGAGAGGGAGACTGGCAGCTTAGCGTGAAGCCGCGCTAGGCTTCCTTTAAGAGAAACTCAGCCCCCTTCTCGCCCACCATGATCGAAGGCGCATTGGTATTGCCCGAGGTGATGGTCGGGAAGATCGAGGCGTCGATCACGCGCAAGGCCTCGATGCCATGCACCCGCAACCGTGGATCGACGACCGCCGATGCGGGATCAGGTCCCATCCGGCACGAGCCGACAGGATGGAAGACGGAATAGGCCCGCTCGCGGATATCGGTTGCGAAATCTGCAGCGCTCTCGACCTGCTTGCCGGGCTTGAGCTCCGTCTCGATCACTTGGGCAAAGCTCGGCGCGTCACCCAGCTGGCGCAGGAAGCGCGCCGCCGCGACCATGGTCGCGAGATCTTCGGGCTCGGATAGATAATTGGGATAAATGGCTGGATGGGCCCGCCAGTCGGATGATCTGATTTCCAAGTGACCGGCGCTCTTCGGCTTGCAGGGCGAGATGCTGGTGCAGAAGCCCGAGAACGGATCGGGTGACATCAGAGGCCGCGTCTTGGACGGAGCCTTCTCATAGGTCAGAGGCGAAAAATAGAGCTGGATGTCGGGTGCCGTGCGTAAGGGATGCGAACGGTAATAGCCGCCGCCTTGATTGAGACTCATGGACAGAGGCCCTGTGCGCGTCAATATATATTGGAGACCGACGCGCAGTTTCCCATGCCATGGCCGCAACACATCGTTCAGGCTTGGCGCACGGCTTCGATAGGTGAAGTCATAGCAGAGATGGTCCTGGAGATGACGCCCGACGGCATCATTCTCATGCACCACATCGATGCCGTGGCGCTTGAGCAGCGGCGCCGGGCCAATGCCCGACAATTGCAGCAGATGCGGCGAGCCGATGGCGCCGGTGCTCAGGATCACCTCGCGCCTTGCGCGGGCCTCCTGCAGCGTCCCACCCCGCTGATAGGCGACGCCAACAGCCTTCCTTCCCTCGAAGATGACCCGCGTGGCCTGAGCGTTGGTGATGATTTCGAGATTGGCGCGCCGTTTGCGCAAATAGGCGGAGGCTGCGGATTCGCGAAAGCCCTGGCGCGTCGTGATCTGATAAAGCCCCACTCCTTCGATTGTCTCGCCATTGAGATCGGGATTGAAGGCAAGCCCCGCCTCTTGAGCTGCCTTGATGAACAATCGGCTCAAAGGATGCGCATGCCGATCGATGGTCGTCACATGGAGCGGGCCGCCGCCGCCATGCCACTCGCTCGCCCCAAGATCGTGGTCCTCGAGCTTGCGATAGGTCTGGAGCACGTCGCGCCAGCCCCAGCCCTGATTGCCCATGGCCTCCCATTCATCGAAGTCAGACTTCTGGCCGCGCGAATAGACCATGGCATTGATAGAGCTCGATCCGCCCAGCACCTTGCCGCGCGGCCAATAGCTGATGCGCCCGGCGAAGCCTTCGACCGGCTCCGTCTCATACATCCAGTTGACACGGGGTTCGTAGAAGGTGCGGCCATAGCCGATCGGCATCCTGATCCAGAAATTGCGGTCGGATGGGCCTGCTTCCAGCAGCAAAACGCGATAGTGGCCGGATTCACTTAACCGTCCCGCAACGGCCGAACCGGCCGAGCCCGCGCCGACGACGATATAATCCCATTCAATTGTCATGATATTCCAATGCCGGAGTGGCAATTGTGTGCGCCGCGCAGAGAGTCTATGTCAGAACGATATTATGGGGAAGACGGCATGATCATCCAGAAACTCGAGACCTTCACCAATGAATATGTCGGCTTCGTCCGCGTCACGACCGATACGGGCGATCAGGGCTGGGGCCAGGTCTCGACCTACAATGCCGACATCACCTGTGAAATCTTCCACCGGCAAGTGGCGCGACATGCGCTCGGCACCGATGCGCTCGATTTCGCACCCGTCATCGAGCGCATCAATGAAAAGGAGCACAAATTCCCCGGCTCCTATTTGCGCCGCGCCACCACCGGGCTCGACACCGCGCTCTTCGACCTGCGCGGCAAGCTCGAAGGCAAGCCGGTCGTTTCGCTCATCGGCGGCAAGCCCGGAAAGCTTCGCGCCTATGCCTCATCGATGAAGCGCGACATCACACCGGAGGACGAGGCGCGCCGCTTCCTCGAGCTCAAGGACAGGCTAGGCTTCACCGCCTTCAAATGGCGCGTCGGCGCCGAATGCGGCCGCGACCAGGACGAGTGGCCCGGCCGCACCGAGGCCATCGTGCCCTTGGTTTCGCGTGCTTTGGGCGATGGCATCGACAAGCTCGTCGATGCCAATTCCTGCTACTCGCCCAAGCGCGCCATCGAGGTCGGGCGGATGCTCG